>Ga0315905_10002344_pt1 | contig 19932 bp, 30 predicted proteins | sample LakEriMetagenome_5_FD_203522 | JGI IMG/M metagenome (GOLD analysis project Ga0315905, IMG submission 203522) | Freshwater fungal communities from buoy surface, Lake Erie, Ohio, United States - Buoy 4 MA121 | ecosystem: Environmental > Aquatic > Freshwater > Lake | place: USA: Lake Erie, Ohio... | reverse complement strand
TATGCTACACAGCTTATGAATAATAGTAATCATAAATGTATAGTATTTGCTAACACAAAAGAACAGGCTGATAAACTTTGTAGATATAGTTACCATTCTGGAAATAAGAAATCTGAAGAAAACCTTCAGAACTTTAAAGATGGTGTTATAAATAGACTAAGCTGTGTACTACAACTTAATGAGGGTATTAACATTCCTAATCTTAAGGAAGGTATTATCTTACATAGTTATAGTAATGAGCGCAAGTCTAATCAGCGTATAGGTAGATTGCTGAGACTAAATCCGGATGATAAATCTATTATTCATATCTTATGCTATAGTAATACTATAGATGAGACATGGGTAAAAGAAGCACTATCTGATTTAGATCAAAACAAGATTACCTGGAAGAACATTAATCAACTAGAATTAGATTTATGAAAGTATTCACAACAACCTTAGTTAAGAAAGAAGGCAAATTAGATTTTAATAATGATGCTATTAAGAAAGTTTATAACCAGTTTGTTGGAGTAGTACCGGATGGTTTTACAGTAAATGTAATCTTTGAACTAAATGGGCCCAAAGCTACACTTGCACAAATCTCTAAAGCACATGCTGCATGTAGAGAGATTGCAGTGTTTACCGGGCACAACTTTGAAGATATCAAACTATTGGTTAAAGAGAAAGCAGGATTGATTATAAAAAATAATAGTGATGGGGAAACCACCACTATTATCAAGTCTTTTGGCGATTGCTCAAAAGAGGAAATGAGTCAAGTAATACAAGTTACTGAAGAAATGTGCGCTAGTATGGGAATTGGGTGTTAGTCACCTGATTCCTGTGGTGCATCTTCCTGAGTAGGCTCTTCACTTTCAAGATCAATCATCTTCTTGGCCTCTTCTTCAATCTCTTCTACAGTTTTCATCTCTGTAAGATTATTATCTTTAGCATACTTCTCAATATCATTGATAAGGATAGCTAAAGTTTCATAATGAAACTCCCAGGGCTCTGAATGTTGTTGATTCTTGATTCTTTCATTAGCAGCTTGTACTTCTTCTTTAGATAAATCTTTTAAGATGTACATCAACAATGCTTGTACACGGGTTAAGAAGGCCCCGTTTACTTTAATATCTACTACTGTAGATAATGGTAATACTTCAATTTTTTCTGACATAATACACAAATATACAAATGAATACAACACAAACAATAAACATTAGTGAAACACAAAAGAAATTAACTAATAGATTATTAAATACAGACTGGTATAGTGCTCTTAATCACTTCATTACAAAGAGTGAATTTGCAGATATACTAGAGAAACTGGTGTATGAAGTTGAGCAGGGTAAAAGATTTGTACCAAAAGTTAAAAATACTTTAAATGCTTTTATTGAGTGTGAATTAAAAGACTTAAAAGTTGTTATTATTGGTCAAGATCCTTATCCATGGTTACATCATAGTCATCCGGACGGTACAGTAGCAGATGGTTTAGCATTTAGTTGCGGTAATAGTATGAAAATACAACCCTCACTGCAGTATATCTTTGATGCTTTAGGTAAAGCTGAAGAAGATAGAAACCCGGATCTTAAATATTTAGCGCATCAAGGTGTATTGTTATTAAACACTGCACTTACAGTTGAACTAAATAAACCGGGAACACATCAGGCTATATGGAAGCCATTTATAAATATTGTCATTGATACAATTAATTTTAATAAATCAGATATTGTTTATATATTGCTCGGTAAAGTAGCTCACCAGTTTGAAGATGTTATCTCTGATAAGAATCTAATACTAAAAGCTTCTCACCCGGCAAGTGCTGCATATAACAAAGGTGTGTGGGATTGCAATGATGTATTTAACAAAGCTAATGAGCACTTAAAACAAAAAGATAAAACTGTAATCAAATGGTAAGAGACTTTATTGACACTGTAATCTGTACTTATATACATAAGAAGTACAAAGAAAAAAACCCAGCTGTTATAGCCAGGTTTCTTAAATTTAAATATGGTGTAAGCTGCAGCTTAGATGTTATCAATAAAAGATATCAATTAGAAAAATGCAGTCTTGATTCTGAAGCCAACATAAAGGGCAATAGCAACTAAAAGACCATAGAGCTCAATCTTTAATTTTTTAATGTCTGAGCTCTTATCTTTTATGATAAGTTCTTGTTCTTTTATGATGCTATCTCTATCAGCAATGTCTTTTTCCAATACAGACTCATAAGATTTATCACGGAGTTTTTGTGTGATGGTATTACTTTGTACAATCGTCCTGGTTTTTTCAGGGCAGTAACTAGTAATTACACCATTCTTAATACTGATTCTTACATCATTAACTGTAGTATCCAAGTAAACACCCTTTAGACCATCATGAATGATCTTTGTTTCAATCATGGTATCAATATCTGTAAAAGTATCAATATGAGTAACGGTATCAATAATGGTATCAACAACGCAAAGCTTTCTTCTGAAGAATTCTTCTTTGGTTTTACTGATATGTTTTTCTTTGAAAGCAAGTCTAACAGGGTTACATGCAAGTAATGTAATAGCTAATAAGAGTGATAATCGGTATTTCATAAATGGTTTAAATTTTTACTTTTTGGACCAACTTTTCTAAATCACATGATTCTTCATGTTTAGCAAAGGGAATAAAAAAAGGTAACCTGTCTTCAGTATCTTCAGTTTCATTACTGGCAGATCTAAAGTAGTTACCTTTAATCAAAGAGAGGTCCTTCTCTAATGATTCAATTCTTGCTTGTTGAGCACTTGATACCTCTAACAGACGTTTGATATCTCTTTTCATCTCTGTTACATCAGCCCAGATCATCATCCCAAGTATTGAGACAATTACAGGACTAGCCCAGATTTTGATTCTATCAATGATGCTTGTAGCCATTTTTAAAAAGGGTTAGCCTTCCTCTTAAAAAACCTATCCGCAGAAACCTGCAAACAGAGGAAGGCATCCCCACCTAAATTAACACTATGAATGATAGAAGTTTTCAAAAGATATACAGATTTCTAGATAGGTTATTGTGGATATAACGTTAGTGAGTTATATTTGTACTCCTACTATTAATATACAAACCAACTATGAAACAAACAACAAAAGTTAAAGAAGTAGACGAAGAAATTAATGAATTTAAAAAATACATACGCAGCAAATATGATGTGAAAGTAATTATACTAACAGAATTAGATGCTGTATACAGACTAACCATCCCTCAACTGGCTGATATTGTTGATAGAAACCTAGATAAATACTCAAATGGTAAACAAACTACTATACGTTTACTAGATAAATCAAGAAAAGATGACAGAGTATTACACCATCAAGTATTTTGTAAAATATGCAAGGAACTAAACTATGGTGTCAGTGAGCTTGGTAGATTCTTAAATAAAGATCATAGCACTATTATATACTCAGTTAAGAGAGCTACTGATCTTATATATATCAAAGACAATAGATTTTTAACAGTATATGAATCTGTTAAACGTGACGTATTAAAAGCAATTGAACATGGAAGAAATATTCAACATATTATTACAGAATGGGATAACTCCGAACCAGCACTACATGCTGCATTCTCTTAGAGATAAGATACAAACAGCTAATATTAATCCTTATGCAGAGTTTAGAGAACTTAAGTTTAAAGGCTTTGTAACTGACCAGAATGTGATACTTCCTAAAGGTATTGAACTACTAGAAAAAATAGATGAGTTCTTTAGTACAAAGAAGGAAGAGGTAACTAAACAAGTGGTTGGTGATGACTTTAAGGAGAATATTGTTAAGTATCTGAATCTATTCCCAAAACGCAAATTACCTAGCGGGAAACTTGCTAGGTCAGATAAGAAAAACATAGAGAGTAACTTTAGATGGTTCTTCAAGACATTTGATTATCCCTGGGATATCATTCTTAAAGCAACTGCTCACTATGTAGATGAGTATGAGAAAAAGAATTATTTATATATGCAGACATCACAATACTTTATTAGCAAAACACAGCCGGACAAATCTAAAATGTCTGAGTTAGCAAACTACTGCTCAATGATTGTAGATGGTGTAGATATGGATGATGATAATCATTTTAAAGAAAGAGTAGTATGACAAAAGAGTTATGGATTCCTAGAAAAGATGGCTTTAAGAAAGCTTTAGAGTACATGAAGGGTAGATCTGATGGAGTTATTAAATCCATTCAGACTCCGTGGGCAAAGTTTAATGACGCTACTACTAATGGTATTGAGTGGAACACACTTAATGTTATTGGTGGAAGACCAGGTGCAGGTAAAACTTTGATTAAAGATCAGATTATCAGGGAAGCCTTTGCTCTTAATCCTGATACTCAGTTTAGAGTATTAGAGTTCAGCTTTGAGATGATTATGCAAACTTCTTGCTTAAGAGATTTTAGCGCAAGCTTAGGTAAAACATATAAGTATCTATGTAGTGCTGAAGGAAATAAATTAAGCAATGAAGAACTATTACAATGCTATGAGTTAGCTAAACAGAAAGTACATTACCCAATTGACACTGTTGAGCAGCCTTGCACTGTAAATGAGATGCGCAATATAGTAGACAAGTACATTAATGAGTATCAGACTAAGACTATTGTTACATTGGACCACAGTATTCTATTAAAGAAAGCCCCATATCATAAAGACAAATACGAGATGTTATATGAATTTGGTGAGATGCTTACTGAGATAAAACGGATATACCCAATTACAATGATAGTACTGAGTCAGTTAAACAGAAGTGTAGAATCTCCTGAGAGGAATGAAGATGGTAAGTATGGTAACTACATACTTGACTCTGATATCTTTGGTGGTGATGCTCTACTACAGCACGCAGACTTAGTAGTAGGTCTTAATAGACCCGCTAAACAAAAGATTAAATATTACGGACCTGATAGATATATCATTGAAGATGATAAGACTCTTGTTATGCACTTTCTTAAAGCAAGAAATGGTGATAACCGGATGTCTTTCTTTAAGGCCCAGTTTGAGAAAATGAGTGTCACAGAAATGGAGACACCCGCTACACAAGAAAGAAGAATAAAAACCGTATGATAAGCACAAAATCAAAACAGAAACTTACAACGGAAGAAAGAAAGAAAAGGATACAAGACTTGTATGAGTTCCAAATGGAAAAATTCATGCAGGAGAGTGTATCTGAACCTTTGTTTATTCCAAAGATGGCCTATAAACCGGCTATGAAAGATGAGAAGCACATTACATTCTTTGCCTCTGAGATAGAGAGAGCAGAGTATTATGATGTACCTAAGAACATTTACACTGAATTTGTTAGCAGTGAATACATTCCTGAAGATCAGAAGAGAACATTGTACAAGTGGGTATTTAATCCACACTGGAGAACAGAGTATGATGTAATTGAAGCTACAGAAAGTATTCAAGAGAGATACATGATTCCTGTATCAGAACTTAGAGTCGTGCAGCAGCCTGTTGCACAAACTCAGAAAGAAATTAAATTGCCAACTCTAGACTTAGGTCCAACAGATGAGCCCTTTAATATGCTTACAATTAGAGATCTTGCTGCTATCATGCTTAAGAAGCCTGTTAGTAACAAGCAGTGGTTAAATGAAATTATAAAATCAAAATAATATGGCACAGAGCATTTTAGTTATCGCAGAGAGCGGTGCAGGTAAAAGCACAAGTATTGCTAACCTGGACCCAAAAGAAACATTTATTATTAACGTAGCAAACAAACCACTTCCATTTAAAGGATGGAAGACTAAGTACAAGATTTGGAGTAGAGAAGATCAGTCTGGTAACATGTATACTAGAGCCGGTGCTAAAGAAATTGAAGCCTGTCTTAAGTATGTAAGTGAGAAGAGACCTGAGATTAAGAATATCATCATAGATGATTTTCAGTACATGTCAGCATTTGAGTATTTTGATAGAGCAGAAGAGAAAGGTTTTGATAAGTTCACTAGTATTGCTAAGAGCATTGCAACAATTGCAAAGCTTCCAACTACACTGCGTGATGACTTATATGTATTTTTCTTAACTCATGCAGAAGAGTCTCAAGACTTAGAAGGCAGAAGAAAATTTAAGGCCAAGACTATTGGTAAATTGGTAGATAACAGTTTAACTTTGGAGGGACTATTCTCTATAGTTTTATTTGGTAAAGTAAAGAAAGATAAAGATAATGGTATGCGCTATGTATTTGAGACCCAGAACAATGGTGAGAATACATGTAAGTCTCCAGCCGGAATGTTTGAGTCTTTTGAAGTTCCCAATGATTTAGAATTTGTAAAACAAGCAATAATTAACTACGAAAATTAATAACCATGATTAGTACTAAAGACGTGCAAGCTACAAGTAGCTCGCCAAAGAAAACCCTGAGCCCCGGTGAACACACCGTGAAAATTAACTCTATTGCATTAGAGAGTGTAAGTTACAAAGCAGGTGCTTACCACCTGATTTTGAATGTAGAAGGACCTGATATGGGTTCTGAATTTGAAGGATTCTTAGTAGATAAAGACAAGCCTAATGGTCCCCGTTACAAAGGTCAGATTGGTAAAGTTAAGTTTGGCTTTTATCCTTTCTCTGATGGTGAAACTAAGACCGGTATCAAGATTAGCCGTGACTTGAGTATTCTCCGTGCTATTCAGCAATTGTGTATTGCAAGCAATAAACTTGAATGGTTTGAAGAAGCAGATGGTAAATTTGCAACAATTGAAGATTTTGTAAAAGGAGCTAACAATGTTATCTCTGATGGCAGTCTCTTTAAGATGTGTGTTAATGGTAAAGAGTATGAGAAGAATGGTTATATCAACTATGATTTGTTCTTGCCAAAGTCTAGCAAAGACGCATATGCTATGGAATCAGCAGCTGCAAGCCCAAGTAAGTTAATTGCTTACAATCCTGAATTGCATATCAAGAAAGCTAAAGTGGAAGTAGTAGAATCATTTGGTGATACTAATCCATTTAAGACTGATACTGATACATCTACAGGATTTGACTTTTAAGTTTTAAAGTTTATTATATAAAAGGGGGATTATATGGTCCCCCTTTTTTATTATTGCAGTTATGATTAGTACGAAGATCCTAATTCCGGATATAAAGTCAGTGCCTGTTGCATGGGTATTTGAACATTATTGTAGATTAGATCAGAAGTTAACTGGTCAAGATATTAAGATTAAATCTGTCTTTAACCCTAGTGAAAGAACTCCTAGTATGTGTATCTACTTTAAACCAGAGAAGGATAGATATCAATACAAAGATTTCTCCACAGATAATGGCGGTGATTGTGTTGATTTAGTACAGAAGATACTTGGTATAGATACCCGGTTAAATACAATGCATAAGATTGTAAGAGATTACAATGAGTTTGTATTACACAATAACGGGGGATATGATATACAAGTATTTAAACAGTACAATAAATACAAGATTGATAGATATGAACTTAGACAATGGAATACACTAGATAAAAGTTATTGGAGTAAGTATGGTATAGGGTCTAAATTGCTAGAACACTATAACGTAAAGCCTCTCAGTAGTTATACTATGTTTAAAGAAGAGGATGGTATATATAAAGTCTTAAATATTGAGGGCTCTAATATATACGGTTACTTCAAGAAAGATGGTACACTAGTTAAAATCTATCAGCCTAAAGTTCAGAAGAAGAAATTCTTAAAAGTAAAAGATTATGTACAGGGTAGTGAACAGTTATCTAATAGTTCTAGACTTGTTATTGTATCCTCTCTTAAAGATGGTATGTGTTTAAAGAAGATGTATCCGGAAATAGATTTTCTGGCACCAGATTCTGAGAATACTATGATCAAGAAAGAGTATTTGGATGATGTAAGTAAGAACTATGAGAAGTGCTATATTCTTTTTGATAATGATGAGGCCGGTAATAGAGCTACATTAAAGTACATTAATCAATTTTCATATCTAGAACCTTTATATTTGCAGTTATCAAAAGATATATCTGATTCAGTAATGGATCATAGTTATCCTGAAGTAAAATCAATATTAGATATCCAGTTATGAAAATATTTACAATACCCGGTAACACACCTTCTAGTAAAAACAGTAGAATTTGGACAGGAAAATACAGCATAGCTAGCGCTGCCACAAGAAAGTGGAAGCTTGCTACTGATGAGTATTGGAAAGAACAAGCCAAAGCATTCAGAAAAGAATCTAAAGGTCTTCCTAAGCCATTGTATATAGAGTTTAAGTTCTATAGAAAGAGTAGACACAAGTTTGATATGATTAACATAGCACAGGCTGTACAAGATGCAATGGTAAAGTTTGACTGGATAGATGATGATAATGCGGATGAGTTAATCCCGGTATTTGTACCTTATGAGTATGACAACAAAAATCCAAAAGTAGAAATTAAAATCCTAAAGTAATGGAAGTAAAAAAGAAAGTAAAAGTAATGTATGCATTTAGTCAGACAGCTGCTTTATTTGTAGATGTCTATGGTTGGGAAGAGTTATTCAAGACTGAACACAAATCAATGCAATTAGATTATGATTATGGTATCAAGGAGTTTGATACTAGAAAAGAGGCAGAAGCATACATTAGCGGTGTTAATGATGCAAATGGTTGGAGTGATCCAGTAGCACAATTGATGTGAAAGAATCAGACTTAAAAGAAATTAGAAAGGCTTATATATTAGCCAAAGCACTTAATGTGCAGTATCAGTTTATTAGAGAGCTTGTAAATCCAGAACTTAAGAAATCTGTAAATGAAGCAAAAGCTAAGAACGCACACTTTATCAAAATTGTAAATGAATACTTTTCTAAGAGAAGAGTCACAGGATCATTTATAGATGAAGAAGAGGAGTTAGCATTTCAGTTCTTAGAAGAACTGGATAAAATTACAAAACTTTAAACTTAAAAACTATGAGAAAAGACGAAGAACTGGCCTTGGCCGGGAAAGAACTTATGCTTGAACATCCCTTCTATGGTATGTTCTTAATAGGTTTAAACAAAGAATGGAATGAATCTATTCCAACTGCTGGTGTTAGTAAACACAATATCAATTACAAACTAGTAATCAATACAGAATTCTGGGCTAGTCTCAGTTCTGATCACAAGAAAGGCTTGCTTTGGCATGAGCTATTGCACATTGTATTTGATCACCTTAACTTAAGAGATGAGTTTGCAGACAAGCGGTTGTTTAATATTGCTGCTGACTGTGAACTTAATCAGTACATTACTCCAAGCTATCTTCCAGATGGTGCTATCTTACCAAGTACATTCCCTAACTTACAGCTTGAGCGTAAAGCCGGTACTAACTATTATTATAATATGTTACTGGATAATCAAGATGATCCTGATGTACAAAATATGATGGGTGATGCTGGTGATATGCATGGTACATGGGAAGAGTTTGATAACTTAAGTGAATCTGAAAAGAAACTACTTAAGTCTCAAGCTGAGTATCAACTGAAAGAAGCTGCTGAAGAGTGTTTGAAATCACGTGGTCAATTACCTGGAGAGATTGCACATATTTATAAGCGCATCACTGAAGTTACTCCTAGTAAGTTTAACTGGCGGGCCTATCTTAGAAGATTTGCTGGTAACTCTTATATAGTAGAAACTAAGTTATCTAGAAAGAAGATTAACAAAAGATATCCGGATGCTCCCGGAATGAAATTTAAACCCAAGAAACATATCTTGGTTGCAATAGATACTTCTGGTAGTGTAAGTAATGATGAACTTGTAGAGTTCTTTAATGAAATCAGACACATACACAAAACCGGAACAGAGATTACAGTATTACAATGTGATACGCAAATTAACAGTATTGAGAAGTATGACCCTAAGAAAGATGTAAGAGTCCAAGGTAGAGGTGGTACTGAGTTTGATCCTGTTATAGATTACTATAATAAAAATAGTAAAAGATTTACATGCTTGGTTTATTTAACAGATGGTGAATGTTATACAACAATTACACCAAGAGGTAGAATGCTTTGGGTTATTTCTTCTAAAGCCCGCATCAATGAGCAATTACCCGGTCCCCAAATCCAATTAAACTAATTTAAAAACCCTAAACATTATGGCACAAGTAAAATTAAACAGCGCTGAATTAAAAGATTTCATCAAACACGTAATTAACAACAACAGATTCATTCAAGAGCAAGGTAAAGTACCAACAGCTTTGAATGTAGTAGGTAACGCAGGTCTTGGTAAAACTACTGTAGTATCTAATCTTGCAAAAGAAGAGGGTATGCAGTTTGTTAAGATCAACTTAGCAATGATAGAAGAGTTATCAGATCTAGTAGGTTTTCCAGTTAAAGAATTCCAGATTGGTAAAGATACACCTGATGGTCTTAAGACTAAGTGGGTAACTGAAATGGAAGCTGAGTTAGCTGTTAAGGCTGGTTTTAAATTGACCGGTGCAAGACGTACTGCATATTGTGCACCTGAGTGGATTTCTGGTAAAGGTGAGTCTGGTATCTTATTGTTAGATGACTATACTCGTGCTGACCCAAGAATGATTCAGGCTTGTATGGACTTGATTAATACTCAGGAGTATATCTCTTGGAAGTTACCTAAAGACTGGACTATCATCTTGACTACTAACCCAGATGGTGGTGACTATCATGTAAATAGCATGGATATAGCACAAACAACTCGCTTTATTTCTTGTGAGTTGAAGTTTGATGTAGATTGTTGGGCACAGTGGGCAGAAGAAACACACATGGATGGCAGATGTATTAACTTCATCTTGAAGCATCCAGAGATTGTAACTGAAGCTACTAACCCGCGTGCAATTACTACATTCTTTAATGCTATTTCTAGCTTTGAGAAGTTTGAAGAAAACTTACCTATGATCCAAATGATTGGTGAAGGTTCTGTTGGTGCTGATATGACTAGCTTGTTTACTTTGTTTATCAATAACAAGTTAGATCAATTGATGTCTCCAAAAGATATCCTTCTTCATGACAATGAGGATTATATCGTAGGTGCACTTAAGTCTACAATAGGTAGAGAAGATGAGTATCGTGCAGATATTGCTAGTATTATGAGTACTAGACTTGTAAACTTTGCACTGGCTCACTTCAAGACTAATCCTATGAAAGCTGAAGTAATCAAGCGTCTTGAGAAATTAGTGGTAGATGAAATATTTGCTATTGACCTGAAGTATATGATTGTAAGAAATCTTATTAATGGTAACAAGCAAAAGTTTCAGAAACTTATGTTGAACGATAAAGTTATGGAGTACACAATCCGATGAAATATTTAGAATTAGATTTTAACATGCAGTCATATGCCAAGATTACTGGTTATGATTATAATAGATGGGGCCGTGGTTCACAGCCTGTAAACGTACATGCAATTTTTAGTTCACTTGATGTGACTATTAAAGAGACTGTAGATATAAAGTCATTTGATAATATATCTACTAGTGTTTCTAGTTTAGTTGCAGGTGATAAAGTATTTATAATGCCGGGGGTAACCATCCCCCGGTATAAAATACGGGAAACTGGTAAGGAAATTGGATTTGATATAGTTAGAAGTTTTGCTAAAGCAAACAAAGTAGTCTTCTCTAAAAAACAAGTTATAGATGAGATTACTGATAAAGCAAGTACTATGACTATTCCAGTTAAATATCTTATTGAATTACTTGATCATAGAGGTATAGATACAACTAATCTAAAAGTTGCTGATGTAAATGAAAATATCATTCTAGATTATATTATTTATAATCATATTAAAGAGGATTATAATAATACATTTAATACTGATGCTATTAACTCAAATCATTTGTATATTTATGTTTATAAAGATCCTATACATAAGCAACTTATTGATGATTTATTGGCCGGTACTAAAGTAGTAATTAGTGATCAGGATGTACTAAAGCAGTGCAATGGTTCTAAACCATTAACTTCAGAGTCATTTAAAAGACTTGATGGTATGTTTTCTACTCATCAAAATCAGGAAATTGCTATGGAGTTACTCTGTAACTGTGATTATGATCAGTCAATGGTTTATATCTTAAAGCTTATTTCTAAACATAACTTTGGTAATATGCCTGGTACTAATCATGTAAACTATAAATCATTTAGAAGTTACATGATTACTTATTGGGAAATTGATCCTAGTCGTTATAGTGGAGATATCATGGATATTATTAGAATATTGGCTAAGACTAATAAACTTAAGAGAGAGTATCTAACAGAATTTAAAGATGAGATTCTTGCGCATGTTAAACGCTTTGGTGACAATCACATCTTTACAGTAGGTTCAATTAATATGAAGGACGAATATAAAAAATTAATAATAGACTAATGACAGATCAAGAGTTAATAGAACAGTTTTACAAAAGCAAGTATTACATTAGTTACTCAGGGTTAAGTAAACTTAGATTTAGCCCTAGGTTGTTCTATACTCATTACATTCTTCAACAAAAAGAAGAGTCCGTTGGTGCACATTTAGTAGAGGGCAGGTTAATTCACTGCCTTCTACTCCAACCGGAGGTATATGAGGACCAATTTTATGTAGCTAAAAGTAAACTTCCTTCAGATAATCTTAAGGACATTGTAGATAGAATCTTTAAAGAGCACAATTGTGATGATTTGTCTAACTTTCAAGAAGAAATCTTAAACATTTTAGTAGAAAAGAATCTTTACCAGACATTAAAAACTGATGAACAGAGACTAGCTAAAGTAATTACACCAATTACAATAGACTATCTAAGTGATTTAGTTAATAGTACCGGTAAATCTGTAATTGATCAGAGTACATTTGATAAGTGTAATAGGATTGTGACTAAGTTTAGAGCACATCCTGACGTTATTGAACACTTGGGTCTAGAGATTACAGAGTTTGATTCTGCTAAAGTACATAGAGAAATAGAGGCTTCTTGTGATCTTGTAGATTATCAATTTGGAATCAAGGGTATTCTTGACAGTGTAATAGTAGATGATGTAAATAAAGTAATCAAGATAGCAGATGTTAAAACCACTAGTAAAACCATACCTGAATTTAAAGAGAGTGTGGAGTATTATAACTATTGGATGCAGGCTGCTATGTATGTATTACTTTGTAAGTGTAGCTTTGGTAAACTAGATTATAAATACGAGTATTCTTTTGTTGTAGTAGACAAATATGAGCAGATATATTGCTTCCCTGTGTCTCAATTAACACTGGATGATTGGACTGAAAGATTTAGAAAAGCATTAAATGAAGCACATTATCATTATACTAATAGGGATTATTCACTTCCTTATGAGTATATTGTGAGCAAAATTGTACTATGAAGAAATTACATGATAAATACACACAGAAGTCCAGGATATTTTTATACCCGGCATTAAATATTAGACGTGGAAGTCATATCAAACCCATACAAACTTATATAGCATGGGAAGAAATAATTTCACCAACAGATAGAAAACTAATTTGCGTTTATGATATACAGGATAATGAAGACTATCAGATCTTTGAGAGAGTTAAGTTATTCGGTAATGAGAAGTTCTGTGAGTTTAGGCAAACTCTAGATAACAAGGGTATTTACATATTTACATTTGATGATCAGTCTGGTGACTGGGATAATTTTATAAAAGGTAAGTACTCTGAGTTATCAGAGAAAGCTAAAACAGAGATTGAAAAGTTCTATGGTAAAGACTCTACTACTTATGAGTATGTGATGAGTTACTTATACCCGGAAGATTATTTTGATATCTATGCAGAGCTGCTAGGAGTAAATGTAAATATACTAAAAGGCGTGGGAGAGCTATGTGCTCCCTACAATAAAGAGAAGGAAACTCTTAAAATACCCGTAGAAGATTTGGAAATGAAAGATTTAATTATTTGATTTGTGTTTATGAAAGATAGTATGTTATGTATCAGTTCCGTTTGGAACGGTCAAGATAGCTTTAAGGTTATCCCCTTAATGGAGTCTTGTCCCTATGTAGAAATGATTTATGATCCAGAAGCTAGTATGCTTGTGATCATATCTAAAATTATAAAAGATGCTTACCACATGATTCCTAGAATGGATGATAAAGGTGATGTAGTTTTTGTTAAGAATAGAAAGAATCCTGAAAAAAGTTATGCGGAAGAGAGAAGGCTGGTTGAGTCGTTCCAAGAATATTATGTACACAAAAAAGAAGAAATCAGAGATATTATTGCTAAATTTGCAATGAACGCTGATAGCTTTGATTTTAGTATTCTAGACAAAGAATCAGTAGGAATCACGGGTCCAACTCAAGTTTAGGGTCTTGAGGATTGCCATATAAACCAACAATCAAGGGGGATGTAATAGTCCCCCTTTTTTATCTAAAATTATGAAAAGACATTGGGTAATGGATATAGAAACCATGACAGATTTCTTCTGTGCTGTATTTGAGCACTATAAAGAAGAAGAGGTTATTGAGTTTACTGTATCCTTTGAAAAGAATCAGATTAAAGAACTTGTAGAATTTATCAATGAGAACATCAAGGGTGACGAGTGGCACATTAGCTTTAACGGTCTAGACTTTGATGCTCAAGTGATTCAGTATATAATAGATTACTCTGATCTATTACTTACTCTAAGTTCTAAAGAAATAACAGACAGGCTTTATAAAGTAGCGCAAGACATTATCTTTAGAAAGAATAATGGTGAGTTTGCTTTGTACAGTCAAAAACAATTGAAAATCAAGCAGATAGATTTATTTAAACTGAATCACTGGGACAATCCGGCTAAGAGTTCTAGTCTTAAATGGTTAGAGTATACACTTGATTGGCACAATGTAGAGGAGATGCCTATACATCACACTGATAGTATAGATACTGTTGAGAAACAAGAGATGGTACTAAGCTATTGTAAGAATGATGTTAAGTTCACTAAGAAGATTATGGAGTATAGTAAATCTCAAATCTCTCTTCGTGGTGCACTTACTAAAGAGTATGGTATTAATCTATACAGTGCTAGTGAGCCAAGGATATCTAAAGAGTTATTTAAGTATTTCTTATCTAAAGCAACCGGGATTAGTAGTTATGAGCTAAATGGTCTACGTACTAACAGAACATCTATTAAGATTAATGATATCATACTAGACTATGTGAAGTTTAAAACACCGGAGTTACAGGCGCTACTAGATAAGTTTAGAACTATTGAGTTGGACCCTAAAGAAACAAAAGGTGGGTTTGCTCATAGTATAACTTATAAGGGTATGCAGACTGACTTTGGTCTAGGTGGTTTACATGGTGCCAGATCTGGTATTTTTGAAGCAAAGAATGGTATGATAATTATGTCATCAGATGTAGTTAGTTATTATCCTAACCTTGCTATCAAGAATAAATGGGCCCCGGCACATCTTCCTAAAGAAGAATTCTGTGAACAGTATGAGTGGTTCTTTACAGAGCGTAAGAAGATCCCTAAAAAAGATCCAAAGAACTATGTATACAAGATCATCTTGAACAGTACTTATGGCCTTAGCAATGATAAGAATAGCTTTCTGTATGATCCTGAGTTTACTATGCGCATTACTGTTAATGGTCAACTGAGTCTATGTATGTTGTATGAGATGATAGCAGAGGGTATTCCCGGTGCTATTCCTATCATGCAGAATACAGATGGTCTAGAGATGATGATACCTGAGCAACATAAAGAACTATATCTCAAGATATGTTCCGAATGGGAAACTATTACTCAACTAGCACTAGAACATGATCAGTATCAGAAGATGATTATAGGTGATGTAAACAACTATATTGGTATAAATACACATAGAGAAGCTGATCAAGAAACTTTAGATTATCTAAAGAAAGATGAGCCTTACTATGTCTATACTGATACTGGTTACTCTCCTGTAAAATGTAAAGGTAGATTTGAGTTTCACAACTTAGCATTACACAAGAATAAATCTTTCTTAATCATCCGGAAAGCATTGTATAATTACTTTGTATTCAACCAGCCTGTAGATAAAACTATCATGGAGTCTAAGAGTATTGTAGATTTCTGTGGTGGTATTAAAGCTAAAGGTGATTGGAAGTTTACAAGTAACTGTATGATACGTGGTGTACTTATCACAGAACCTTTACAAAAGATAGTAAGATATTACATCTCTAATAAAGGTTGTAAGATACTTAAGCGCCATAAAGATGGTAGAATTATACAAGTAGAATCCGGTAGATGGTTACAAACCACACTAAACAAACTAGATAATAAGCAATGGGATGCTTATGATATTAATTATGATTACTATATTAATAATGCAATCCGTGAGATTATGAATGTTTGCCCGGAAAAAATAGCATATCAACAACTAGAACTAAACTTATGATTAATATTGAAAAGCGCCCCGTACTTAAGACAGAGATGTTTGTTCACAATGGTAGTTATATCACTAAAGAATCGTGGGAGGATGAGATAGAATTACTAGCTTATCCTTTCACTTCTACTTTAAGAATAGATCATGTCCAACAGTCTGTAACTACTACAACTGTTTGGCAGAATCTTATCCCTATTGATAGTGCTAAACTTGAGAAAGAGATAGATACTAAAATGAAAAAGATGTATGTCAACCCTGAGTGAAATTGAAAAACTAAAAATACAAGTACATAACTTACAGCTCAATCTTAAAAGAAAAACTGAACTAGTAAATAAGCTTAAAGAAGCGCATGCACTAGAAGTAAAGAAGATAAAGAAAGAGTATGGTAGTAAGTTATTACACTTACGTATTAGTCTTGCTCCTAAGAAAATAAGAGCAGACAACACAATAAATATTTTATGTGATGTGCTTAATTCAATTACCGGAGTTACTGGTACTGATATACTAAGCAAATCCCGTAAAAGAGATCATGTAGTACCAAGATATGTAATGTGTCACCTTCTTAGATTAGAGGGTAAAACATATCAGTACATTGGTAAACACATAAGTGGTAAACACCACGCAACAATTATACATGCTATAAGAGTTGTAGAAGACTGGATTGAGAATCCAATTTATTATAAGACAGAATTAGATGTTTATAATAAAGCAAAAAATATGTTTGATGATATCAAAAAATAATTATATTTGTATGTCTTCTGAATTTTCATAGTAAGCTGCTCATAAAAGTGTATCAGGATTGACCTGTTTTCTGATACACTTGAGTGGCTTTTTTATTAAACAAAAAAACAACAAAGCATATGAGCAACTTTAAAAAATTAAGAGGTAGAAGAATACTTCTTAGCAAACCCCACAAAGAAAAAAGCGGTATTGAACTTACTGCTGCACAACAAGCAGAGATTGATGCTGACTTAATGAAAAAATGGACTAATCTTGAAGTATTTGCTGTTGGTGAAGATGTCACCGAAGTAGTAGTTGGAGATAAAGTTTACATTCCTACTATTGTCTTGCAAAACGCAGAGATCATTGAAATGCCTGATGCAGGTATTAAGATTATGGTTGGTGAGCAAGATGTTGCCATCATCTGGTAAAAAGAACTTGAACCCCTCTTGGGATAGTATCCCTTGACCGACCCTCCCCTAAAAAGGAGGGTTTCTTTTTAGTCACTAAATGTTTTGTATACCTCTAGTATAGGCGCAACAATCTTGTGTCTGTGATTCTGTAATAGAGCAAATACTTTAAACCCTTCTACATGTTCTTCTATACGTGCTAAGAAACTAAACCCGGATGTCTTTTTATCTTTAAGATCTATCTGTGCAATGTCTCCACAGATTACCATCTTACTTTCTTTACCAAGTCTACCTAGTATAGCTTCCATCTGTGAGTGAGTAACATTCTGGGCCTCATCTACAATGATGAAGTTATTTACAAATGTCCTTCCCCGTACAAAAGCAAATGGTACAATCTCTATATTGCCAAGCTCTATCTCTTTATCTATCTTCTCTTTACTATAGAGAGCATATAGATTATGATAAATAGGTGCTAACCAAGGGTCCATTTTTTCTTTAATGTCACCGGGTAAGAATCCTATATCTTCTTTAGATACAGTAGGTCTAGTGATGACAATCTTCTCAACCTCTTTGTTAAACAGCATATCAAGCGCAACTTGACAAGCTACAAGAGTCTTACCACTACCAGCCATACCTTTTAATACTGTGATTGGATTATCTAGTATTATAGATTTAGCTCTTTTCTGTTCCTCATTTAAAGTTATCTGAAACTTAATGGGGTTTTTGGGTTTTCTTTTTGCTTTGAAAACCTCATCGTCATATGAGTTTGATGTCATGCTTGTTCTCCGTTGCAGCAAGGTATAGCATTTTGTTTACATACTGGGCATTGATAATGACCATGTACAAAAATATATTCTACCCTGCTATTACAAAATACACAATTATCAGAAGTTTTTATGCATGAGAGATTCTTGCACTCCTGATTGTCCGTGGTATTTGCTTCCTGGTTTTTTGTCATAAGTCTGAAGTATTTTACCTGCCACACGCTCAAATTTGATTTGGCATATTTTCATATTAGGATAAATACGTAATGGTTTAACCACACGCATCTCTAATACTAATGAGCCCACAAATCCGGAATCAATAAATCCCGCACAGATATGTATATCTAAACCTAATCTACCTAAACTAGATTTACCCATAACTGTAGCGCAGATATCTTCCTTTACACCAACTGTTTCATTACAGGCGTAAAGATATAATTCACCTGGTTGTAGAACATAACCCTCTTCAGGAATAATAAACTCTTCTACTGCATTAGGTTTTCTACAGTCTAATGTTTCTGCAACATAGACTTTACACTTAGGGTTTAAAGTTAAATCTACGGAGTTTGGATTTAAATACTCACGTTTAAAAGGAGAGATAATGATCATACCTCTCTCGTGTTCCAATAAGATTTCAGAGTCTGCTAATACCATAATGACAAAGATAAGAATTATTATCTACCTTGTCCACGATATTTTGACTCAGGAGTAGCTTTTGGTCCTACAGACTTATGAGCTTTCCCTTTTTTCTTATTTACATTTTTAGGGGCCAAGCTTTTAGCTAAACTGGTTCCACCCTTTTTTGCTTTAGTTGCAGCCATGGTTATGCTTTTGTAAATCCTAATTGATCAAGGGCCCAATTAACTGGATATTCATCATCAGTTCCCCATTGAGCATATGTTTCTTGATCCATAGTTAAGTTACCATCTAAAATACAAGTACCTGGAACATTCTGTTCCTCTTCATTTTGTACTTCTGTAAATAACTGCCAGTAAAAAGTTACAGATGTAGGATTCATTGGGAAGTTTAAAGCCAACAAATTAAAATACTTACCGGTACCTTTAGTTGGAATTACTTCTGGTTGTATTGGTGTCATATATATAATATAATTAATTTATTTTAAAAGCGTTAAAAAATGTCCAATTACCTTGTGGTTCACCATGAATAAATTCTCCAGTAGTACTTGATGTATATCCGGTAAAGCTTACATAATCTGTAGAACCATTCATTTCTATAATAGCACTAGTGGTTTGAGTTAATCCTGTACTAGTAGGTAATAAGTCTTGTGCAATACCAACAGTAGCTAGATTTTTAAGAATCTGAATATTAATCTGATTACCTAAAGTACCTATATCCCATCTAACTTGTAAAGTAACAAAGTAAAAACCTGGAACAGTAGGAGTCCATCTTTTAGTACCAGGATTCCACCAACCATTAGGATCAATTTTTGCTGCAAAACCAATAGTTTCTGTAGTATTTTCTGCTACACCTATTGGTGATAGTAATCCACAGTTTGTGTATGTAGGTGATGTAGTAAGATCTCCACCTACAATAAGATTATTTACTATATTAACTGAACCACTTACATTTAATTTATAACCACTATCTACAGTAGTACCTATTAAGAAGTTACCTGTATTATTTACAAGTCTCATTCTTTCTTGGTCACCAGCTCCAAATACTACATCTGTATTAGAATATGTACCAATTAAGAATTTACCACTACCATCTAGGTTAGCAATCAATGAAGCACTTCTAGCTAAGTTTACACCCATCTGTGTACCACTTACTCCAGAACCAAACACACGGTA
>Ga0315905_10002343_pt1 | contig 19934 bp, 19 predicted proteins | sample LakEriMetagenome_5_FD_203522 | JGI IMG/M metagenome (GOLD analysis project Ga0315905, IMG submission 203522) | Freshwater fungal communities from buoy surface, Lake Erie, Ohio, United States - Buoy 4 MA121 | ecosystem: Environmental > Aquatic > Freshwater > Lake | place: USA: Lake Erie, Ohio... | reverse complement strand
GCTGCCGATCAGGTGACCGAGACGGTGGACAAGCACTTTGCAGGGCAGACCGGCCTTCTCGTGGCGGCTGTGGACCTCGCGGCGCTGGGCGATGCGGTGAAGTGGGAGCCCTCGCGCGGAGGGCAGCTCTTCCCGCATATCTACGCCGCGTTGCCGCTCAGTGCGGTAACGGCGTATGTGCCGCTTGCGCGCGGGAGCGACGGGGCAGTTCTCCTCCCCTGACAACCGCCCCAACGCTGCGTGCGCCGCTCCGGACCCCCGCATTCGCGCCGATGAGGAAGGGAAGAATCAGTAAGTGGCGAACTCACCCCTGCGTCGCAACGCCCCGATCACGCCGACGGTGATGAGGAACTGGCCAAAGTAGTACAACGGCCAGACCAGTAGATGCGGGATCTGGCTTTCTGCCATCGGGCCTATCCGCGCAAAGATCAGCAAGTCCGACACAGCGAACATCGCGGCACCGAGCGCGACTCGTAGACGGGGAAAATCACTGGCAAATGCAGCGGCTGTCATGCCGCCGAGGCCGAGCGCGTAGAAGGCGACTTCGGGTCGGCTAGTGAGTGCATAACTGATGGCCGGGATAGCAATCAGCAGAGCCGCAGTGGTGCTTCGCTCGCCCTTGTGCATCACCGGGCGGTGGTGCTTCAGATAAAGCGCAATTGCGGTCATGTGGCCGAGCAGGAAGGCGATCGCGCCGCCGGTGAAGCTTAATTCGAGCACCATGTCGCCCAGCGCCCCGAGGGCCATGACGAGGGCGAGGCGATGCGCGTCGCGCACCGGGTGATGAACCCAGGCGTAGACCGCGAGGAGGCCGACGCCCGCGCCCTTCCAGAGGATTAGGTAGAGGCCCGGTAATGAACTCCCTGCCACGAACCAATAGCTGATCCCGGCAACAAGGCTGGCGAGCAGCCAGGGTCTCTGTTCAATCAAGGCGCGCTGCGGCATGGCTTCCCCCTTCCCTTGCGGTCCCTAGGGCTTGCGGGGGCAGAGGCGCAATGCCAATGCGCGTGGCATGACGCATCAGGTTCATATCATCGGCGGCGGCATGGCCGGGAGCGAGGCCGCATGGCAGCTGGCGCGACGCGGCATTCGCGTGCGGCTTTCCGAAATGCGCGGTGGGGGCGACAGCACGGCGGCGCATAACAGCGATGGCCTCGCGGAACTCGTGTGTTCCAATTCGTTCCGCTCGGACGATGACGAGAAGAACGCGGTCGGCCTGCTCCATTACGAGATGCGCCAGTGCGAAAGCCTGCTCATGTCCGCTGCGGCCAAGGCACGGGTGCCGGCGGGTTCGGCGCTGGCGGTGGATAGAGATGTGTTCTCTGCCGAAGTCGAAGCCATGCTGCGAGCGCAGCCGACGCTGGAGATCGTTCGCGAGCGGGTCGACGCGCTGCCCTCAGGCGGGCACACCATTGTCGCGACGGGGCCGCTGACCGCCCCTGCCCTCGCCTTCAGCATTGGCGCGGCAACCGGGGCGGAGAGCCTCGCCTTCTTTGATGCGATTGCACCGATCGTCTATCGCGACACGATCGACATGGACGTGGCATGGATGGCCTCGCGCTGGGACAAGGGCGCCGAGGCCAGCCTCGCCATGGGCGGCGACGGGCGTGACTACATCAATTGTCCGATGACGAAGGATCAATATTTTGCGTTTCGCGAGGAGCTGCTCGCGGGGGAGAAGACCGAGTTCAAGGAATGGGAAGCGTCGACCCCCTATTTCGACGGCTGCATGCCGATCGAGGTCATGGCCTCGCGCGGGGTGGAAACGCTGCGCTTCGGCCCGATGAAGCCGGTCGGCCTCGATAATCCGCACTGGGCAACCGTGGAGCACCCGAACGGGCGGTGGCCTTATGCCGTGGTGCAGCTGCGGCAGGACAACAAGCTCGGCACCTTGTGGAACATGGTCGGCTTTCAGACCAAGCTGAAGCATGCCGAACAGGTCCGTGTGTTCCGGACGATACCGGGTCTGGAACAGGCCGAATTCGCGCGGCTCGGCGGTCTGCACCGCAACACGTTCCTCAATTCGCCCAGCTTGCTCGACCGCCAGCTGCGGCTGAAATCGGCCCCCCATATCCGCTTTGCCGGGCAGATCACCGGATGTGAGGGCTATGTCGAAAGCGGCGCTGTCGGGCTGCTGGCGGGGCTGATGACAGCGTCGGAAATCACAGGCCGCGATTGGGCCCCTCCCCCGCACACCTCGGCACTGGGGGCGCTGTTGTCCCACATTACCGGTGATGCCGAAGCAGAGACCTATCAGCCGATGAACGTCAACTTCGGCCTGTTCCCGCCGCCCGATCCCTCGACGAAGAAGAAGCAGCGCAAGGAAGCCTATACGGCGCGGGCGAAGGCCGATCTCGCCGGGTGGTTGCCGCAGCTTCGCTAGGCTGGGCGTTTCTCGCTGGTTCGGGCTGACACGCAGGGAGAAAAGATCTCGCCACGAGGTCGATCGCAATGCCGGCCCAATGTCGGCCCCATGCCGGGTGGCCAGACCGTCATCATCTTTCGGCACCCCGTGAAGGCGACGGTTCGGAACCGCCGCCGGGTTGGTGTAGCGCTGGACTGCTGGACTCGCACGGGTGGCGAAAGTGCTGAGGCAGCCCGACACGCCGCCCCATAGGGGTGATCGTTCGAGGCAGCACAGCATCAACTGTGCGGTCTCTGCGTCCTCTGCGTCTGCGCGCGAAACCGCCTAGCTTTCAACACTTGCAAGTCGGCGTCTTCGCCTTCTTCTGCTTGGTGGTGGCGAATTCCTCACGATTGAGCGCGCCATCGCCGTTCTTGTCGGCGCCCTTGAAGCGGTTGTCAGTGGCGACGGACCATTCGTCGAAAGTCAGCAGATTGTTGCCATCGACATCGAGCTTGCGGAAGTCCTTGACCCGGGGGCTCAGCATTTCGGTGCGGGTGATCTTGCCGTCGCGGTTCTTGTCGAGCCGGTCGAAGCGCTTCTGCTCACGGGACGCCTCATTGGCCTCGGGAAGGCCGGGCCCGACCGCATCGCCTGCGTCGGAATCGGGCAATGCCTCATCGGCTGCGGCTGCCGAAGCAAGCGCGAGCTGGGTCGGCGCTGATGGCGGCGAGACTGCTGCGCGGCCCTGCCACCAGAACAGGCCCGAGGCCACAAGCAAAAGCGCGCCGAGCGCGCCTACGAGCATTCGGTTCATACTGACCGGGCCTCCCTGGGTGCTATCCTCAGGATAGGTCGCAAAGCGCGGGCGCGGCAGGTGCAAGTCCTGCCATTTTGGTGAGAGTTTCAGCGCCCGAACAACCCGAGGCGGAGAATAGCGAGAAAATCGCGCACCGGACCGCCCGGACGTCCCGCCGCATCGCGAAGCGCCATGCCGCGCAGGATCACCAAAGGACGCAGCTTTCCTGACAGGATCGGCGCGCGCGCGCCGGCCGGTTCCAGACCAAGCCATTCAGCTGCCGCGCGCCTGACCACATCGTCGGGGCGCACGCCGCTGAGCAATGCGAGTGCACAGATGGCATCGACCCGCGCCTTGCCAAGTTCGGCGCCGCCATCTTCGCCGACAGTCCGGGCTTCCCAGCCATCAACAAGATCGCGGAGCGCAGCGCGCTCGGCATCCCATGCGCGCAGCAGGGCCAGCAATGGCTCGCCCTGCGGCCAGGCGCTGGCAGGCTGGTCGAAACGGTCGCGCCACCAGGCGAGCCGTAGCTGGATCATCAAGGGATCGCGGCCCTCGCGCGCGGCATCGGCAAGCCGTCGGTCGAGGAGAAGGAAACCTTCCCACAGCACCTGAGCTGCCCGCGGTGCATAGAGCACCGCGAGGCGTTCAGGGGGACTGAGCTCGATATCGCCGGAATCAGGATCCATTCCCTAGCGGTAGCAGACCTTCTTGACCGCCGCGATCACCCGTGCGGTATCGACCAGCGCAAGCTTTTCGAGGTTGGCCGCGTATGGCAGCGGCACATCCTCGTTACAGACGCGCAGGACCGGGGCGTCGAGATGATCGAAACCCTCCTCCATCGCGATGCTGATGATCTCGGAGGCAATGGAGCAGACCGGGAAGCCTTCCTCGACCACGACCATGCGGTTGGTGCGCGAAAGGCTTTCGAGCACGGCATCCTTGTCGAGCGGGCGCAAGGTGCGCAAGTCTAGGACTTCGGCCTCGATGCCCTCCGCCGCGAGCTTCTCGGCCGCTTCGAGCGCAAGGGCAACGCCGATCGAATAGGTGACGATGGTGACATCACGGCCCGCCCGCATGGTGCGCGCCTTGCCGATGGGGACGGTGAAGTCCCCCAGCTGCGGCACATCGAAGGTGCGTCCATAGACCAGCTCGTTTTCGAGGAAGACGACCGGATCCGGACTGCGGATGGCCGACTTCAGCAGCCCCTTGGCGTCAGCCGCATCGTAGGGCGCGATGACGATAAGGCCGGGGACAGAGGCGTACCACGGGGCATAGTTCTGGCTGTGCTGCGCGCCAACGCGGGCCGCGGCGCCATTGGGGCCGCGAAAAACGATGGGGCAGCGCATCTGTCCGCCCGACATGTAGTTGGTCTTGGCTGCCGAATTGATGATATGGTCAATTGCCTGCATGGCGAAGTTGAACGTCATGAACTCGATAATGGGACGAAGTCCGCCCATGGCCGCGCCCGTGCCGATGCCGGCAAAGCCGTATTCAGTGATCGGCGTATCGATGACGCGGCGGGGGCCAAACTCTTCGAGCAGGCCCTGCGTCACCTTGTAGGCGCCCTGATACTCAGCAACTTCCTCCCCCATCACGAAGACGCGGTCGTCGGCGCGCATTTCCTCGGCCATGGCATCGCGCAGCGCCTCGCGCACGGTGGTGGCGACCACGGCGGTGCCAGTGGGGACTACAACCACCGGTGCCACGGCAGGCGCAGCGACGGGTGCGGGCGGCGGCGCAACGACGGCCGGCGCGGGAACGGGAGCCGGAGTGGGAGCTGGGGCGGCGGTTTCCTCATCGCCGGTGATTGTGGCGATCACGGTACCCACCTTCACGCCCTCCGTGCCTTCGGCCACCTTGAGCTCGCCGATCACGCCTTCTTCGACCGCCTCGAATTCCATCGTCGCCTTGTCGGTCTCGATCTCGGCGAGGATGTCGCCGGACTTCACGGTGTCGCCGGGTTTCACCAGCCACTTGGCGAGGGTGCCCTCCTCCATTGTCGGGGAGAGCGCGGGCATCTTGAGATCAATCGCCATGTCAGTAGGTCCCCACCAGCACGTCGGTATAGAGTTCGGCAGGCGCCGGCTCGGGCGAGCTTTCGGCGAAATCGGCGGCTTCTGCGACAATCTGGCGGATCTTCTTGTCGATGGCCTTGATTGCGTCCTCGCTCACACCCCGGCGCAAGAGGTCTTGCTTGGCGCCTTCGATAGGATCGTGATGGTCGCGCATTTCCTGCACTTCTTCGCGGCTGCGATACTTGGCCGGGTCCGACATCGAGTGGCCGCGATAGCGATAGGTGTTGAGCTCCATGAGCACCGGACCATTGCCGGCGCGAACATATTCGAGTGCGACTTCGGCTGCGGCGCGCACTTCAAGCACGTCCATGCCGTTGACGTCCATGCCGGGGATGCGGAAGCCTGTGCCGCGGCGGTGGAAATGCGTCTCGGCCGAGCCGCGCTTGACCGCGGTGCCCATGGCATAGCCGTTGTTCTCGACAACAAAGATGATGGGGAGCTGCCACAGCGCCGCCATGTTGAAGGTTTCGTAAACCTGGCCCTGGTTGGCCGCGCCATCGCCGAAATAGGCCATGCAGACGCCGCCATCACCGCGGTACTTGTGAGCGAAGGCAAGGCCCGCGCCCAGCGGCACCTGCGCACCGACGATCCCGTGGCCGCCGTAGAACTTGTGGTCGGTCGAAAACATGTGCATCGAACCGCCCTTGCCGCGGCTGATGCCCGCGCCGCGACCGGTCAGTTCGGCCATGATCACTTTGGGGTCAATGCCATAGGCGAGCATGTGGCCATGATCGCGGTAGCCGGTGATGACGCTGTCGTGGCCTTCCTTGAGCGCCGACTGCAGGCCGACGGCAACCGCTTCCTGGCCGATGTAGAGGTGGCAGAAACCGCCGATCAGGCCGAGGCCGTAAAGCTGGCCCGCCTTTTCCTCGAAGCGGCGAATCAGAATCATCTGTTCGTAGAACCGGAGCAATTCCTCATCGCTCGCATCATAGCGCTTGTTGTTGGCGTGGGTCTGCTGGAGGCTGCGCAGCGCGAAGGTGGCTTCATCCTCTGGAGCGATGGCCAGAGCGGCCGGACTTGTGGCAGCGGGAGCGGCTTTGGGCGCAGCCGGCGACGTTGTCGCTTTTGGTGCGCGCGGCTTGGCGGACTGGGCCAATGCGGTGGTTCCTTGTCTGGCAGCCTGGGGAGGGCATCTGGCTCGGCGGCACGCCGTCTGACTGGAACGCCACCAGCGTCGCTATTGGACCAAGTGCTTGAAATCCGCAACGGCCAAGGCTTCGCCATGTCGGCTTTCGGATACCTATGCGACAGGGAAAGCGCCGCCGCACAGCAAGCGGCGAACCTCGCTTACGAGATCCAGAAATACCAGCGATCTGGGGAAATGGCGCACCCGGAACGATTCGAACGTCCGACCCTCAGATTCGTAGTCTGATGCTCTATCCAGCTGAGCTACGGGTGCGTGGAAGGGCGCCTCTATAGCCGCCTTCCGAGCTTGGCAAGCCTTATTGCGGGTTTTTTGCGTGGCGTGCGAGCGCTTCCGAGAGCGGGACATCGAGCGGCGGCATGGAACGGGCCTGCAGCGCATCGGGATGCAGCCATTGCAGCTCGGCGCCGGCCTCAGGCGCAGGCTTGCCTTGCCAGCGCAGGCAAGTGAAGAGCAGGAGTACCAGCGGGCGCGTCACGCCATCGCCGGGGCTGGCGGCGAAAGTCAGCGGCGTCAGATCGGCCTCGGCGATAGAGATGCCGAGTTCCTCGGCGATCTCGCGCACCAGTGCTGCTGCTGGCCCCTCGCCCGGCTCGACTTTGCCGCCGGGGAACTCCCAAAGCCCGCCATGCGCACGCGAGGCAGGTCGACGCTGCATCAGCACGCGGCCTGCATGATCGAGCAGAGCCAGCGCGACCACGGTCAGCAATGTCGGCGGCGTTTCCATACCCTAGCGTTCCATTCAGCGTTTATTAGCTTTGGCGCTCGTACAATAAGCGCGAACGCGGACAGAGGTAGTCGATCGATGTTGGATTTTGTCCGCAAACCACTGGTGGATAACACGGGCGCAACCGCCGTCGAGTATGGCCTCCTCGCCGGTGTTCTCGCAATGACGATGTTTGTCGGAATGGGCGCGTTCGTAAACTCGCTGTTTCTTTTGTACAATACGATCGACACGAATCTCGCCGAAGCCAAAAAGTAATCCGGCGCGTCCCTGCGCCCGCCCCCGATGTGGTCTGCGCCACATCACTGCAGGCTTCACGACGAGGGCCTGGCAGAAGCCCATTACCTTCAAACTGCCGGATGTTTTTACAATCGCAATTTCGTGCGGCCTGGGGGTCGTAGATAGCGAAAGAGCACGAGGGCGGTGCAAGCCGCCAGCAAGATGACCATTCGCATGGCACGTCTAAAAGCACATCTTCGGGACGTGGACGGCCATCGATCTTGGCCAGATCGCTGCACTGGCCGCCGCGGGCACGGTCACCGCGATGGAGGCGCTCGGCAGTTCGCCCTTGAGCCCCTTCCCGCAGGATTTGACGATGCTGAACACTGCCCAGGACGACAAGGGTCGGTTCTAGGCTCGCCTCGCTGCGCCGCCGATGCAAGGGCATGAGAGCGGCCGGTCAAGGCGCCACGTTCGTTAGGCCTGCCCGGCCCCGTATTCAGTAGACGATCAGCTTGACCCGCGAGCCGGGAACGGGCTGGCTTGCCGGTGCAAGGCCGTTGAGCACGAGGAACCGGTCGAGCGGCCGGTCATCATAGGCCATGCGACGCGCGAGCGACTGCAGCGTATCACCCTTCTTCACCGTCACGACCACGACCCGCCGCGCGCGCACGGCGCCAGCCTCGCCAATGGTGATCCGGCGCATCGAGGAAAACATCGGATCGAAGACGCTTGCCTGCCCCGCCGCGCTGATCGTGGTGAAGTGGAAGGCCTGCGAGCCGCCCCAGGCATAAGCGAACACGACGATATCGCGCGCACCCTCGCTGGTCTGGGCGCGGGTTACGCCGTAGGCTGCGGGAATGCCGTTCACCGTGGTCGTGCGGACTTCATCCGGCGCAATGCGCTGCTTGTCTGAAAGGCCAGCGAAGACCGCGCGGACATAGGCATCGAGATTGCCCGAATAGGGCGTTGTCGCCAGCTCGCCCTTCCCCGATTGCCCGCTGATCGAAACCGAGCGCGTGCCGTTGACAAGGTAGAAGCCTTGCGGCGCCTGGAAGCTCATCCGGAAGCCGGGATGGACGAACTTGCGCCCGTCGACCACACCCTGCTTGGGATCATCGCCATAAGTCAGGCCATCGACACGGGTCAGAAACGTGTCGCGATTGGCCATACCGCGCGCGTTCGGCCCAGCGAGAGCCAGCGCGGCGGTGACGCGCGAGGCGGGATCGGGGTGGGTGCTCGCCCATTCCGGCACCTTGTCAGCCGTTCCGGTAAGCTGCGCATCGAGCGCGGTCTGCGTCGCGAGGCTGCGCAGCACCGTGCCCATCGCGTGCGGATCATAGCCGGCGCGCTTCAGGTAGGTGACGCCGAGCGAATCAGCCTCGGTCTCCTGGCCGCGCGAATACTTGAGCGTGAGGAGCTGGCTGCCGGTGGAGAAGATCTTCTGACCGAGCTGGCCAAGTGCCGAATTGCCGAGCACTGCGCCTGCCAACACCGAACCTAGCACACCAAGAATGGTATTGCGATTCGCCGCGCTCTCGCGCTTTTGCGAATGGCGCGCGGCGACGTGGCCGACTTCGTGGCCCAGCACGCCCGCCAGTTCCGCCTCGTTGTTCATCAGCGCGACGAGCTGCCGCGTCACGTAGACATAGCCGCCGGGGATGGCGAAAGCGTTGTTGACCGGCGAATTGAGTAACGTAACGGTAAAATCGCTCCGCGCGTTGCCGAGGCCGGACTGAAAAGCGATCGTCTTGCCCACTCCCTCGACATAAGCAGCCTGAGGCCCCGTCACCGCACCGCCAAATTCGGCGAGGAGCTGGGGATGGGCCTTTGCGCCCTGCGCCTTGTCGGCAGCGCTGATCGTGGCGACCGTGCCTTGCGCATCGGCCGCAGACCGCGTCACTATCGTTCCTGCGAGCACAAGGGCACCAGTCCCGGCAGCAAGCAGGACAGCGCGAAACGGACGATTGGTCATGATCCCTCCCCTATGCCAGCCGCGCACGGGGTATCGGCCCCGGCACCGACAGTGACATTACGCCAGTCTAGCCAAGCCGGGGGCGGCAAGGCCAGAGGTCATTTGCGCACTGCAGGCAGACAAGCAGTCAGGCGCCGATGCGCAGGAACCGTTCAGCGCGCAGCGCGCGCAGTGTTTCGGCGGGCTTGCTGGCAAGGCCGGAGAGTTCCTCGGCAATTGCCTTGCCGAGCGCCACCGCCGCGCCCGCACCGTCACGGTGCGCGCCGCCGATGGGCTCGGACACGATCCGGTCAATCACGCCCAGCGACAGCAGGTCCTGCGCGGTCATGCGCATCGCTTCGGCAGCCTCGGGCGCCTTCTCTGCGGTGCGCCAGAGAATCGAAGCGCAGCCTTCGGGCGAGATCACCGAATAGACGGCGTGTTCGAACATCAGCACCCGTTCCGCACTCGCCAGTGCCACCGCACCGCCTGAGCCGCCCTCGCCCACTATAGCGGCTACCATCGGTACGCCGAGCGCGAGGCAGGCCTCGGTGCTGCGGGCAATGGCCTCAGCCTGCCCGCGCTCTTCCGCCTCGACGCCCGGGAATGCGCCCGAGGTATCGACCAGAGTGACGACCGGGAGGCCATAGCGGCTCGCCAATTCCATCAGACGGACCGCCTTGCGGTAGCCCTCGGGCTTGCCCATGCCGAAATTGTGGCGGATGCGGCTCTGCGTATCGTGCCCTTTTTCGTGGCCGATCAGCATGACCGCACGGCCTTCGAGCGTCGCGAAACCGCCGACGATCGCATGGTCCTCGCCGAACTTGCGGTCACCACCCAGCGGCATGAAATCGCTGAAGGCCAGCCTCACGTAGTCCCGGAAATGGGGCCGCGCGGGATGGCGGGCAACCTGCGTCTTCTGCCAGGGTGTCAGCGAGCGATAGGTGCTGGCGAGCAGCTCGGTAGCCTTGGCTTCGAGCCGGCGGATCTCGGATGTGATGTCGAGCGCGCCACCCGGCCCGTGCATCTGTGCCGTCTCGCGCAGTTCGGCGATGCGCGCCTCCAGCGCGGCGATCGGCTTTTCGAATTCGAGATAGGAAATCATCCGCTCCGCGCTAAGGCTGGCTCGCCGCGAGGTCAACCTCTTGCGCCGGATTTTGCGCCTTGTTGCCAAGCGGATGGCGGGCATTCACCAGCGCGACAAGCCGCGCGGCATCAACGTGGGTGTAGATCTGGGTCGTCGCTATATCGGCATGGCCAAGCAGCGTTTGCAGTACACGCAGGTCCGCGCCGCCTGCGAGGAGGTGCGTCGCAAAGGCATGGCGCAACACGTGAGGGCTGACCTTTTCGGGATCGAGCCCGGCCCGCAGTGCCAGGTCGCGCAGCACCTGAAACAGCCGTACCCGTGTCAGATGACCGCCGCGCGGACTGGGGAATACCCAGCGCCCACCCTTGGGGCGCAAGGCGAGCCACGCGGAGAGCGCCAAGCCTGCCCGTGCGCTGACAGGCACCATGCGCTGCTGGCCGCCCTTGCCGGTGACCATCAGGAAGGGCGCATCGCGCGGTACCGCGGCCAGCGGCAGCGAGACAAGCTCTGTGGCGCGCAGGCCCGAGCCATAGAGCAGTTCGAGGAGCGCGAGCATGCGGGCGCCCTCCCCCGTGCCGGCCTCGCTTTCCGCCAGCGAGAACAGCGCGGCAATCTCGCCGTGGCCGAGCAGGCGCGGCAGCGGACGGCGAATGCGCGGGCGCGGAAGCGCAGCGGAAGGATCGTCGCTGCGCAATCCCTCGTCCGCAAGGAAGCCATAAAACTGGCGCAGCGCCGAGGCCTTCCGCGCGAGGCTGGTGGGCGCAAGATCACGCCACGCTTCGGCAAGGCGAGCGAGCGCTTCGCTGTCAGCGGTCACGAGATCGCCGATTTCCTCACGCGCTGAGCGCAGATCACGGCCATAGGCAACCAGCGTGTTATGCGCAGCACCCCGCTCGGCAGCGAGCATCGCGAGGAAGGACGCAATCGGATCGTCCGGAGCGGCCGCAGGCACCATCCCCGTCAGATCCGCGCCACGGCCTCCGCCGCGATCATCCGCGCCTCGCCTTCCAGCCCGGCACGGCGCAATGCGGCGACGATGTGGTAGAGATGCAGCGGGGTCATCTTGTCCCACCCACTGCCCTGCATGCCAAAGCCCGCGAGCAAGGCGACGAGCACCGGATTGTCCGAGGCGGCCGCGGCATCGATGGCACGGGTCCAGCGCGTCTCGCGCGCAAGATCCAGCTTGAGATCATCGGCCATGCGCCGCGCTGTCGCGGGATCGACCCGGCCAAGGCCCATCAGCCCGGCAAGAAGGAAGCGCGAGCGCAAGCCGCCCATACTGCTATCGCCCGACTGGAAGGTGCCGAGCGCATCGGCGCTGATCGCGGCAGACTTGGCGGGCGCAGCGAGCGCAATGAGGCCCCACGCTTCGCTGCCTGGCGACACCACGCTCGCCCAGCGGGCCGCGTTGCGATCCAGTCCGGCAGTGAGCATCGATGCAATCAGCCCCCTCGCGTCTCCGGACAGATCGGCGCTCGGCGTGACTCGCGCGGCCGCGTAGGCGGTGAGGACAAGGCGGGAATAGGCACGGTCCGGATCGCCGACATCGCCCCACAGACTGCGGATGGCGGACAGGCGGTCAGCCACTTCGGCAGCCAGATAGGCGCTGCGCAGCGTATCGGCGAGTGGGCCCCAGGTGCCGTCGGGCTCATCGAGCGCATGGATTTCGCTGTACAGATCAACCATGGCGGCGGCGGAAAGAATGCCGCGCTCGGCCGCGATATCGGCGGCCTCGGCGCGGGCGGCAAGCGGCAGCATCGGGGCGCGCACCGCAAGCACCGCATAGGCGGGGCCAGCCTGCTTTCGCAGCGCCTCGGGTGGCTCTAGCCCGGTGGCGAGTGCGAGGCCAGTGCGCCACGGCGTGAGGTTGTCCACACCCGCCCATTCGATCTTGACCGCGCGGTGGCCCTGGCTTGCGGCACCGGCAAACTTCTGCGCGAGGAGGATGTCGATCTTGGGCGCGGTACCCTTGCGCATGGCATTGTCGAGAACGGCAAGCGCAGGCGCACCCTCTCCGCCGGTGAAGGCCGTACAGATCGCCTTGGCGAGCGCCCAGTCCGGCCCCGGGCGGCCGGCAGCGGTAAGTGCAGTGATCGGACAGAGGCCGACCGGATCGGCGGTGGCGAGGAAACTCCCCATTGCCGCATCTTCCAGGCTCCTGGTGTAGAAGCCACTGTCGACCTCCTGCACAAGGGCGCGGGCGGCATCGGCTTCGCCCATGCGCAGCAGGACCTGCGCGCGCAGCGCCGCCCAGTCCGCACCGTTCATGCCGACAGGGGTGTCGAGCCGGCTGGCGAGGGCTCGGCGCAACAGGATGTGGCCCCAACGGGAGACGACATCGCCGCGCATGCTTGTCAGAAGACCAGCCACGAACGGGCCATTGAGGTAGTGGCTGGAGACCGCCGGGAAGCCGCCATCGGCCTGATCGAAGAAGCCGACGCGCGAGAGGCTGCGCTGGGCCTGCGGGGGGATGTCCGCGCGCGGTTTGGCGCTGGCGATAAGCTGGTCGATGAGCGCGGGATCGATATCGCCGAGCTCGCTCGATGCGGTAACTGGCGCTGCGAGGGCCGGCGCAGGAGCACCCGGCAGCGGCTGGACCGTCGGCACAGCGACGGCCTGCGCGGTCGGCGAAGAAGCTGGACGCTGCACGTTGATCGCGGCAGGGGCAACGGGCCGCGCCGGTGCGGGAGTGCTCGAAGCGGCGGGGCGCGGCGGGGTCTGCGGTTTGCGCGCGGGCGCGGCCGGCTTGTCTTCGAAGCCCGGCGGCAGAAGCGATTCCTGGGCTGTGACGGCCAACGCCGAAAGCGCTCCGATCGCGGCGCAGGCAAGCACGGCAAGACGCGTGCGAGCAAGCTTCATGAGCCCGCCTTTGCGTCCGGCGCCATCACGGGCATCTCGATCCAGCGGGTCTGCTGTGTATCCCCCATGATCCATGCCAATGCCAATATCACCACCACTACCAACATGAGGACGCCCAGTGCCTGAATTCGACGTTTCACCAAAACGCTCCTGCGGCCGTTCCTGCCCAGCGGCGACGGCTCTTGTCCGAACCCTGCTCAACCCTTGCACTCGCCCCTAGCGCAACTATAGGCGGCGCGGCAATGGAGCACGACGAACACGCCTTTCCAGCGGCTGCGGTCCAGCGGCTCGCCGCCCGGCTCGACCGGCCGATCGTGCTTGTTGGCATGATGGGCGTGGGCAAGACGACAGTCGGTCGCCGTCTCTCCACGATGTTGAAGGTGCCCTTCTGCGATGCTGACGAGGAGATCGAGAAAGCAGCGCAGATGTCGATCCCGGAGATCTTCGCACAGTTCGGCGAAGCCTATTTCCGCGGGGGCGAGCGCCGGGTCATAGCAAGGCTTGTCGGCGAGGATGGTGCGCCGGTGCGCCGCGTACTTGCGACCGGTGGCGGTGCTTTCGCCGATCCCGCAACGCGGGCGCTGATCCTGCGCCGCGCGATCGCGGTCTGGCTCGACAGCGACGTCGATACGCTGGTCGCGCGCGTGGGGCGCAAAGGCAATCGCCCGCTGCTGAGGAACGGCAACCCGCGCGAGATCCTGGCAAAGCTGAAGGTCGAGCGCGACCCTGCCTATGCCGAAGCGCCGATCCACGTGAAAAGCGCAAACCAACCTCACCAGGCGACAGCGCTTACCATCCTGAAGGCAATCGACGCATGGCTGTGATCCCCGTCAACATTGCCGGTGCGCCCTACGAGGTGCGGATCGAGGCCGGATTGCTCGCCGCTGCGGGCCAGCACTGCCGGCCCTTCATCCGCGGCGGCAAGGTCGCGGTAGTGACCGACGAACGCGTTGCGGCAGCCTGGCGCGAGACGGTAGCGGGCTCGCTCATCGCGGAAGGGATCGCCAGCGAGTGGCTGGTCCTGCCGGCGGGCGAGGCGACGAAGAGCTGGGAATACCTTGCGCGCACCGCCGACTGGCTGCTTGAGCAAGGCGTCGAACGCAAGGACAGCGTGATCGCACTCGGCGGCGGGGTGATTGGCGACCTGACAGGCTTTGCCGCCTCCATGGTCAAGCGCGGCTGCGGGTTCATCCAGATGCCGACGACCCTTCTCGCACAAGTCGATTCGAGCGTGGGCGGCAAGACGGCGATCAATACGGCTGCGGGCAAGAACCTTGTGGGAGCCTTCCATCAACCGGTGCTGGTGCTGGCAGACCCCGTGGCGCTCGATACCTTGCCGCTGCGCGAGACACGCGCAGGCTATGCCGAGGTCGTGAAATACGGCCTGATCGACGATGCCGATTTCTTCCACTGGTGCGAGGCGCACGGAGCCGCACTGCTGGCGGGGGACGCCAGCGCGCGCGAGCATGCGATTGCCTCGAGCGTTGCGGCCAAGGCGCGGATCGTGGCGGCGGACGAGAAGGAAACGCTCGGCGTGCGGGCGCTGCTCAATCTGGGGCACACGTTCGGGCATGCGCTGGAGGCCGAAACGGGCTTTTCGGACCGGCTGCTTCACGGCGAGGGCGTCGCGCTCGGCATGGTGCTGGCGGCGCGCTATTCGGCGCGGATCGGGCTCATGAGCGGTCAGGATGCCGAGCGGGTGGCGGCCCATATCGGCGGAGCGGGTCTGCCCGCCTCGCTCGCGGCGCTTGGCCTCACGTGCGATGGCGCGCGGCTCAAGGCGCATATGCTCCACGACAAGAAGATGGACGCGGGCACCCTGCCCTTCCTGCTGATGCGCGGTATCGGGCAGACGTTTCTGGCGAAGGACGTCGACCTCGCTGATGTCGCGGCGTTTCTCGACGCGGAGTTGGCGCGCGACTAGACCGGGGCGTCCGGCAGAAGATCGACTGCGGCAAAGCCTGGCAGGACAGCCTCGCGGAGCAAAGTGCGATGGCACTCGGCGGCGGCACGCTCGTAGCACAAGAGCGCGACCCTGCGCTCGGAGGCCAGCTCGGCGAGCACCGCACCGGTCGCAATCGCCTCGGGCAGTTCCAATTGTGCAGCGTAAATGCTGGAAAGCGCCGCATGATCACCACGCCGCGCTGCCGCACGGCCATCCGCCGGCGTACCCAACGCCTTGAAATGGCGATACTCGATCCCCGCCTCACGCGCGGCCCCGGCGAGCGCGGTCTTGGAAAAGCCCGGCCGCCGCGAAAGCGGGAGCGCGCGCACATCGGCGAGCACCTCCACCCCGGCGCGCGATAGGGCGGCCATCAGCCCTGCCACGGTCGCCTGTTCGTAGCCGATGGTCCAGATGGTCCGGCCTTCCATCGCGGTCAGAACAGTCGAGCGCCGTTTGGCACTTTTCCGTCAGGCGCGAAAAGCACAACATGCCCTTCCTCGTCCGGGAAACCGACCGTCAGGACTTCGGACATGAACTTGCCGATTTGGCGCGGCGGAAAGTTGACCACGGCGGCGACTTGCCGGCCGACCAGCTCTTCCGGGGTGTAAAGCGCGGCGATCTGCGCACTCGAACGCTTCACACCGATACCCTCCCCGAAGTCGATCGCCAGCTTGATGCTCGGCTTGCGTGCTTCGGGATAAGGCTCGGCGCTCACGATCGTGCCCATGCGGATGTCGACCTTGAGGAAATCGTCAAAGCCGATGAGGTCTGCCGCCGGGGACGCCGGATCGTGTTCGAGATGCATGGCGCCGTCCGTTATTGGCCCTTGAATTCTGCTTTGCGCTTTTCGAGGAACGCCTTGACACCCTCCTTCGAATCTTCGCTGTCGCCGGCCTTCCACTGGCCTTCCGCCTCTATCAGCAGCGCGGCAGGCAGATCGGTTTCAAGCGCGCGGGCGACATTTTGGCGCATCACGCCGAGCGCTACCGTCGGCCCATTGGCGAGCCTTGTCGCAAGAGCCATCGCCTCGTCCATCAGCACGGCATCGTCGACCGCCTTGTAGATCATGCCCCATTCCTCGGCCTTCTCGGCGCCGACGCGTTCGCCCAGCATCATCATCTGCAGTGCGCGCGATTTGCCTATCAGGCGCGGCAGGACCCAGCTGGCACCGCCATCGGGCACAAGGCCGATATTGACGAAGGCCTGAAGGAAATAGGCGCTCTTGGCCGCGAACACGAAATCGCCCATCAGCGCGATCGAGCAACCGACACCGGCGGCCGGGCCATTGACCGCGGTAACGAGCGGCACGCCAAGGCGCGAAAGCTTGGCGATCATCGGGTTGTAGCTCTCGGTCAGCGCCTTGTAGCTGCCGGCACCGCCGGCCACGCTGCGCTTGCCGCTGGCCGCAAGATCAGCGCCAGAGCAGAAGGCACGGCCCTCGCCCGTGATCACGACCGCGCGCGCGCCTTCGAGGTCATAGAGCGCATCGCCGATCTCTACCGCCATGTTGGGCGGGCAGGCATTGAGCCGCTCTGGCCGGTTGAGCACGATACGGCGGACAAGGCCGACAGTTTCGACGCGGATCGTTTCGTAGGACATCGCTCATTCCCTTTAATCGCTCGGTTAAGGTTATGGCTAAGCCAGCCTTGCCGCCTTGGCAAGCGGGTTAAGCTGCTCCTCACAAAAGCGCCAAGGTTCAGGAATGCGCCTGTGCAAAGGCCGCCGCCGCGCCGAACAGACCGGGTTGCGGGTGGGTGATCAGCTTGACTGGCATGGCCGCCATCAGACCCTCGAAGCGCCCCTTCGAAGTGAAGCGGTCGGCGAAGCCCGAGCGCACGAGCGTATCCTTGATGCGCAGACCGAGCCCGCCCGCCATGACGAGCGCGCTTGCCCCATGCGCCAGCGCCAGATCGCCCGCCACGCTGCCGAGCGAGAGGCAGAACCGATCGACTGCAGCGGCGGCGAGGCTGTCTTCCCCGCTCATGCCCAGCATCCAGAGTTCCTTGTCGGTGAGCGAAGTGATCGCGCGGCCTTCGATGCTGGCGAGCGTCTCGTAGATGTCGACAATGCCGGGCCCCGCCACCACGCGCTCGGCAGAAACGCGGCGGTGCCGTCCGCGCAGCCGCGCAAGGATGGCGTCCTCGATCTCGTCGAGCGGGGCGTAGTCGATATGCCCGCCTTCGGTGGGCTGGACATGGTAGGAGCCGCGTTGGCGCCAGAGCTGCGCGACGCCGAGACCGGTGCCGGGCCCGACAATGCTGATCGTACCTTGCTCCGGCAGCGGCGCCTCGGGGCCGCAGAGGTGGAGGAAGTGCGCCTCGTCCGCCTGCGCCACAGCGTGTGCAACGGCGGCGAAATCGTTGACCACCACATAGTCTGGCGCACCAAGCTTTTCGGGGATCAGGCGGGGGCGGATGATCCACGGATTGTTGGTGAAGCGAATCAGTTCGCCGCCGACCGGCCCAGCCACCGCAATGGCGACCGCAGGCGGCAGCGTGCCGCCAGAGAGGCGGGCGAATTCTTCCCAGGCCAGCTGGAAACTCGGATGATCGGCGGTCTTGAGCGTAACGGGCTCGCCCAGCGAGGCGACGCATCCCTCCTCCACTTCAGCCAATGCGAAGCGGGCGTGGGTTCCGCCGATATCGACCGCGACCAGCTGCATGCGCTTCTTCCCCCTCGCGTCCGGCATGACCTGCCGGTCCGGCAATCCTGTGCTCAAAGCCCGCCCAGCGCCAGCATAGCCGAACCGCCGCGTTCGGCGGGATCGGCAAAGTGGCGCATCATCGCGAAGAGCTCACGGCCGACGCCGACGGCCTCTTCCGGTGCGTCAGCGGGCAGGCGGGCGGCCCATTCGGCCTCGTCTACCAGTGCGACGAGTTCGCCGCTCTCAGCGCAGACGCGGACGATGTCGCCATCCTTGAGCAGCGCGAGCGCGCCGCCCTTCTTCGCCTCGGGCGACACGTGGATCGCCGCGGGAACCTTGCCGGAGGCACCCGACATGCGCCCATCGGTGACGAGCGCAACGCGGAAGCCCCGGTCCTGAAGCACGCCGAGCGAGGGCGTCAACTTGTGCAGTTCAGGCATGCCGTTCGCGGCAGGGCCCTGGAAGCGCACGACCACGATCACATCGCGTTCGAGTTCGCCCGCCTTGAAAGCCTTGAGGACATCGTTCTGATCCGAGAACACGCGGCACGGCGCTTCAATGGTCCAACGCGAGCGATCGACCGCGCTGATCTTGATCGTTCCGCGACCGAGATTGCCGTGAACGAGCCGCAAGCCGCCTTCGGGCTGGAACGGTTCGGCAACCGGCCGCAGCATTGCGGAATTGAGGCTTTCGCGCGGGGCGGGATCCCAGCGAAGGACATCGCCATCGAGCACGGGCTGCTGCGCGCCCTCAAGCAACGAGGCGCCGTATACGGTGCGGATATCGCCATGGGCGAGGCCCGCCTCGACCATTTCGCGGATCACGTAGGGCATGCCGCCCGCTTCCGCAAAGCCGTTCACGTCGCCCGAACCGTTGGGATAGATGCTGGCGATCAGCGGCACGGCACGGGACAGCTCGTCCATGTCATCCCAGTCGATCTGAACGCCGGCAGCGCGGGCTATGGCAGGGAGATGGATCACATGGTTGGTCGAACCGCCGGTGGCGAGCAGGCCGACGATGGCGTTGACGATCGCCTTTTCATCGACGCAGTGGCCTAGCGGGCGGTAGTCGTCGCCATCCCAGGTAATCTGGGAGACGCGGTGGACAGCGGCGCGGGTCAGTTCCTGGCGCAGCTTGGTACCGGGATTGACGAAGCTGGCACCTGGCATGTGGAGCCCCATCATTTCCATCATCATCTGGTTGGAATTGGCGGTGCCATAGAACGTGCAAGTGCCCGCCGAGTGATAGCTCGCGCTTTCGCTTTCAAGCAGTTCGTCGCGCGTCGCCTTGCCCTCGGCATAGAGCTGGCGGATGCGCTGCTTCTCCTTGTTGGCGAGGCCCGTCTGCATCTGTCCGGCGGGGATGAGGATCGTCGGCAGGTGTCCGAAGCGAAGGCTGCCAATAAGTAGACCGGGGACGATCTTGTCGCAGATGCCGAGCAGCAGCGCGGCCTCGTACATGCCGTGGCTGAGGCCGACGGCAGTGCCCATAGCGATGTTGTCGCGGCTGAACAGCGAGAGCTCCATCGAGGCCTGACCCTGCGTCACGCCATCGCACATCGCGGGGACGCCGCCCGCGACCTGCGCGGTCGCGCCGACCTCGCGGGCGAAGATCTTGATCTGCTCCGGGTAGCGGCCATAGGGCTGGTGCGCCGAAAGCATGTCGTTGTAGGCGGTGATCACGCCGATATTGGGGCTCTTGCCGGTGCGCAGGGCGATCTTGTCCTCCCCTGCCGCGGCAAAACCATGCGCGAGATTGCCGCAGGAGAGCACATCACGATTTACCCCCGCGTCGCGCGCGCGGGCAATAAGATCAAGATAGGCAGCGCGGGTCTGCGCGCTGCGGGCGATGATCCGGTCGGTGACTTTGGCGACGATGGGATTGAGAGGCATCAGGCGCTCCAGTAGATCGTGACGGGCGGTCCGTAGCCGCGCAGGAAATCGGAGACGGGATAGGCGTCTGATCCGGCGAGGACCTTTTCGAGCAGCGCCTTCTTGCTGGCGCCGGTGAAGACAAGGATCACTTCCTTCGCTGCTTTCAGCGCGCGCTTGTTGAGCGTGAGCCGGTCGAAGGGGGCTTCCGGCGGGAGCGGGATCGGCGTGGTCGCGATAACGCTGGGGCCGGGCCGGACCAG
>Ga0315905_10002342_pt1 | contig 19944 bp, 11 predicted proteins | sample LakEriMetagenome_5_FD_203522 | JGI IMG/M metagenome (GOLD analysis project Ga0315905, IMG submission 203522) | Freshwater fungal communities from buoy surface, Lake Erie, Ohio, United States - Buoy 4 MA121 | ecosystem: Environmental > Aquatic > Freshwater > Lake | place: USA: Lake Erie, Ohio... | reverse complement strand
CGCGGCAGGCAATCTGATCCTCAAAGGCAGCAAATACCTGTGGCTCAAAACCCATGAAGACATGCGGCTCAAAGCCTCACAGAAACTCCGGGCGCTGCTGGTGCAGGATCTGCAGACCGGCACCGCGTGGCCGCTAAAGAAAAACTTCGATCACTTCTGGAGTTGCCGGCAGTGGGGCCGGGCGTGCCGGTTCACCGGTCAGTGGATGGAGACGGTCTTTGCTGGCGGGCTGAAGCCGCTGGAAAAAGTCGCGGATATGACCGGGCACCATGCCGAAGGCATCCTCAATTACATTTTTCACCGGATCACGAATGCGGCCAGCGAGGGGATCAACTCCACCATTCAAAGCCTCAAGCATGCCGCCTGCGGCCTACCGGCCTTCAAGAGTTTCCGCACCCGGATTCTCTTTTTCCTCGGCAAACCCGATCTGCCCCCTGCATAAGGCTCCCCGCCAATTCCCGCTGCGCCGAAATTATAAACCTTCCGGATTAGTCGTTCGAAGAGAGCGAGATCAGGATGCGGATCACATACCAGAGCATGGTGGCGAAGCTGGCGAAGAGCGCGAGCGAGGCGGCCACATACTGATTGGTCTGATAGTGGTGGATGACATTCGAAGTGTCATAAAGCACCGCGCCGCCCATGAGGGCTACCATGAGGCAGGAGAAGATGATGCCCAGGCTGAAGCCAAAGACGATGCTCGCGATGATGGCGCCGATGGCGACGAAGCAGCCCACGCGGACGATGCCGCCCATGAAGCTGAAGTCCTTCTTGGTGGTGAAGGCGATCCAGGTGAGGCCGAGGAAGAGGCCGGTGGTGATGAGCGCGGCCTTCGGGATGATGCCGGAGTCGATGCGCACGGCGAGCATCAGCAGCGGGGTAAAGATGAGCGCTTCAGCCACGACGTAGAGGCCAAGGCCGAAATACTGGGTGCCTTTGCTCGTGGCGGAGTTCGCCCAGCGCTGCGCGACCATGGAGACGACCATGAAGGCGCCGAGAACGATGAGCCAGGACCACTTGCCGTTGCCGAGCATTCCCAGCATGGCCGTTCCGAGCGGGGAGTTGATGATAACCGTGCAGAGCAGGGCGAACACCGCGAGGGCTCCGGCAAGGTGCGCGTAGGTGCGGCGGATAAAGGTGACGCGGTCGGCCTCCGGGAGGTCGATGACGGCAGCAGGGGATTGGTAGTAGTTCATAAGGGCTGAGTTGGTTGGTTTGGTGGCAATCAGACTCTTCTCAGAGCGCCGATACGGTAGGAGGTTCCGGAAAAAACTCAACTTTCCAGTGCATTACTTTTTTCCTCCAACCGGGCGGCCAGCCAGAGCACATCGCTGAGACGGTTGAGCCAGGCGGCAATGACGGGATCCAGCACCGTGCCACCAGCCTGCAGCGCCGATACCGCGCGCTCCGCCCGGCGGCAGACACAGCGGGCCATTTCCAGCCAGGCGCTCCCGTGACTCCCGGTGGCCCCGGGGACCGACCAGGTATGAAACCCGCCCGGGAATTCTGCCTCCAGCCCCACGCCCTCGGCAGTCAGCCACTCCAGCGAGCCAGCGTCCACGCGCTTAAAGCCGTGCTGCGCGTATTTGGCTGCACCCTCGGGACCGGCCGAGAGCTGTCCCATGAGCGCCACCAGGTCGTCCTGCACCCGGGCGATGATCGCCTGGAGCCGTCCGCTGGCCGTATGCAGCCGGGCGAGGCCCAGCGCGGCGTTCAATTCATCTATCTCCCCCACGGCAGCGATGGCCAGGTCACACTTCGCTACGGTTTGGCCGAAAATGAGGCGGGTGGAGCCGGTGTCTCCCTGTTTGGTAGTAATGGACATGGTAAATAGCGGGGCAATAAGTCGCTCAGATTACGGTTCCCGACGAGGCTGGGGAGCGGCATTTCGGGTCTCCCGGCCGTAAATTATCCCTGAATCACGCTCTTGCCCCCCGGAATGGGCTGGTCAATTTCGCAGCGACTCCAACCGACCTATGTCGTTTTTCCGCAAACTTTCGCTCAAAGGCTTCGGCGAGAAGAAGAAGGACATGCCTGAAGGCCAGTGGCACAAGTGCCCGGCCTGCAAGGCGATGCTCCATGAAATCGAACTCGCTGACAATCTCCGCGTGTGCCCAAAGTGCGCGCACCACTACCCGCTCGATTCCGAAGCCCGCGTCGGCTCGCTCCTGGATGAAGGCTCGTGGGAACCCATGGATCTCCACCTGCGCAGTGAGAACCCGCTCGGCTTCAAGTCCTACAAGGAGAAGGTCGAGGCCAACATGAAGAAGACCGGCCTCAATGAAGCGGTCGCCACCGGCCGGGGCACCATGGGCGGCTACGGGGTCACTCTGAGTGTCATGGACTTCCGCTTTCAGGGTGCCAGCATGGGCAGTGTGGTCGGCGAAAAGATCACCCGCGCCATCGAAGTGGCCACGGCAGAGCGCCGAGCCTGTATTATCGTCTCCGCTTCCGGCGGAGCCCGCATGCACGAGGGCATCCTCAGTCTCATGCAAATGGCCAAAACGAGCGGCGCGCTGGCGATGCACCATGAAGCCGGGCTGCCGTTCATTTCTGTCCTGACGCATCCAACCTTCGGCGGCACCACAGCCAGCTTCGCCACCCTCGGCGACCTCATCCTTGCCGAGCCGGGCAGCATCATCGGCTTTGCCGGTCCCGTAGTCATTCGCGAGACCACGCACCAGAAGCTCCCTCCTGGCTTCCAGACAGCGGAGTTCATGCTGGAGCACGGACTCGTGGACCGCATCGTTTCCCGCCATGACCTTCGCGGGGAAATCACCACCTTTCTCCGTTACTTGATGCCGCCGCTGCCGGAGGCCCCGGCCACAGATGAGGCTGCGGAGCCGGCATCCGCCGCGTCTGCCTGACAAGTCGCTCATGCCGCCCCTGCCGCCAGCGCTTCAGTGGCTCTACAGCGTCCAGCAGTTTGGCATCAAGCCTGGTCTGAGCAATACCCGGAAGCTGCTCAAGGAACTGCAGCTGCCTGGTTCCCGGCAGCGGTTTCTCCATGTGGCGGGCACCAACGGCAAAGGCTCGGTCTGCGCCTTCATGGAAAGCCTGCTGCGCACCGCCGGGGAACGCACGGGCCTCTTCACCTCGCCGCACCTCATCAGTTTCTGCGAGCGCATCCGCTGCGGTGCCGCGATGATCCCCATGGAGGAGGTGGGGCAGTCCATTGAATCTCTCCGGCCCGTCGTCGCCTCCTGGGATCCGCATCCGACCTTCTTCGAACTCACGCTCATGCTCGCCCTCGACTGGATGGACCGGCAGGGCGCGGAAACCATCGTGCTGGAAACCGGCATGGGCGGGCGCTTGGATGCCACGAATGCGCTGACGCCCTGCGTGAGTGTCATCACGCCCATCGACCTCGACCACCAGCAGTGGCTCGGGGACACCATTGCAGCCATCGCGGCGGAAAAGGCGGGCATCATCAAGCCCGGGATTCCTGTGGTGAGTGCTCCGCAGCATCCGGATGCGGAGGCCGTGCTGCGCGCAGCGGCGGAGAAGGCGGGGAGTCCGCTCACCTTTGTGGAAGCGCCATGCGATTTGCCGCTCGGGCTGGCCGGAGAGCATCAGCGGTGGAATGCAGCGCTGGCCGTGGCCGCAGTGCGCGCTGCGGGAATCCGTCTGACGGAGGAAGCGCTCGCGCAGGGCCTGGCTTCCGTGCAGTGGCCTGCGCGGTTTCAGCGGCTGCGCGGCGGGCGTCTCGTGGTGGATGGGGCGCACAATCCCCACGGCGCGGCGGCAGCGGTGCGCACCTGGCAGCAGGAATACGGCGCGGAGAAAGCCGTGGTCATTTTCGGTGCCGTGGCTGCGAAGGACTTTCCCTCCTCCCTCGCTCAACTGGCCGACATCGCCGCCGCGTTTGTTTTTGTCAGTGTGAACAGCCCGCGCGCTGTGCCGGCGGAGGAACTCCTCGCCGCGGCCCCGCCTGGCGTTCCGGCTTCCACCGCCGCGTCGCCGGAGGATGCGTTGCGTGCGGCCGGTGATGCGCGCACGCTCATCTGTGGCTCGCTCTATCTCTGCGGCGAGGCGCTCGCACTGCTGGAGGACGGCCGCTTCGAGCCCAGTGCGCAGTGAATCAGGTTGAGCCCCCGCGCTGCGGGTGGTATGGTCGCGGCGTATGCAGCCCACCGACTCTCCGCAGGACCCTCCGGCCCCCGGCAATCTGCTGTTCACCGTGGCCTTCGATCCTCCCGGCGAAGGCGGCATGCGGCAACTCGCCAAGATGCTCGGCAGCAGTGTCGTGCGCACCGGCTTTTCCGGCGACATGGCTATTTTCCGCAACACAGAGGCCCCCATCTTCGCTGCGGGCCGCCCGGGCATTGAAGAAGTCCTGCTGCCCACCCCGCCGCTCGAAGGTTCGCCCCTCGCCGACCACGCCCGCGGCTGGAAACCGCACGTCACCGGCTTCATCGAGCCTGACAACTATGCGTGGATCGTCTTCCTCGATGCCGACTGCCTCTGCCTTCGCAATATCGACCACATGCTCAGCGAACGTCAGGGCGACATCCTCTATCAACCCGACCGCCGCCGCCGCATCACAGACGCGCCCTTCCATGCTTGCCTAACGGAGGAGGAAATGACCGCCGCCGCGCCGCGTCAGGGCATCAGTTCCGGCACGTGGGCCGTGCGCGGGCACTGCTTTGCCGCGGTGATGGAAGCCTTCGCCGGCATCATGCAGCGGCCGCCGCAGCGGGGCAGTCACTGGCTGGAGCAGGGCGCGTGGAACCGCCTCATCCTCGATGCCGCCGCCCATGGCTGGCGCGCGGAAGCCTTCGAGCCGCACGAGATTCAGTTCCCGCTCTCCGCCGATCCTGACTGGAATCTCTATCGCGATGCCGCCATCGTGCACGCATCCGGGCCATCGGTCATGGACCGCATCCCGTTCCTCTTCGGTCTCTACATGCAGCGCTTCTTCTGGGACCGCCCCGGCACGCTGCTCAATCTCCTGGAAATGTAACGCCGCCAGTGGACTTCGAACGCACATTCCCCCTGCGGCTGCTGCTGAATCTCACCCGGCGTCAGGACCGGCGCGAACGCTGCGCCGCAGCCTTCTCGGCGCATGGTCTGGAAGTCCTCCGCCAGCCCGCCATTGATGCGCGGCGTCTCAAATCCGCGGGCCGCTTCCATTCAAAAGGCCAGCGCGCTCATGCGTTGAGCTGCCGGCTCATGCTCCGCCGCGCCATGCAACTGCGCGTCCCGGCGCTGTTTATTTTCGAAGACGATGTCGTGCTCCATCCGCAGCTTCGCCAGCGGCTGGAGTCGCTGCAACTCCCCGCGGACTGGGGCCTGCTTTATCTCGGCTGCCAGCATCACGAACGCCCGCTGCCTGCCGGTCCCGGGCTCGTGCGCGCCACGGCCCCGCTCGATACCCATGCCTGGGGCCTGCGCGCGGAGCACTTCATGGAGGCCCGCCGCGTGCTCTCCGGCCGCCGCTGGCCCGCGCAGGATCACACGCCCGCCTCCGATCTCCTCCTCGCAGAACTCACCCGCCGCGTGGCCGCCTATGCTGCCTATCCCAACCTCGCGTGGCAGCGCGAAGACGAGAGCGATATCACCGGCACGCCTTACGGCAACTACCACGCCGACGGCACCCAGCGCCATGCGTGGGGCTGTCTGCGCGGCGTGCTCATGGAGACGCTCGGCGGCAATGTGCATCGTCCCGCCGCGTCCTCTGCCGCTCAGGACCAGGCATGGTTCTGGCATCCGGCGCTGCGGCGTCCTTCTGAAACCGCCGCGCCGGAGTCTCCGGTGGAGCCGCTCCTGGCGGGACAGCGCGTGGCGTTTCTCTTTCTCACCCGCGGCCCGCATCATCAGCCCCAGGTGTGGGAGCAATACTGGCACGGCCGGGAATCCCAGGTGGCCGTCTATGCCCACACCGCCGAGCGGCACCAACTGACTGCCGGTTCGTGGCTAGCGGCGGCGCAAATCCCGGAGCACATCGCCACCGCCTGGGCCGATCTCTCGCTCGTGCGCGCGCAACTCCTCCTTCTCCGCACCGCGCTGCGCGATCCGGCGAACCGCTTCTTCCTCTTCTGCTCGGAAAGCTGCGCCCCCATCCGCCCGCTCGCCGATTTCCTCCGCCTGCTTTCCCTCGATGGCCGCAGCCGCTTCCGCCTTCAGACCGCCGATGAAGCCGCCGCCATCAACCCTTACAAGTCCGGCCGCATCGCCCCCAACCACCACCTCCCGTGGCGCGAATGGCGCTTCCATTCGCAGTGGATGCTCCTCAACCGCGAGGCTGCCAGCCTCATCGCCGCCAACTCCCACCTCCTCCCGCTGTTCGAGGGAATGATGGCCCCGGACGAATGCGTCTTCGGCACGCTCCTCCATCTCACGGGCTATCCGGTCGGGGAAAAAGTCGCCGCTGATGACCGCACCTGGCTCCGCTGGCCCGACAACTTCGCGCCGCATCCGCAGGACCATTCCGCACTGCCGCCCGCGCTCGCCGGCGACCTCATCGCCAGCGGCTGCTTCTTCGCCCGGAAGTTCACCGACGACTGCCCCCTCGCTGCCGCCGCCCTCCACCTCCCGACGGTCTAGCAGAAAAATCAGCGAGGCGGCGGAGGCTGCCAGTGCGGGCTGGCGGTGGCGTGGAGGTGCCCCTGGGGGTCCTCAGTGATGAATTCAGCGGCGATCTCCCACTGTTCGGCGACGGCCAGGCCTTCCTCGACGCCGAGCACGGCGAGCGCAGTGGCCCACGCGTCGGCGAGCGCGCCGTCCGGATGGCGGACGCTCACGGAAACGGTGGAGTGGCTGACGGGCCGGCCGGTGCGCGGGTCAATGAGGTGCGTGAGCCGCTGGCCATTCGTGGTGCGCTCCTGACGGTAAGTGCCGGCGGTGGCGAGGGTGGCATCCTGGAGCAATACCGTGCGCAGCGGGCGCTCCACGGCCACGGGCCAGGTGCCGCGGGCGAGGAGTTCGCCGCCCAGGTTGATGAGGAAATTCTGGTGCCCGCGGGACTTGAGCAGCGCGGCGATTTCCTCCGCGGCATAGCCTTCCGTGAGTGCTGTTAGGTCGATCTGCATCGCGGCATCGCGCCGGGCCAGCGTGTCGCCTTCCTCTGTCAGTCCGTCCCAGCCGGTGTGCGCGAGGAGCGCGGCGATTTCCTTTTCATCAGGAGGCGACTCCGGCCGCGGGGGCGGGCCGAATCCCCAGCGCCGCACGAGTGGCCCGGCGGTGATATCGAAAGCGCCACCGGTGGCTCCGCTGATGCCGGTGGCCAACCGCACGAGGCGCGCGGCTCCTGGCGGCAGCGGTGCGGGCGCGGTGGTGGCCGCCGCATTCCAGCGCGAGAGGGCGGAGTCCGGCCGCCACAGGGACAGGTCGTTTTCGATTTCCTCCAGCCTGGCGGCGACGGCGGTCTCCAGGCCGTCGAGTTGTGCCGGAGTGGCTTCGCGTACGGTGAGTTGCCAGGTGGTGCCCATGGCCTGACCGGAAAATTGCACGCGGCTGGAATCCATGGCGCGGTCCTGCGCGGGCCGGGCAAAAGCGACCCCGGCCGCCGCCACGGCGAGCAGGATAGCAAAGGCCAGATCGCGCCGCCCGAAGCGGTCCTGCGAACCCGTGGAGCGCATGAAGCTGAGCAGCGCCCCGGTGGGACAACCGTAGCGGCAGTAGGCCTGCGGAATGAAGATGGAAAGGACCAGGCCCACGACGGCGATGACCAGCGGGAGCACCGCACCGGCGCGCCAGACCCAGGCGTCGAAAGGTTCCAATGCCGCGGGCGAGAGGCGCAATCCCAGCAGCAGCACGGCGGTGGCGAGGAGCAGCCATGGCAGCCACTGCAGGGCGCGGTCCCACTGCGGGCGCACCTGCCATTTGTGCCGCCGCAGTTTGCCCAGCCACTGCTGTGCGGCACCGTGCGGGCAGATTTGGTGGCAGTAAACCTGACGCCGTGTCAGCCACGGCAAAAAGAGCGCTGCGCCAACAATGAGTGCCGCGCCCGGAGCCACACTCCACGGGATGCCGTGTCCCGCCCAGCCCGCCAGCAGCGCGATGCTCACAAGGTCGCCACCGGTCCACAGCGCCCAGACCATGAGCAGCGCCTGCCAGGTGGTGCGGCACCACGCCTTGCCGCGCAGCGGGGTAAATGCGAGGAGCAAGGCCCCGGCGACAACGGCTAGCGAAAGCCAGTCGCGCCCCGCAGGCAGCCAGCGACCTGCTTTGGCTGGCGGTGGCGCGGCCATGCGCTGCCTCAGTCCTTCGGCGATGGCCCAGCTCGTCTGGGTGGCACCGCTCACCCCTTCAATGCCCTCGCGGGCAAAGTCGAGCGCCGCCATTTCCTCCACCGTGCGGCCGCGGAAGCTTTGCAGATAGGTTTCATCCGACCGGACGCGCGCGACATAGCTCTCCGTATCATAACTCTTGCGGATGGCGACGGGACCAATGGTGCGGCCGTCGGGCTGGAGCGCGATGAGGGTTTCCGTCGGGCCGCGGTAGCCCATGACATCATCCGACGCCGGGGAACTCCGCAGCAGCATGCCGAGCAGCGCGCCGCCGGCATCGTGCAACTCCCAGCGGTCGCCCTTGGACGTGAACGCCGCTGCCTGCGGAAACACGGAGCGCACCTCAGCGAGTGTGAGGTCATCCGTAAAGCGCAACGACGGCGCACCGCCGGACAGGCGATGCTGCAGCGACTCCGCCATGGAGGCGCTCGTGAGCGTAGCTCCACCCACGGCAGTGGCGGGCAATGGCGTGCCGGGTTTCCATCCGGTGAACGACTGGAGGAAGTGCGGATCGCGCAGCACCATGTCGAGATGGTCCGGGGTGTCGGCGCTGTGCAGCACGCGCAGGCCGGAGACCGCACCGTCTTTGCCTAACGCGACGAGCAAATCGTGCGGCCCCGAGTAGCCGGTAATGTGGTCAGTGAAGGGGGCGGTGCGCAGCACACTGCCGGCGGGTTCGCCCGCGGCATCATAGACGGTGCACACCCCGCGGTGGTCCGCTGCAGAGAGCGCGGCAGCCTGAGGGAAGAAGGTGCGGGCATCCTCCAGCGTGAGGCTGCCGGTGCGCGGCGGCTCCATGCGGTGCTGCTGCCAGCCCGTGAGCAGCGCCAGCCCCGCGAGGGCGGCAGCCCGCCACAGGCGCACGATCCAAACACGCAGCGCGGACTTCATTCGCTGCTGTCGGCATTGAGCGCCTCCAGCAGCGCGGGAGGCAGCGTGCTGAGTTCATCGCCGGTGGACTCTGCGGGCAGCAGTGTGTTTTTCTCCAGCCGCCGGCGCAGGAACTTCTCCACGTCTTTGCGCTTCGCTTCGTCCCACTGCTCCCAGCCGTTGGCGATGCCGCGGCTGAGGAAGTCCACAGCCTGCTGTGCCACGGAGGGGCCCTCGTAGTAAGAGGATTCCCGGGCGGGACCCTGCGCGGTATCCAGCATGGTGCCCATAGCGCCGGTGTCGCCATCGTTCGCGGCGGCGAAGAGTTGCAGCAGCCAGCGGCGCTGCAGCGGGGTCTGCTCGCCGCGCTCATGCTGGACATGCAACTGCGGCTCAGGCAGCAGCGGGGTGTCTCCGCTCAGCTCGGTCTCTTTCTTCTTCTGCTCGTTGAAGTATTCGCGGAAGACGAGCGCCGCGCCGGGCTCGATGGTGAACAGATCGATCATTTCCAGGCGCGTCCGGAAATTGCTGGAGGCGAGGTATTCCTTCATGCGCCCGGCGATGGCCTTGAGCCGCTCCAGTCTGGACGGCTGGCCCGGCGCGGAGGGCAGGCTGTGGATCGCAATCTCCAGCTGGAACTGGTGCTTCTTTTCCGACAGCGCCGGCAGCGCCTGCTGCAGCGCCGCTTCCAGTTTGTCATCGTAGAAGACCTTCCCGCTCACCAGTCGCGGCGTGTGCTGGCGATGGGGCACGGTGGCGGTGACTTTCCTGATCAGCGCCGGGTCGCCGCTGCGCAGGAGGAGGGCCATGAGATCCGGGTCGGTTTCCTCGCCGCTCAGACGGTCGATGGCGCGGTCTCTGATGCTCACATGATCCGTGAGCAGTGCGAGCCGGAGGATGGTCTTCGTTTCATCGCGGGCACCGGGATCGGTGATGTCATTGGGAACCTGGAGGCGGGTGAGCAGGGCCTTCGCGGCTTCCGCCAGCACCGGCGCAGGGTTGGACATCGCCGTTGCCTGCGTAATCGCCTGGCGCTGCCAGTCCTCGACGGGGCGGCGCAAACTCAGCGCGCGGTCCAGCACGGTGGCCGCGGCGGCAATGAGCGGCGGCTCCAGATGCGTGCCGGCGAAATCCGCGAGCACGCTGGCTATGACGAGCCGCGCCGAGGGCGGCAGCGCTTCATTCCGCAGCGCCTTCAGATAATGCGCCTGCTCGGGCGGCAGGGCGGCTTCGCCGGTAATACCCTGCGCTCCGGGCGTGGATTCGATGACCTGCTCCAGACGCGCGGCGGCGACGATTTCCTCCACGATGTCCTGACGCGGCAGCGCTTTGCCGGGACCATCGGCCCAGGCAATGGCAGCGGTGCGCAGCGCGGCGCGGGATTCTATGGTGTCGCTATTGGTCACCGGCAGCGGGAAGGCCTCCAGCAGCACGCCAGCCTCGCCCTCTTTCACATGAGCGGTGAGCGCCGCTGTCAGTGCCGTGAGCTTTTCCTCCGTGGTGCCGGTGAGCTTCTCCGCAATCCAGCGGACCGAACGCGGCAGCGCCAGTCTGACAGGTTCCGTGAACGATGGCGTGCGCTTGTCAGTGGTGTGCAGTGTGGAGGTCAGGATGCCAAGGCGGAAGGCACTGCGTTCCGGCGGCAGCGGCAGCATGGGACCGCTGTGTTCTCCTGACAATACGATGGCCATGGTCTCCGCAGCCCGGCCCCGGGCGAGCACTGACGTGCGGCGCACGATGTCCGCAGCCCGCGGCGAGGCGCTCTTGATGGCGGCGGTGAGCAGCGGCGTTGCAATGCCGGCGACTTCATTGCCGAACATGCTGCCCGACTGTGTGGGCGAGTTCCGCGGATTGAGGAACCACTCGATGCGCCGGACTGTTTCGCTGTCCAGCAGGAGCGACTGCTGCTGCTCAATCCAGCGGAGCAACTCCAGGCCCTGCGGGGAGAGCTTGAGACGGTCGCGGCCGCTGGCGAATGCCGACAGCAGGTCCACGGTTTCCGCCTGCCCCTCGGGCGGCAGCGACTTCAGTTGCTCCAGCCAGGGTGCGGCGGCATTCAGCGCCGCACTGCCCCAGCGGTCGCCGGCGGCGCCGATGAGAAGATTGCACCCGAACGTTTCCGGCTGCGTCTGAAGGAAGGCGAGCACCGGCTTGCGCTCTTCAAGGCCCATGCTGTCGAGCGTGTTCGCCACCATGGCAAAGACGCCGCCTGCGCCGCCGTAGCTGCGGAAGGCGGTGATGTCGGCTATCAGCGGGCTGCCGGTGAAGAACGCCGCGGCCTTTGCGGGGTCGGCAAAGAACTCGGACTTCGCAAACGGCGCGCGCTCCAGTTCCAGCACCGAGGCAAAACTGGCTGCGGTTTCCGGTGACAGTGACGGGATGATTTCCTGATAGGCGAGGTCCAGTGCGATGACTGCGGCCGCCGGCGACTGGAGCAGGCGCTTGAGCATTTGCGTGAAGACTGCGGCTGAGGAAGGCGCGGTTCCGGGGCTGCTGGCGAAGAGGAAATTCATCTGCGAGCGCATGGAGCCGTTCAGGCTGCCGCCGAGAGTGGTGCTACGCTGCCGGGCTGGCCCCACGAGCAGATCAGTCACGCGGTTGAGCAGCAGGCGCGCGGCTTCATGACGGCCTTCGCGGCACAGCCACGCGAGGTAATCGGCCGCGGCGTCGCCCATGAAGATGAGCAGTTCCGGCTGCGAACGCTGCCGGGTGAGTTCACTGATCAGCTGCGGACCAAGATCGGCCGCCGCGCGCCGCTGATTCAGCGCCCGGATGACCGCAGGCCAGGCAGCCGTGCCCTGACTGGCGAGCAGCCGCCGCGCGGTGCCCTCGATTTCCTCCGCCGCACCAAAGTAGAGCGCGGCCAGCAGTTCCACCTGCTCGGCGAACTTCGTTGCGCCCGCCTTCTGCAGGGCAGGAATGAGTGACTGCCGGATGAGGTCCGGCGCATTTTGCGCGACGGCGGTTTGGAGAATGTGCTCGAGCAGGGTGTCCGGATGCGGCAGTTCCACCGCAAGCCCTGAAAGGCCGGTGGGCGCGCTGTTTCCAGCAAGGCGCATGATGGCCTGCATCTGCAGCATGTAGGAAGAGAGGTGCGGAACACTGGAAATGCTCTCCGCGGCACAGGCGGCGACCGCCTGCTCAATGAGCGGATTGTCCGGCGCACTAACGGACTTGAGGGAATGAAATGCAAAGGCCGCCGCGCCGGGAAGACGCAGGAGCACGCCGCACAGTTCCGCATGAACCGCGCGGCGTTCTGTGAGCAGTTGCTGCGCCTGAGCGATCGCTTCCGCCGTGGCTGGCGGCCGTGCGGGCCGGGCCTGCGGTTCATCCGGGCCTGGGCTGCTCAGCCGCGGGGCGCGGAGGTCGGCGGAAATGGGGAGGTCTTCCCGCAGCATGGCCAGCAGCCGGGTGAGCCATTCATCGGGCACCGGCACCGAAGCATCACGCTTCTGCGCGGTCGTGATGCCGAGGCGCGCGACTTTCAGCACCTGCTCCAGAGGCTCGCGGTCGCCGAGTGGCAGCATGATGTCCGCCAGCCTCGCCTGCGCTTCCGGCGGGCAGTCGATGAACAGCGCGCCGGAATCCGCGTGTGCCGGACCAAGCAGTTTCACCAGCCGCACGCGTGCGCCGGTATCGCCGCCCTGGGCAGCGGTGCGGTATTGCTCAATGGCCTTGTCCTTGTCGCCGCTGAGTTCCAGCGCCGCTGCATAAACGGCGACGAACCGGGCATCGCTGCCGTCCGCCGGCTGCAGGGCGCCAAGGATGGCGTCGCGCACTTTCTTCTCACCCATCAGCTTGAACAGGGCCGGCCAGTTGGTGTCCTCATCATTCGATCCGCCAAACTGAGGCTGCTCCTGCGGCTCCATCCATCCCGACGGAGCCAGCAGGGAGCGGGCGGTGCGCCGGAGGATCTTAACGGTGGCGGCGAACTGCGGCTTTTCGCTGCCGGCCGTGATGCCGTCCAGTTCCTGTTTGATGCTGCGGAGCTGGGCCTGCTGGTTCGCATAGGCGGCATACTGATTCATGCGGCCGTAGCTGTTCATCATGCCCCCGTAGGCAGAGGTTAGGGCCGCGGCCTCTTTGTTGAGACCAAGATTGTCCATGGCCGCAGCGAGTTCCGCCTTCTGTTCGTAGGTCTGAGCCTCGCGGCGCAGGCGCAGCGCTGCCTCGCGGGCGGCGAGGTAAAGCGGTGAGCCCGGGCGGGCCATGTTGTCCTCCGCCCATGAAATAAGTGTCGCATTCAGTTTGCGGCGAATGTCGGCGCGCAGCGGGCGCTCCAGGGCTTTCAGCACAAAGGCAGCAGCGGGTTCAAACTGTTCCGCCTCCGCACTGGTGATCGCGGCCAGCATGAGCGCGGCGGCATCCGCTTCCGGGGTGCCGGCGAGCTGTACCAGCGAGGGCAGCGGGTGGCCGGTGGAGGCGCCGGTATCTTTGAGCAGCGCCTGCAGCGTGGGATAGCGCACCGTGGTCGCGAGCGCCGTGGATTGCGTGCGGTCGAGAGCATTCAGTGCACTGTAGCCGGCGAATGCCGGGGAGACGCCGGGAATGGCATCGACGGGCCACGCCAGTGAGCCGAGCAGTTCTCCGCCGAAGTTCATCGGTATGCCAAGGGAACTGGCATAAACGCCGGCGGCACCCGACTGACTCTGCGCCGCCAGTTTCTCTTCACGCGGCCACTCGGCATTCAGCACCCTCGCCAGCAGCGGCACCTCATTCACAGAGGCTCCCATCTTGATCAGCCCTTCGACGAGGGAAGCCCGCACCCTGCCCAGCGCGGGAGTGGCGATCCAGTCGGACTCGACCCATGTGGTGATGCGCTCCAGCACGGCTTTGTGCGTGGTGCCGCTGTCCCATCCGGCAATGCCGCCACGGTCCAAATAGCGGGCGACTCCGGAAAGGATGAGCGGCGAGGGGCGCTCAATAGCAGTGAGCCTGCCGACTGCTTCCTTTTCCCATGCGTCCGGCTGTTTGGAATCGGTGAGGGCTGCAATGGCGGTGGCCAAAGCGAACTCCGGATAACTCGTTTTCCATTCCTCCCAAATGCGCAGTGCCTGGCGCGCGCCAACGTTCATGTCGTCAACCTGCAGACAGATGAGCGCATGCATTCCAAAACTCCCGGTGGTGCCGTTTGTGCTTCGCAGCGATTCCAGCTCGTCGGTAAAACGCGACGGGCGGTAGGAATCGTTGAGAATGGAATACTCCGGCAGCGGCAGGAGGAGTTCGCGCAGGTTCTCCAGTCTGACGCTTTTGAGCAGTGCAGTGGCTGCGGCGGCGTGCTCTTCCGGGATTTCCGCATGAAGCCCCAGGTGCAGCGCGGTGAGGGCACGGAGTTCTGCGAGATTGCCCGGAAGCTGGAATTGCGCTGTGTGGCCGGACGGGTTGGCGCCGAAGGGATTGCTCGCGCCTCCGCTCTGCACCCGCAGCTCGTGAATGTGGAGCATGGCCAGCGCTTCCGGGGGCACCGTGGAGGCCATTTGATTGAGCCTTGCATCCACCGCAGCAGAAAGGAGCGGCGAACTGCGCCGGGCAACGACAGCGGGCACTTCAGCGGTGAGCGAAAGCAGCCGCTCCCATTCCTTGAGGGCCGCAGCGTAATTGCCGGAATCCGCCAGGGCCGCCGCCAGCAGATAGCGCAGGCGGTAGTCATCGGGCTCCGCTGTGAGACGCGTCTGGAGCAGCGCGATGGCCTTGTCCGCATCGTTGCCCATGAGGGAAATGGCCATGCTTTCCACGGCGGCGGCGTCCGGTGGCGTGCCGTCGGTGTTTTCTTCAATGAGCCGCATGCCCTCGTCATGATCCCCGGCGGCGAGATAGAGCCGCGCCAGACGGTGGCGCACACGGCCGGATTTATCATGAGGCAGCGCGGCCTTCAGCGTATCGATGGCGACGGCAACCTGACCATCCTGTTCCTGCATGCCCGCCAGTTGCAGTGCGAGGCCGGCATCATCCGGACGCACAAGGGAGGCTTCGCTGAGCAGACGCTGCTGCTTTTCGCGGTCGCCATTCACAGCGTGAATTTCTGCGAGCGCGAGCAGCGGCCCAGTGGCAGCGCGGTTTTGCCGGCGGCGCTCTTCGAACTGCTCCATCAGCTCTGTGATCCGCCCGGCCTCGGCGGCGGCTTCTGCCCAGTCACGGACAATGCGCAGTTTCTCCGCGGCGTCGGGTGCCTGCTCATAGAGTCCGGCATAGAGACTGAAGGCCTCGGCAGTGCGCCCGGCATCGCGCGTGACCTGCGCGAATTCCTGACGGATTTCGCGGCTCTCCTCAAACTGCCCGGAAGCCAGGCGCAGCACTTTGAGTGCTTCTTCATCGCGGCCCATCTGGCGGAGAATGCGCGATTCCTCCAGCACGGCGGGCGCGGCTCCCGGTGAGAGCTTGCGCCATTCGCGTATCCACTGGAGCGAGGCTTCGAGGTCGCGGGCGCGGGCCGCGAGGTCTGCGAGCATCTGCGCTGTGGCCGCTTTGCGTCCGCCGGGGCTGTTGAAGAGCCGGGTGCCTGCATCCAGCGCTTTCGGCCATTCCTGACGAATGCGGTAGAGCTTCACCAGCTGACTGCCGGCTGTGTCGGGCGCGGCCGCGGCTGCTTTGGACAGGGTTTCCTCTGCAGCGGCGGAGTCTCCGCGGCGCTCCAGCAACTCGGTGAGCAGACAGAGATCACCAGCGCCGGCATCCGCCGGAATGGACGCGATGACATCATCGCCATTGCCCGCGCGTTTGATGAGCCGGGCGGCGAGGTCGAGGGCGTTTTCCAGTTCCACCGGTCCTGCGGCGATACTGATCATACGGCGCGCCCAAGGCGTGGCCTCTTCGCAGCGGTCGAGCTTTTCCCCCAGCAGACAGAGTTGATTAAGGAGTAAAAAATCGGCACCCTCTGTACGGGCCGCGAGCAGGTCCCATGCGGCTTCGTCCTCGCCGTGGGAGGAGAGCGACCGTGCGGTTTCAAGGATGGCCGCATTCCCGCCGGCGGGGGCGAGTCGCTTCCATTCTGCGAGGGCTTCGTCGCGGCGTTTGGCTTTGTGCAGCGCAGAGGCCAGGGTGGCGCTGACGGCTGCGGAGTTGGGGAATTCCGCGGCGGCGGCTTTGAGGCGGTCGATGGTTTCCTGCACCAGTCCGGCACGCTCCAGCAGCGCGGCGGAGCGCAGGCGCGCGGCTTCATCGGGTCCGCTGAGGCGGTCAAATTCCGTAATGGCCGCGAGGCATCCCGGGCGGTCGCCGGCCTGGAGTTTCAGGGTGGCGAGGCGCAGGAGGAGGTCCCGGTTCTGTGGTGCCTGGCGCACGAGTTCGGCGGTCTGGGCGACGGCTTCATCAACGCGTCCGGCCTCTACGAGCAGGGCGATGAATTCATCGCGTGCGGCACGGTCGCCGGGAGCCAGAGCGAGGAGCGCTCGTCCGGCTTCTACGGCGGCGGACTTCTCCCCCAGTTCCGCGAGGAGTTTCACCCGCGCGCGCTGCAGGCCCTGACGCTGCGGCAGGCGCTCAATGACTGACTCCAGGTGCTGGCGAAGCCCGGTTAGGTTGTCATCGCGGCGGAAGACCCGGTCGAGGCGGGCGAGGATTTCCTTCTCCAGCCAGGAATCCGTGCCGCTGTCCTCCAGACAGCGTTCCCATTCCTTGCGCGCTTCGTCAGTGCGGCCGGCGCGGTCGAGGACATCGGCGGCCTGGAGCCGGCGCATGGCTTTCTTGTAGGCATCCGGTGCACGCTCCACGAGGGCGGTGGCATTCTGAACGGCGGCTTCCATGAGCCCCTCCGCCAGTTGGAGATCAAGGAGGTCTTCGCGCAGGGCTTCATCATCCGGGCGCTCCTCCATGAGCTTTTGCCACACGGTGAGGGCCTCCGGTGTGCGGCTACTGCGGGCGAGCAGACGGCCAAGCTGTTGCCGCATGGCGAGGGACAGCGCCTCCTCCGGCTTCTGCTCCAGGCCCTTCTCCAGACTTGCGATAGCCTGGTCAAATTCAAGGAGCCGGGATTCTGCGAGGGCCTTCTGGTGCCACAGAGCCGCATTGCCCGGCTCCAGCGCGATGGCTGCGCGGTAGTCGTCCACGGCTTTGACGTGGGCTCCCTGGCGCACATGGAACAGGCCGAGAATGAGGTGCGCCGAAGGCGTGGGCGCGGCCTTTGCTTTGGCGGCAAGCCAGGACTCCAGCTGCTCCAGCGTTCCGGTATCCAGCCAGGCATCGACAAAACGGTCGAAGACGGGGCCGGCAGCCGGGCGCTTTTGCATCGAATCGTAATAGCGGGCGGCCTTCTCATTGATCTCCTGCGCCGGCAGGGCGGCGGAGAGAAGCAGGGCAAGGGGGGCGAACCGGATGAGCGGAGACATGGCGCGACAGGTGGAAAATGCACGTCATGGTAGCAGTGACCGGCAGGAAAGCGCGGGAAAAATGCATGGGGCACCGTGCGGGTTGACGGGGCGAATTTAAACGGTTAGCCGCCCCGGTGATGATTTGCTGAATGCGAGCAATGTGCCTGCTGCTGTGCTGGTTTCCTGTCTGAGCCTCCCGCGCCCGGAGTCCGGCCGGATACCTGACGCACGGAACTTCAGGGTGGCGGAGAAGGTGCTGCGTGCTCTGGAGCAGGAGCGCAACGGCCGGCGGCAGCACGGGCGCGCGGAGGACCTCTTTGCTGTCTTTTATCTTCCCGTGACTGAGGGGGTGCCCTTTGAGCTGAAAGCCGGGCGTCTGGAATATCCGAATTTCTGGTGCGAGGTGATCGAAGCCTTCCACGCGGACTGGGTGCGGAATGAACAGACGGCGCGGCGGGAGGCGCACTGGCGGCCCTCCTACGAGAAGGCAGCGGCTTTGCAGCACCGGTGCCTAACCACCGTGCAGACTGCAGTGCTGCTGCCGCGGGGCATTGAGGCGCACATTGATGTGGACCTGCCGCGGGTGCTCCGGAAAGTGTGGCAGCGGCATCCGGAACTGGATGCACGGGACGCCGAGGGGCTGAAGACGGATTTCTTTCATCTCGCCGCCGTCTTCGCTCATGCGGCGCAGCAGGGGTTTGCGGAAATGGATCAAGCGGCCGCCCGGCGGCCGGGATGGCTGATCCGGGTAACTGCGTGAGGCGACTGCCCGGGTGCTCGTGCGGCGGGCCCGGCGGACGACCTGGCTGGCGTTTGAAAAAACCTCAGGCCAGCAGTTCCGGAATGACGCGGCCGGGCTGCCCGTCGAGCAGGGTAGCGTCGATCCCGTTGCGTTTGAAGATGAGCTTCGCGGCATCGAGGCCAAAAAGGTGGAGCAGCGTGGCGTGCCAGTCGTAGTGGTGCACAATGTCCTTCACTGCTTCGTGCCCCCACTCGTTAGTCTCTCCGTGGACGTAGCCGCCTTTGAATCCGCCGCCGGCCATCCAGCAGGAAAAGCCGTGGGTGTTGTGATCACGGCCCCACTTGGCTTCCCCGGCATCATTCTGCAGCACCGGGAGGCGGCCCATTTCGCCGCCCCAGTGTACGACGGTGGAGTCAAGGAGACCTCGCTGCTTAAGGTCCTTGATGAGCGCGGCGCAGGGCTGGTCCACTTCCCGGCAGCGGTTGGGCAGTTCCGTGCGGATGACACCATGGTGGTCCCACGACTGGCCCTGATTGAGCACCTGCACAAACCGCACGCCGCGCTCCACAAGCCGCCGCGCAATGAGGCAGCGTGTCGCGTAGTCGCGGGTGTGATCCTGATCGATCCCATACATCTTCCGGATGTAGTCCGGCTCGCTGGAGAGATCGAAGGCTTCACGGGCAGCGTGCTGCATGCGGGCAGCGAGCGCGTAACTTTGGATGCGGGCGTCGAGGTCGCTGTTGCCCTGATGCTGCGCAAGGTGGTCGCGGTTGAAGGTGTTGAGCAGCTCCAGCTGCCGCTCCTGGGCTTTGCCACTAAGATGGGCCGGCGGGTCCAGATTGAGAATGTGCGGAGCGGTGGGGCGCACCATGGTGCCCTGATAAACGGCGGGCAGCCAGCCGGCGGTCCAGTTCTCATTGTTCATCAGCGGCGCGCCGTGCGGACTGGTCAGCGCCAGATAGGCGGGCAGTTCGTCGGTTTCACTGCCAAGACCGTAAGTCAGCCATGAGCCAAGCGTGGGGCGTCCGGGAGTGATGCGGCCGCTGTGCAGCGCATACATCGACTGTCCGTGATTGTTCACTCCTGTCTTCATGGAGCGGATGAGCGTGATGTCGTCCACGATCTCCGCGAGGTGCGGCAGCAGTTCGCTGATTTCCATACCGCACTGACCACGCGGGGCGAATTTCCACGGACTGCCAAAGACTTTGCTGCTGGCCTCGGCGGCATTGTCATAACGGATTTCACCGGGGAACTTTTGAAGGTGGTATTTGTTCAGCTGCGGCTTGGGATCGAAGAGATCCATCTGGCTCGGGCCGCCGATCATGAACAGCGAGATCATGGCCCGGGCCCGGCCTGGCAGCGGGGGCGTCTTTTTTGTCAGGTCGAAGCGGATGCCGTCTTCGAATGGCTTGGTTGGAGCAGCCCGGGCGGCGGCGCGGCTGAGCAGCCACGGCAATGCCAGAGCGCCCAGCCGGAAACTGCTGGATTGAAGAAAATGGCGGCGTGAAATGGAGTCCGGCATAAGGCGGATGAGTCTGGAGCCGTCTTTCTACGTCCCCTAGCGCGCAATCTTTTGCCGGGAATCCGGTGTGCTGTAAAGGCTGGCACGCCGCTCTGCTTTGGAGAGCGACTTGAGGCGCTCCATGGCAATGAGAAAAGCGGGCATGCAGCCGGCGTGCTGGAGGTGCTTTTCAAAGCCGGGCAGCAGAGTGTAATAGGCAGCCACACTGTTGAGTGCGGCGTTGTTCAGGAGCGGCGGCTGACGGGCGAGCACGACGCCTTCCTCCGCGTGCAGGGC
>Ga0315905_10002340_pt1 | contig 19954 bp, 24 predicted proteins | sample LakEriMetagenome_5_FD_203522 | JGI IMG/M metagenome (GOLD analysis project Ga0315905, IMG submission 203522) | Freshwater fungal communities from buoy surface, Lake Erie, Ohio, United States - Buoy 4 MA121 | ecosystem: Environmental > Aquatic > Freshwater > Lake | place: USA: Lake Erie, Ohio... | reverse complement strand
AACTTGCGCTTACGTATGCTCAGAGGGCAGCAACATGCTTAAGTGCATCTATCGAAGCTTGCATTAACGATGACATTGAAAAAGCAGACTATTTTTCACGTATAGCGCTTCACCACACTACGCAGATCCAGTTTTATCTATCATCGAAGCAAAAATGATTTAACTAACAGTAAGCGCTGTATAAAACGATTTTTTCTGAAGACGTAAAAAAACCTCGCTGAAAAATTCAACGAGGTTCATAATTTAAGTATTGTGAAGTACAAATTTGTCTGCAGAATAATATCGAACTCAAACTCTGCTTCCCTTGCCATTGCACTGCAAAGATCCACATGATCCAATATCAAAAAGGGATGATGTCGGTTGCGCGGGCGTAAAATTAACATTACAATATAGGGCTAGCATGCGCTAATCCCTGATAGCTCAGTTGGTAGAGCGACGGACTGTTAATCCGCAGGTCCCTGGTTCGAGTCCAGGTCGGGGAGCCAAAAAACCTTTTAAAAGCAAGCACTTATAGCTTGCTTTTAATTTAACTTATAAATTACACGGTTATTACACGAATAGTATAGCCGCCGCTGGTTGCACTGCGCATTTTTTGACGCTATATTATTGTCATGCGCATTCCTAACTCTGAGACTGTGGTTGTTAAACCCGAGCTCATACGCTTGGTGCGTCGTGTCGACAGCAAAAAATGGCAAGTCCATTACAAGCTAGAGAACGTCAAAACTTGGTTCCGCCGCAGCACTGACTCCACCGACATCAAAGAAGCTACCAAAATCGCCGAGCGCATTTGGATGAAAGCTACTTTCGATCACGAAGAAGGTCGACCAATCACCAGTAAAAAATTTAAAAATGTTTCTGATATTGTTTTGCAGCGACTACTCGACGAGATTGAAGCTGGCACCGCCAAACCAAGTGCTCGCGACTATGTCTCTGCCATCAAACTGTATCTCGTACCCTTCTATGGTAACTACAACATCGATGGCGTCAAGCCTGCGGTGATCTCTGAATTTCACATTTGGCGACGCAATAAAGTGGGGCGTGAGTTATCTGGAAGTGCACAGAACAACCATAACGCTGCACTTAACTTAATCTTTGAGGAAGCTATTGAGCGTGGCTATATGACGGCCTATGAGCGGCCACAGCTAAAAAATACTGGAGGCGATAGCGATAGGCGAGCTGAATTTGATCAAGAGGAATTAGAGACGCTGATGGCAAGCGTGCCTAAGTTCATTAGCGATGGTCGAACTTTACGAACCCGAATGATTCGAGAGCTACTGTCGATCTACGTACCCTTCATGGCGGCAACTGGTATGCGTCCAGGAACTGAGGCTGAGTTTTTAGAGTGGCGTCACATTGATGTAGAAATCCGCGATGGTCAGCCAGTACTGCACTTCCGCTTACAAAAGGGTAAACGTGGCCCCAGAAACTTCGTGGCCCATAACAGTTGCTGGTTACTGCTTGAGCGACTAAGGCAATTGAGTCCAGATCTCTCGGACATGACGTTGGAAGCTGTACTGAAAAAGCGTGTACCCAAGCTACTCTTTCGCTTATCGGACGGCTCTGTGCCAGATAATTGGAACAAACCGTTTCGACAGTGGTTAGAAGACACCAAACTGCTTAACTGCCCAGTCACCAACAAAGAACGCAGTCTTTATAGCCTTCGTCACTACTATGCTACTCAGCGTCTATTGGAAGGCATTCCGATCCATGATTTGGCTGAACAGATGGGTACATCGGTCTTGATGATTACTAGGCACTACAGCCACCTAACGCCTTTAATGAAAGCAAAGCAATTTGCTGGTGTAGTTGACGAGACAGCCAGTTCCGAAGCAGCTCAGATTAAAGCCATCATGGCGGCGCAAATGGCCAATAGCAACATCATGAACTTGGTACAGATGGGTACAGGCTTGATCATGCCTTTAGTCGTCCAAAGCGCCAAGTTAACCGATGATTTTGAGCATCGCCTCAAAGCTCAGCAAAAGCGGTCAACCTAACTTTCCCCAAAGCCAGCTGATGATCAGTGATACCTACTACCACGGCTCTGATGGCTGCAGTATCATCCAGTAAACCCGAATGGGAGGCCGCCATGAGCACCAAAAATAAGCGCAAAGCCCCACCTCCTGCCTTGTATGCGGATGTCAGGCGCTTGCTCAAAAAGTATGACTGCCCGTTGCCACTCCATCAGATTCGCGCACAGTTCATGGGAGCAATCACCAGTCCGCTCGATACCGTCAATCCCTCTCGCGAGATCCAGACCTTATGGGGTGGCCATGCCCCTGGCTTTGCCAGCATGGCAGCGGCCAACGAATTCATGCAGGTCTTGGTCATCGGCCTTTGGAATCACGTCGCTAGGCACTTTGGATCACACGAGCCTTTTGCATTAATAGACATTACACCCGAGCCCACAGAAAAAGGCATCAAAGACCATGCCAAAGTCCGGTTTGAGGAAATACAGGGATTCCTTGAGGGGTTCTTCCAAGGACAAGACAGCGTACATCTGAGCGAGGATATCGCTGATTGCTTGGATGTGCTCGATGATTTGATTCTGATGTTCGGCGGTATTGCGCGCCTACCCAAAGAACGCCAGGTAGTGACCCTCCGTGAAATTCAGGACTTGATCAATCAATTGGTGGACTTGACAGATATCGCCCAGAAAGAGATCAATCAAATCATCACGTTTTACGCAGCACAGAGACGCGGTGAGGATGAAGATCCTCCTCGCCTCCATTGACAGGCGCTTCATGTCGACCCAACTAAAACAATACTTCGAGCGCTACGCTGAAGACGCTATCAATCAGATGAAGGATGCTCTGATCGCAATTGACTACTATGAGCGAATCCGACTTAGGCTAGTCAAAAAAGAAGACCTAAGTGCCGAACTCGCCATCATCGCAAAGGTAGGTTCTGAAGGCACTATGACCGTAGTAAAAAACGCTCTAACAGACTACAAAGCTCAAGTCGCCAACGCATGGAATCTTGCACCGCGCCTTCAGGATATTGGCACGCACCGTGTAAATTTAATTGTTAATGATCGAGAGCATCTGCCACGAGCTGATGTTTACTATCAATTTAAAAGCTCAGCCGGCACAGTCAAGGTACACATCACGTCAGCTGCCGAGACCTACCAACTCGAGATCACTGCTGGCAGAAATCCCATGGCTGCCGAATTAGCTTACCGTGAGTTAGAAAAACAACTGATGTTTATTGCGCTGACTTCTTAAACCTACTGACTTAAATACCTGGCCGCCATGATGATCCCGGAACATGACGCAGCCATGAAAAATCATAAGCTTTATCTAAGAAATGACAAGCTTCTTCAATATCGTAATTATCAAAATCAACTACCACTAATTGGCTGACTGCTTGCAGGTACTCGCCAAAGCACGTAGGTTTTTTATCCTCTTCGAAACTGTCGTAACTTGGAATGATCAACTGCCATTCCAGGCTATTCATTTCTTGGTCTACATTCAAGACGGAACACAAAGTCATGGGTGACAATTTAACAGCCAAGTAGATCGTAAATTGTTGAACATCGAGATTGAATGCTTGCCACATATCTTCTAGTTGGACGGCATGAATGACTTGCCTTGTTTTTGCAGCTAGATCCAATTTAATAAGACCAGCGCTGACATCATTTTCATATGAAATTAGATTCCCTAAATCATCTAAGGTCATCTCAAGGAGGCGGCGACGAAGTTGATCGTTATCCATTATCGCCTCCCTACTGGATGATTTTCTAATACCTTGACATCAAAATACTCCGTAATGTGCTCTGAAAATTCGTACTCGCTTGGGCGGGATATGGCTTCAAATCCATGATCAATACTCATGTCACCTATAAGATCAAGATCATGGCAAACGGAACTCTGTTGTAAATCATTCTCGAGATCATTCACTGCTTCCATAATATCGCCATACGCATTGTCAATGACATCATGAACGCTAAGAATTTTTGCTAACAGTGGCTCAGCATCATTTATCCAAGCATTTATTTTTGCTTGATCTAATTCAATCGAAAATAAAGGCGTTGATTGAATCGTGGCGAACATTGCCTCCGGTGAATCTGCTAGATAAGCAATAAATGCTTTTTGGGGAACTCCAGCCATTTCTATTGCCCTTATAATGTCACAAGCAATATCCTCGGGGCTACCTGGACTATTTGATTTTCCTGAGGCAGGATTATTTCTGAAGATTAAATATTTTTTCACGGTATTCCTCCAAGAAAAAAATAGGCCAGGATTTTTCGCCCGGCCTATCCGGCTTTACGCATCGTCATCCTTCAACGTTGCATCAGCTTCAATAACCTCTACCACCTTATATTTCAATGGCTGTGCTAATTGCTCTTTCATATCTCGGCGAATGCTCTCAGGCTGCGAGGGGTCAGATGCAATGCGCTTTTTGAAGTTGCGAAGACCGTGCTCCAAGACATTGAGGTCGCTTGGCATAGCTTTACCTAGGTACTTGACCAAGCCATCTTCATAGGAGCGTCCAAGGTCATTGGCTGAAATAATCTTATACTGCTCACCAGACACATGGCATGCCACAAACACGCAAAACGATGACGATTCGACTTTGCCATCCTTCTCCTCGCCATGAAAATTCACGTTACCCCCAAACTCAAAATCCATCTTGGATGTTGCACCAACGAGTTCAAGGTATTCGCGTATCAAGGCTGTTCGTTCTTTGCTGGTCTTGTCTCCCGACTTTTTAGCCAGTGCTACAGACTCAACTTCTTGAATCTGACCGACACCACCACGACGAGCAATATAAGCAGGTAAATCAGTTGGAGATAGATGCTCTTGTTGAGCGACAGTCAAGACCTTGGTATAGCGACTAATTGTGGGTTTATCCGTGCGCACAACATACCTGACCATCGTGGCTATGGCAGGTGTTCCTGCCTTCAATGTGATCTCGCGAGTGTCCTTTAATTCGATTCGTATCGCATCAAGGATCTTGTCACGATGTGGGTTTTGTTCAATACGAAGTGACAAGCTATAAATCGATGCTAACAATTCATAGAGCGCCTTATGACCACGCTCAACAATATCAACTTCGTATTTCTCACCCAGCGCAAATAATTCTGCGCTTTCACTTAAAAACTTTTCAACCTCTGGGATCCTGATTTCTTTACCAGCACCTCTGACAGCAACTGCGCTGGGGCTTGGTGCTACGAACGCACTTAGATCAAACGTCTCTAAATCAACGCCCTCAATCTCATGGTCCTCTGCCTTTGTCGCTAGTGCTGCTGCTGTCGATGATTTGACCTTAATCGCTCCGTTTGATAATTGCATCACTGCCTCCTTAATTGATACGGCAGAACAATTTCTGCACGAACGAAACGTAACCGGCAATCTGATTAAATGACCGTCCAACGCTCGTCATTTAATACTTTATTTCAGTACCTTTTCTGTAACTGCTTTTATGGAAAGGATTGCCATGAAACACTCACTAGTTCTTAACGCCATAACAACACCAGACATCTGTAAAACACTGTATTTCTGGTGGATTGCTTACCTACGTTGTAGTCCTGACTATTGGTGGATTTGCAAAGAAAAAGGACAATGTGAAGATGAACGTTTGCATCAAGTGTGGAAGCATTTTGGAAATATTTATGAATACAGTACAGTTCTTCACTACTGGCGAGAGCATGCTCACCATATATTCGACTCGCCTCAGCAGGCTCTAGACCTCCAGCACGGGTTGACGCTCTCCGAGGTGATTAGTCTGATTGATCCAAAGACCGTGTCGGGCTCTAGCAGCGACAAACTATATTTTTCAGCAGACCGGCAGTTACCCATTGATGTTGCTATCAATGCTTTCCAAAAAATATGGGATCAAGCTTCAGTTTCTGGCAAGCGTGAAACCCAAGATGCGCCATTTCAACTCAGCAAGCTTGATCCGAAAAGTCGATCTACTATCGTTGATGCGTATTGCGCTAACGTCATTGAAGACGCATGCAACAAAAGTCGCCCAGAAGAATCTATGCATCGTTGGGGTGGCTATGAAAAAGCTAAATTCCTAAATATTTTAGGGAAATTTTCTCCATCTGCAATTGTCACTATTGCAGTTACTCAAAAAACGAACAGTCGTATTCGCGCACTCTTTTGCTCTAAAAAGGCTACTGCAGATCAGTTGATCGCTAACGCCGAGATTGGCTTGTTTCCTTCTCGCGCAGTCGTGCCTAAAACTCAGCGATGGACAAACCTTCAATCCAGTCGATTACAACACGCGATCGCAACACAAGAATGGCGGCCCCGAGGGTGGATACTTAAAGAGCATCAATTTTTACTTCCCCATCTTGACTTATCATCGAGTGTATCGGCAACGCCCACGCGTCCTGAGATACTGACAGCAGTTAAAAACTTTTCAGTTCTAGATAGCTCGCAACTTGGAAAACCTTAGTACCTACCTAGTAACCATTTTTACTATGCCTGTCAGATCCGCGAAATCGGTTCGTTTTCTACAATTTATTTCAACAAATAACCGCGATTTTGAATCGTTTGACAGGTTTAATTTGAGACAGGAAAACCACTTGCCTCAAGCGCTTGGCCTGGCATAGTCGACTGAATCTTATGCAGGTCTGCTTGACTAAAGGCCGTGCTTCTAACAGGTGGCAATACAGGTTGAGAGCTAGGCAGTGGAACATGCCTTGCAGGTAAAGGCCCAGGTCTACTAACAGCTCGTTGCGGCACAGGCGATTGAGGCTTGTGCTGATTAGTTTTTGGTGCAGGCGGCTTTGGTTTAGCGGGCAGTATTGGCTTGGGAAGCTTTTTTGGCTTTTTGGGCTTTTTGGGTTTTAGGGCAGCTTGGGCAGTTGCTGCGGCCTTTTGTTGTGCCTCTGCTCTTACTTGTTGGCCAATCGTAGTCCATATGCTGTCCGATATCAGTTTCCACAGTGCGAGCTGCTCTTCTGCACTGGCTATTTCAACTATTCGCATCACAATCTCCTTTTATTATATTTATACGTAGGGAGATTTTTACCCATGAAAAAGCCGGTAATTGCTACCGGCTTAACATTACAAAAATTTGATGAAGGTTTAAAGCTATTTAAGCGGACTTGGCTGGCAACTTTATCGTCCCATTTTTGCGCTCTGTCTTGTCTCGCTTAAAACCAGCTTTGACCATCTGACTGACACTGTCGATCTGCGCATCAAGCTCCCCCTTATCAGTTGCTGTCTTGATCAACTCTAAGGTTGCAACTAGTGCGTCTATATCATCGACTTCAACAGCATTCAAGCCGTTTTGCAGTTCGAGTACTTTCGACCCATAGTGGACCATCACGCAGATCTTGCCGTTTTCATCCCACCACCATGGATTAATGTTTTTAGCGACTTCGACCCGCTGCTTGGTGCCTGTTTCCTTATTCAGAATAGTGCGCATCTTCAACGGCGCATAACGCTCACCATCCCGCAGTGCTTTGGCTAGCTGGATTTGCTCAAAGAGTTTGATCGTGAGCTTTTTACGTCGGGCTTCAGTGGGTGAGATTATCTTTTTACGCTGACTACTTACTAGTTTTAAATTACTCAATGACGACATCATGTACTCCTAAGTTGTTAGTAGGAAGTACAAATTTATGGTCGAATTGCCGGTCTGGACAATCGATTTTTTAATACCCCGACAGCATGAAAGGACTCGACGTCAAATTATTAGATTTTTCCTAAAAATACTTTGGCACGACGCTCTTCTTCTCGAATGCGCTGCTTGTGTGCTGCGACTTCTGCTTCATCGTCCAGACGCTTGGGGTTATATCGCTCAATCTGTTTAGCACGTAGCCGCCAATAAGGATTAGCAGAATACTCTTGCATTCGTAGCTCGATCTCATGCTTTAATTCAGTTCCCAATCGACGTTTGAAAAAAATCGCATCATGTACATTTGCAATGGGGTATCGATCATGTTCAGCCGCTGTGGCTCTTACTACGTCCATGATTTCGGTTTCATCGTGCTGATAAAGATAAGCAAGAATCTTAGATTTACTAGGCAGACCACGTGGGGTTTTCAAAATTTCACGTCGTAACAGATCACGGCGCTGGATTTTAACTAGAGAAAATATGTAGGTATCCAGTGATGTCTGCTCATCCGTAAATTTAACCACTACAGCGTCGGATAAAAACCGTTCACGCTCTTCACTATTTTTAATGATGTCAGCAATGGCCGAGTTAGTCCAACCACCCGAATCATTGGGCCAACCTTTACTGTTATGTTTAGCTCCAAAGCTAATCGCAGTGAATGCTTGTTTGAGTAGATTGGGCTGCAGATCCTTGGGTACACGACTATCGCTCAAAAACACACCATGTCGAACAGTCGCCATAAAGTCTTCTTTGTCTTCCAGAAAACACAGGGTCGCTGAGAACTCACGCCGTAAATCATGAACTTCAGACAGCGAATCTAAATAACTTCTTGCATAGCCCATCTTCCACGCGACCACACTACTCCTTATGTCGTATTCCCAGCAGTTGCCCAGTACCGCTCGGCGCAGCTCCTTATTCACATTCTGGATGCTGGTACCTTCATAGTAAATTCTGCCAAAGGAACTGGATTTACGACGCTGCAGATAAATGCCCTTGAACACACTGGCAATACCTAGAACGATCTTGGCCTGACGCAGTGCCATAGCTTTGTCAGCAGCTTTGATTTTGCTGGCATCGTCAGCGAGCCACACCATATAGCTTTTGAGAGATTGCATATCGACTGGTAACGGATCAAAGATGTCGTCAAAATATCCACTGGATTTAATCGCTCGATAATCGGGATACAAATGATTAAACAGATCATGGTTATCCTGCTCTTCACCAGTCAAATAGTCGTCCAGCGCTTGATCAGTGGCTTTTGCCACAACCGCACTCCCATGTATTGCTAGCGTATTTTTTGATGTTACTAGTTGGGATAATTTGACCTCGCTGACCTTGCCCGTGATCGCACTGCCCTGCTCCACAGTTTCCACCAGCGCGATTTGGTTTTCACGGAGCCATTTATGCACGCGAATCTTTTGAGGACCAATTTGCCCACCAGCGTTAGCCAGGGACTGCAAAGAAATTGCAAACCATCCTTGGTTTAATTGAATGGGAGACCTGGGAAACTGCAGTGATTTGGTCAGCATGTCTTCTAAAACGCTGACGTATTTTTTTAGTGCGCGCTCAGCGGAGCCTACAGGCTTGGGAAAAGCCCGAGTCAATGCAGCTAAAACTTTCGGATCGACGGTCAATTTGATCATCAGCGCACCAATACAAAATCTATGAATTCCCAGTTATTTAGTATCTATTCATAGATTTCACATCGTTCCAAAAAAAGTCACACGCATATAGTAAGAGCTTCGCCCCAATACCACTTGCTTGATCTTGATTGATTGATCAAATACCTGGATTGCTTGATTGAAAAAGAAGACCAGTCCTCGATGAAATTCAAAACAAAACGACCAATCCGACGAAGGTGAATTTTGACGAATTTAAATCAATTACCAGCCGAATTCAAAAAACAGATAAGTACTTGATGAAGACCTATCGTGCCCTAGTCCGCGTTCAAACCCGTGGCCGAACCAATTATGTCAAAACTGAAGTACGTGCCGAATCAAGCCAAGATGCTCGAATGTTACTGTGGGCCCAATACGGATTTCACAGCATCTATTCTGGACCCGAATTGGTCAATACTCGGAAGGCAACATAATCACCCAGTGCTCAGTGTCCCAGCAAGCGTAAAGATCAATACGCTCCAAGGGAAAATCTGTATAGGGAATCGCTTGCCTAGCATGTTCATGACCGTTGCCATCTTCATAGATCAAGGTAGCTGTAGTACCTGCTAATTCTAGCCGGACCAAGACAAACCAATCCTGAGTGCCGATTTCATCCAAGTGACTAGCGATTGCATCCATTAACCAAAAGCATTCTGCATGTTCTGCCAAATACCTAGCGCCATCGGTTAATAAATGTCTGCGTGAAATGCGTGCGTAGGATAGTGTTCCTGTGAACTGCGCTAGTTCTAACTGCAATGCGCTGTTGCGACTGTGTTCCATACCGACTCCCAAATTGCCATTCTGGAAATTAGTATTTGCTCGATTGAGCTTTTGGACAACCGATAACCCGCCAAGTTATCGGGTCAATAATAGAAGTTTAATAAAATAAAAACATTTTTAAAGCATTTCCAGTAAAAATGAACAATCGATTTTTTATGTCCACCCTCGATTGCTTGGTAAATGGATTGTTGGAACTAAAATCCTGTTTTTAGCTGAAGAAAAACTGTAAATTGCAGAGTTAAACTGCCTCTATCTTTCGGTTGGCAAGCATCTTTTCAGAGCATAAAATAAACCTAATCAAAGCCAACATCTCAAAATGAAATCCTCTAAGGCTCATGCCGCCCATCGCAGTGAAATACATATTAATTGAGGGAGAATTTTAATGTTACTCACAGCCGTTGTTACAGAAGCTGAGGAAGGTGGTTACATTGCTCTAAACCCAGAAACGGGTACCACTACTCAAGGTGAGACTTATGAAGAAGCAATCCAAAATCTCAAAGAGGCAACCAGTTTGTTCCTTGAAGAGTTTCCAATGAAAGTGCACCGCCATCCTGTTATGACCACCTTCGAAGTCGGCCATGCCTAAGTTTCCGGGATTATCAGGAGCAGATATTGTTCGCGCTCTTGAAAAACTTGGCTTCGTTGTTGCCAGGCAATCTGGCAGCCATATCCTTATGAAGCGTGATAACCAAGGATGCGTAATTCCTAACCACAAAGAAGTAAAAATTGGGACCGTAAACGGCATTCTTAGACAAGCTGGTGTAAGTGCACAGGAATTCTCAAAAGTTCTTTAATTTCCCGAAATTTACTATTTCGAACTTAGCTGTATTTTTTAGCTCGAATTAAAAACCCGCCAAGTTATCGGGTTAACTAATCAAAGCACGAAAACTAATAGTTTGCTTCTAACTAGAGTCTTCAACTTTCCCAAAGAGCGTTTTATAACGCATACATTGAATTCGATGCGTTTAAACGCCCTACAGCGCATCGTTTAGATGGCCCGAATGCGTGGATGCTGGCTCACATGATCAGCGCTTGTAGGGCTGGATTTTGGGTCCTGCTGAGTTATCCACAGCTATTGCGAATTCAGCATTGAAAAATCTATTAAAAGTGTGCTTTTCATAGATTTCGAGGATAAGCCATTGATTCTCTGTGCTGAAAATCATGCCGAAAAGTTATCCACAGCACAATCCACAGCCACCAGCAGGATTAAAAATATCCATTAGCACTCTCGTAATTTCAGTCTGATTTCGGTTGTCCTGCTAAATAACTGGCAACACAATATTGGTATTGTTTGGCGAAATTAGGAGACGACATGGCACAAGCACGCACATTGAGTTCAACAGAATTACAGCAGATCTTAAACCACGTACAAACACGCAAATACGCCGCTAGAAATCAAGCCATGCTGTTGCTAACTCACTGGGCTGGACTGCGTGTGGGTGAAGTAGCTTGTTTGCGCTGGTCGGATGTCATCAAGTCCGATGGCGCAATTAAAGATGAGATACGTCTTCTGCCTGACATGACCAAAGGGCGACATGCGCGCACTGTGTTCGTCAATGAAAAATTACAACTAGTATTACAGCAGTACGCAGATCAAGCACAGTACATTGATCGCAGCTATCCATTTTTTGCAAGTCAAAAATCTGTGAAGTCAGGATTTAGTGCCAACAGCTTGGCTCAGACATTTGCACTACTCTACAAATCTGCAGGAATTGAAGGCGCTAGCAGCCATAGTGGAAGAAGAACATTTTTAACATCCTTGGCCAACCGAGGCACTGCTATTCATATACTTAAAACACTAGCTGGCCATCGCAGCATCAGTACAACCGCTGCGTATCTGTATAGTAGCCCTAGTCAGTTAAAGGCGGCTGTTGAGTTAGTGTAACTAAGCTGGGATTCATTTCTTCTTGTTCACTACATCTGGAGTTATGGCATCCACGGTGTTGATGATAGTCTTGCCAGCGTAGATCACCGCAGAACCAGCAGCATCAGCAACTGCCAGAACTGTACATCCATTATCTCCAATCAAGATCCCAAGGAAACAGTTCTCAATAGCCATCAAACTAAGATAATCAGTTTAGCCTCATCGAAATTCATTTTGATATGATAATGGTTACTAAATTAAATCATAGAAAATCTAATCATTAAATGAAAACTGCTCAGATTTATTTGAATTTTTTAGCAATATCGATGGACTTTGCAAATTCAACATCATTGCCATCAATTAGTCCTATGGAAGTAAAAATATTGGAACTGGTTGGTATTGCGAATAAAAATAATGAAAGACTCAGCATAAAAGATTTATATGAGAACTCAGGGATTGCGACATCCTCCACTATTTTTCTAAAAATTCACTCATTAGAAAAAAAGGGATGGTTATATTTTGAAGAGACTGTTGATTCAAGAAGAAAGCAGGTCAAGCTTACTGACGAAGCTTTAAAATATTTTAATAAGCTTGGTAAAGCTATGGATAAGGCAATATTACTGAGTTAATTTTTTTTGACTCGCATTAATAATCTAGATTGGCATCGAACAACTTTACAAATGAAAAATGCAGCTTCAGAAAAATATTTCTGTTTTGTAGAGTTAGCTAAGAAAGCTGAAGAAGTAACTGATCTATCACCGTTAATAGCTGATGAAGAAAAAATATTAAATTTCATCGCGGTTACGAATGCTAATGGAGAAAGGCTGTCCGTTACTGATATTTTAGCTAGACGAGAACTGGCTCCATCAATGACAATGCATAGAAAACTTAAAGCGCTTATGCAAAAAGGTTGGATATTTCATGAGCCAACTGAAGATGGTAGACGGGTGCAATTACAGCTAACTGATAAAACACTTGCGCATTTCAGCAAGCTTAGCAAAGCAATGCAAAAAGTAGCAAAATAAAATTAAATAACTCTTTCTTAATTTCCAAGCCCTGATAAATACTAGTACTTAGCAATACTAAAAGACTACCGATTTTCACGTTATCCAATAAATGCCAACGACGTATGCTGATGTCAAACAACGAAGAAGATCAGCTAAAAATACAATTAGCCTCTGTCGACCAGAGGTTAAGAACCATTGTTGCTGGCGAATACATTACATTAGTCCCTTTGACCACAGACCATGCCTTGTCCTTCCATAACCAATATCAAAGTATTGGCATACAGCAAATGACTGACCTGCCCGCATTTGCGAACGTCAGCGAAGTTTGCGAATGGATTAATGAAGAAGAAGCAAGTAAGAATTCCTACAATTACGCCATCGAATTACCAGTTGTGGGTTTTGTTGGGTTTGTTAATTTGATAGTCTCCAAGCACGCTGCTTTCTTTGCTATTTGGTTAGGTGAGAAATTTCAAGGCCTAGGCTTGGGCACACAGACTGCTCAAATAATTTGTCAGCATGCATTAGAAGCTAACATATCAGTAATATTTACTGCAGCTTTTGTAAATAATCAACGCTCAATCCAGATGCTAAAAAAAGTAGGCTTTGAGAAAATGCCTATTAGTGCCTATGCGCCTCACAATGATCGAACTTTCTTTATCTTGACCACTGACCCGACGATTAAGAAAAATGGCAACAGTGAGCTCATAAACTTCTATCAAAGAGAAGATTACCCCCACCGGTTTCATACAAGTAATTCAGTCTAGCTAGCAACCCCATCGCTAAGCTATTAAAATTACCAACGTAGATTAAATTTTATTCGCGGAAAAATGATGGATGAAAACGACTATCTAACTTCGGATGAACTACGCCTTCTCACAGGCAGAGGAAGTAGTTTTCTTCAAATTGAAATGTTGAACAAACATAAAATACCCCACTGCCTTGATGAATATGGCACACCTCTTGTTCGATTTAAAGAAGTTCGTGAATTTTCTCAAGCTTTCGAATCACAAAGTATTACAGAAAAAATTTTAAATCGATTGCGCAGTAAATGAAATCTGATGCGCCTAGGTCTGCCTTATTTACTTGAGTAGTTTGTCACTTCTCTACCACCATCCACCCCAATTAATTGGATCGACCAGAATTAATGTGGTGATTCAATCCTAAATTTATGCTTATTTTTTCAAAGATGAGCACAGAGCTTCATAGCCACTACGTAAACGAGATACTTCTGAATAAGAAGCATCAGGGTGTTCTCTACGATATTCTTCCTGTTGATTTTGTACACATTCCTCAAACTTGTTACCGCACCCTGCGATAAGCACAACAAAAATTATATAGAGAAAGATCGAATCAAATTTCTTGGTCAACCTACTTTTTTGTATAAATTTAGGAAAAGTCAAATAGAACGTCATCACTTCTTTACCACCTTCCATCTCACCCAATAGGATCACCCTGATTTAATGCGATTACCCAACCCTGATGCTGAAGCATTCAATGCACTTTGCTTATGTTTTCGTCTGGGATAGTGATCAACCCAGAACAAATCTTCTTCACAGACTTTAAGTTAAAACTGATGTAATCCCTAGATAAAGTTTAAGTTAATACATATGTGTTCGATAATTATCTGGATTTAATAATGATTAATGTCAAATTCTGTTCATTTAGAGAACGGATTTTTTCGTCTAAGGAGGCAGATTTCCCATCTATTACACCAATGACATTAATCGTTGTCTGTTTCTGAAGTAGGGCTATTAGTTGGGCTTTGTCGACTTTGTCCGTGACAAAATAGATCGGACAAATGCTTATTCAGCTGGTACCGTGAATAATTATGCATAAAAGCCCATTTTATATTCCATCTGAAATCGAGCGTGAAACTGGATTTGGGAAAGAGCAATTAAGAAAGTGGCGTCAGAGATTTGGATTTCCTCCAAAGGAATCAAACCTTACTGGTGTGACAGCCTACTCACTCACGACTGTCAATCAGCTTCTCTTGATAAAACGTTTGTTAGAAGCTGGCTTGCGGCCTGCACAAGTTGTTGGCAAGTCAACAGTGGAACTTGAAAGGCTAAAATTAGGAATGGGTCTGAATATTCAGGCTGTACTACCCGATGAATCAACTATTAAATTTATTGACTACATCAAGCTTAGTAACATGAAAGGTTTCTTAGCTTTTTTAGAGGAAAAGCGACTCTCGCAAACCATGCTCGATTTTGTTCAATACACGATTGCTCCACTTATGATCAGTACTGGGGATGCTTGGAGTCGCGATGAAATCGACATTCATCATGAACATCTTTGCACTGCATATGTAGAACGTTATTTACAGTCAGAGATTCTTAATTTTCTACCAAGGCAAGGTTTTCCAGTTATTTTGTGCTCTCTTCCACCTGGAGAACTCCATTTGCTTGGCTTGCTGATGGCTGAGGCTGTACTGGCTGAGCAGGGCGCTGTCACGATCAATATTGGACGTGACATACCGTTGAATAATCTAAAGTTGGCTTCTATTTCATGTAAAGCTGACGTAGTCGCACTTTCCTTCAGTTTTGCCTACCCGGCTCGCGATGTCCTACCAACGCTATTACACTTTCGTCGATTACTTCCGCCGCACATTCAAATATGGGCAGGAGGTGCGGGCATTTCTGTCATTAGAAAGAACCCTAAAGGTGTAAAAATTATCTACGATTTCAATGAAGTTGTTATTGCTCTGAATGACATTACTTTTCATTAGGCAATTTCTATAGATCTCACTCACAAGACAGAACTTATTGCTTTTATTAGCCGTCACATTTCAGCTCAGGCAAAGAAAACACCCTAACTAAAACTATTCTGCAGTCTTACCATCACACTGGACTATGTCTAGTATCAATCGTAGTCTCGTCAGGCTCATGCACTGAAAACCAAATAGTCTCTGACCTAGGTGCATTATTCATTTGCTCAAAAGCCATCTGACATCTACCAAGTACTGAACCAGCCTCGAGAATGAGCATAATATTACCTTGGAATGGGATGCTTACCCCCACAACTCTAAGTTTTTCGTCATAAAAAGACTCGGCATCATCTGCAAAAGCTTCAATAGCAGCATCATATAAAATATCTTCAATCTCAGCTGCGATTTTCTCAATGTCTTTTTTAGGTGCAAGCTGAATGTTAAGACGGGCAAACATTATAGTTTTGCTCATAACAACTCCTAATCAATTTGATGCGCGACATAAAAAATAATTTATTTCAATTTGAACTACTGTCAATTTAGGATCAGCGAAGTAGAGCTTATTCAGATCATAAAAGAATGAGGCGCTGGATGTTGAAACACGCTGTTTTGATTTGGGGTGCAATACACAAAACTCCCCTACTGTCCGATGAATTATTCATTACGCCGATATACTACCGACCGTGTCAGAAGCCCTAGTACTGCACCCTAAAGCACTAACGAATATTAGCTGACTCAACAATTCATTTTGGGGTTAGTGACACATGTAAAACCAAGTCAGAGCAATTGATGAGGTTTTTCTTCTTACATATCAAAATGAATGATATCGTTCTAGCATTGTTCGCCGGCAAGTATTGGCAAGAATGACATATTGATTTTGATTCACTGGCGTACATTACCTTATGTTTGAAGCATCTCCTGAAAATCCTCATTGCGACCAAAGTCAGAATCTGATTTAGTTGCTCATTTTCAGAACACTGTAAAAGGAGCTTGCGATGATCAGTGACAGTGATGTGCGCGATTACGTGCGCGACGGTGTGATTGTTGTGCAGCAGGTGCTGGACCAGCAACTGCTGACAGCGCTGCGCCTCAAGATCGCCGACCTTACTGCCTCCGCGGCTAGCGTGAATGCACATAACGATGTCTACGATCTGGAGCCGAGCCATTCACCGCAAGATCCAAGGGTTCGTCGCATTAAACTGCCGCACAAGGTCGATCCGCTGTTCTACGACGTTGTGCGTCAGCCGCAGGTCATCGCCATCCTAAAAAAACTGCTGGGCCCGAATATACGGCTGCACGGATCCAAGCTGAACATGAAGTCGGCGCATTACGGTTCACCGGTTGAATGGCACCAGGATTGGGCTTTCTACCCGCACACCAACGACGACATTCTGGCCATAGGCGTTATGCTGGACGACACAGATATGTCTAACGGTCCGTTGTTGGTCACTCCACAGACCCACAGGGGTGAGGTATGGAACCACCACGGCGAAGACGGCTGTTTTGCCGGGATGATCGACCCTGATCTGATTCAGAATGAAATCAAACTCGCCCGCCCCTGCATGGGCAAGGCAGGCAGCATGTCTTTTCATCACGTGCGCGCCTTGCATGGGTCGGCGCTGAACACATCCGATAGACAACGCAATCTCCTGCTATTTGAAGTTGCTGCCAGCGACGCCTGGCCTTTGGCCGGGGTCAAGGACTTCCAGGAATTTGATAGCCGCCTGCTGGCCGGTGGGTCCACCATCACTCCACGCGTGACTCCGGTCCCAGTGCGGATTCCGTTGCCACCACCCTTGCGCCAGGGTTCTATTTACGAGACGCAATCCGCGTACACCAAGACCTACTTCACCCGGACTGTCTCGTAAGCCGCAGTTCTTTCGTTTAGCCGCAACCGCCGGCGCGCAAAAACGGTGCTCCATTAACGTACGGGAGAAGCCAATGACGACAACAAGCCCCACTGAGACAAACAATTCACCGGCATTGCGCGTCATATTGACTGCGAGCATAGGTTCGGCTTTAGAGTGGTATGACTTCTTTTTATACGGCACCGCTGCTGCCCTCGTTTTCGGCGATTTATTTTTCCCTAAAAACGATCCGCTCACAGGCACTTTGCTGGCATTTCTTACTTTTGGCGTCGGTTTTGTGGTCCGTCCCATAGGCGGTATTTTGTTCGGCATCATGGGCGACCGTTACGGGCGAAAACCGGTGCTGGTCACAACCTTGCTGATGATCGGTATCGGAACTACGGCGATCGGTCTGCTGCCGACCTATGAGACTGCCGGCTTTTGGGCGCCTGTGATGCTAGTGTTCTTGCGCATACTTCAAGGTCTAGGAGCGGGCGCGGAGTACGGCGGCGCAGTGATATTTCTGGTCGAGAATGCTCCTCCGAACAGGCGCGGTTTCTGGGGTGGTTTCGCGCCCATGGGGGTAGCTGTTGGCAATCTGCTTGCGGCCGGTGCATTTGCCCTGGTTAGTATGCTGCCGCGTGAGGATCAACTTGCCTGGGCCTGGCGGGTGCCATTTCTAGCCAGCGTCCTGCTGATCGCCGTCGGGCTTTATGTCCGCTTGCGCATTACCGAAACCCCGGTGTTCACCGAGGCCGTGCTGCGGCAAGGTAAGGTAGAAGTCAATCCGGCCACTGCCGCCTTGCGCCTGCATCCGCGCAACTTCATAGTTGTGCTGGGCTCGCGCCTAGCGGAAAACGGCCTGGGTTATCTGATCCCCGTGTTCGGGCTCAGCTACTTAGTCAACAACCTCGGCGTGCCCCGAGCGCAGGCGCTCAGCGCACTGATGCTTGCCTTTGCATTAGAACTGTTCACTATCCTAGGCTTTGCAGCGCTGTCAGACAAAATTGGCCGACGACCGGTATATATGTTTGGAGCACTTGCCGGCGTAGCACTGGCCTACCCTTTCTTCTGGATGATCAGTACCCGGGAATGGATTTGGATCGCCACCGCCTTCATCCTTGGACGCGCGGTGGTAGTGGCGGCGATGTTCGGCCCGCAGGCCGCCTATTTCGCTGAACTTTTTCCACCACAGCGACGTTTTACCGGATTTGTGTTTGCCCGCGAACTCGGCTCCATGCTGGCCGGCGGGCCGGCCCCTTTTGTGGCTACCGCCTTGGTCGCCTGGGCTAACGGTGGCTGGTGGCCAGTTTCCATCTACATGATTATTTTGTCGTTGTTGACTGCGTGGGCGGTTTATTGCGGGCCGGAAACCTTTGAGGAAAAGATCGACGCCTGAATAAGTGCTCGCTGAACACAAGCACCTCTATCAGCTTGAATACCCAAGCATATCTTTTGCTATCAATATTTATTTTGGTTCAAGACGACGAACTTTGAACATAGTAGAGAGCCCTATTCTAAATAGATTAGCCAGATATCTTTCTTAAAAAGTGGCATTAAAAATCAACGCAGATCAGGGACAATTGGCTTTCCCATGTTAATTAAATCGTCTATCAATTTCAGCGCATCTTTTCCTGTGGCAAGATAAGGATCAAATTCAGGATGTTGCATCTGTATCAGTGGATCATCTTTTGAAAGATGAACTAGCACCATAGACCATTGTTTGTGCTGTCTTTGTTTTATATCCTCCATCAATAATAGCTCAACATTTTTATGGCGTGGATCTGTTTTAACAGCAGAGTAAAGGCGATTAACCTTTGATCTTTCACCTTCCAAAATTTGCATCCATAAACCAACACCTTGACAAAGAACGCCCGTGATATCGGATTCTTTATTTTTTTGTATTGAAGTTTTTAGAATCGAAGATGTTACTGTTGATGTCACAGGGCCTACTGGCTGGCTTACATATAGTAAATGAACTAGCATCCGCATTCCTTTTGTGAAATCATCAATTTTTAAAATAATTGTTTTCTGAACTGGGGCATGCGCAACAGATGCAAGATCTGGAACAATTCCATCGTGCACTGATCGACGGCTTAAAACGCTATGTTCCGTTAATGTCGGTCTAATGTAAAGGTTGCTGTCAGACCCAGCACGAATTCCGTCTTGATGTCAGGCAGTTTTCGAAAGAAGCTCAGTCACTGCGCGTCGCTCGGCCTGGGCGCGCGCTTTGGCTTGTTCATAAAGTTCGACGTCGATTCGAACGGGCATTTCCATAATGGTGTCTTCAGCGGTCATCTTAATGAACTGCTTGAGTAAGTAGAAATCCATTCGCAGTGACTATCGCTAGTCCGTAATGATTTCAATGATTTCGATATTTTGACGTTCAGGATATCGTGTAATTAGATAAGCAAGAGCATTTTCTGGAGTGACACTTGCCTTAGTAACCTTGATCAACGCTGTTGCACTAAGTTCTTCATCAAAATCTGTAACGTATTGGAATCGAATAATCATTTCATTTC
>Ga0315905_10002339_pt1 | contig 19957 bp, 14 predicted proteins | sample LakEriMetagenome_5_FD_203522 | JGI IMG/M metagenome (GOLD analysis project Ga0315905, IMG submission 203522) | Freshwater fungal communities from buoy surface, Lake Erie, Ohio, United States - Buoy 4 MA121 | ecosystem: Environmental > Aquatic > Freshwater > Lake | place: USA: Lake Erie, Ohio... | reverse complement strand
CCACCCTCGCGGGCGTCGCCTTGCGGTTCAGCTACGGTTGCTCTCATCAGCTCCGATGTCATCGTTTCATGTCATTAGTTAAGGCCCATGCCGGGCACACTGGCACGGGCATCCTGCCTGTGACCTCAATGCCAATGCCTCACTTAACCTCCCCATGAAGGATTGATGAGCACCCACCGTGCTCACGGACGCTTTTCCGGGGAAATTCCCCGGCAGCGACGTATCTCCTGCTGAAGACCATCCCTGAAAGACTCCCGGCCCCGCGCCCGTCACCTTCTCAAGACCGCGCGACTCTCACCCAGCCCATCGCCATGAAACCCGACTTCTCACGCCGCAGCTTCCTCCGCGGCTTCGGCACGCTCCTCGCCCTCCCGGCCATGGAATCGCTGGCCCCGCGCTCCGTCCGCGCCGCCGCAGCCGCCGCCAAAGCCCAGTTCCCCCTCCGCATGGCGTTCATCTACTCGCCAAACGGCAAAAACATGGACCACTGGACGCCCGCAAAGGACGGCCCGGACTACGAACTCACCCGCGCCCTCAAACCTCTCGCCAACGTCAAAGGCGACATCTCCATCATCTCCGGCCTCGCCCACGACAAAGCCCGCGCCAACGGCGACGGAGCCGGCGACCACGCCCGCGCCAACGCCACCTTCCTCACCGGCACCCAGGTCCGCAAAACCGCCGGCGCAGACATCCGCGCCGGGGTCTCCGTCGACCAGATCGCCGCTCGCTCGGTCGGCCAGGTCACACGCCTCCCATCCCTCGAACTCAGCTGCGACGAAGCCCGCCGCGCCGGCAACTGCGACAGCGGCTACAGCTGCGCCTATCAATTCAATCTCGCATGGAAAAGCGAAGGGCTCCCGCTCGCCCCGGAACGTGACCCCCGTCTCGCCTTCGAACGCCTCTTCGGCTCAGGCAACGCCGAGGAAGAAGCCGCCCGCGCCAAACGCGACCTCCAGAACAAGAGCATCCTCGACTTCGTCCTCGACGACGCCAAGGCCCTCCAGCAGCAGCTCGGCCGCACCGACCGCCAGAAGCTCGACGAATACCTCACCTCCGTCCGCGACATCGAACGCCGCATCGGCAACGCCAACAGCGCCCCACGCGAACTCCCGGATTACCAGAAACCCTCCGGCATCCCCGAAAGCTATCAGGAACACATCCGCCTCATGTTCGATCTCCTCTGGCTCTCCTTCCAGACGGATTCCACCCGCGTCGCCTCCTTCCTCCTCGCTCACGACGGCTCCAACCGCACGTTCCCTGACATCGGCGTCCCCGATCAGCACCACGGCATCTCCCACCACCAGAAAGATCCCGATAAACTCGAGAAAATCGCCCGCATCGACGAGTTCTACAGCGTCCAGCTCGCCTACTTCCTCGAGAAAATGAAGGCCACCAAGGAAGGCGACAGCTCCCTCCTCGAACACAGCATGATCGTCTTCGGCAGCGGCATCGGCGACCCGGACCGCCACAACCACGACGACCTCCCCGTCATCCTCGCCGGCGGCGGCAACGGCACCCTCAAACACGGCCGCCACCTCCGCCTCAACGGCGAAACCCCCATGTGCAATCTCTACCTCTCCCTGCTCGACCGCATGGGCGTCAAAGAAGAGCGCTTCGGCGACAGCACCGGCCGCCTCGACCTCATCGGCTGATGCGAAGTGACACAGGCATCCTGCCTGTGACCTGGAAAGCGGCAGCCTACGCCCGGGCACCCGGAGTCCGTCCCTGCCCGGGCTCCAGCCTAGCAAATCACAAGCCTGCACCCTGGCACACCACCACGCCCACCCCCGACCGCAGGACTACGGCGCGACCGCGTGACGGGAACGTTGCCGCACCTCAGTTGAAGCCCGGTCCCATGCAGCCGTAGCGTCGCCCCGTGCGTTCCATCTGCATTTCCATGATTCTGGCCTCTCTGGTGCTGCCCGCGGCGGCGGCATCGACCGAGTGGACTTTCGCCAATCCCGCGGACCGGCTCGCCGCCACGGGAGGTCCGGCTTCCCTGGCCTATCATGATCCCGCGGCCGACGGCTGGGGACCGGCCCTGACAACTTTCGGCCGGGCCGCCGCCCTCGGGCTGCCTCCCATGCCGGGTGGCGATGCCGACGTGATGGCATTCCCCGCCTGCACCGCGCAGCAGGGCTATCGCATCACTCACGGGGCAATGCCCAACGGTGCCTTCGAGCCCGACGGCCGGGTCTCGAACTACACGATCATCATGGATGTGCTGTTCCCCGCGGCCTCGGACGCTCAGTGGCGCGGCCTCTGGCAGACGTCGCCAGAAAACAGCGATGATGCCGAATTCTTCGTTCAGAATACCGCATCCGGCGGTATCGGGATTAATTCGAACTATCTAGGCCGCATCCTGCCGGACACATGGCACCGCGTGGTCATCACCGTCCGGGCCGCCCCCGGGGAAGGACACTGCCAGCGCTACATCGACGGCCTCTTCATCGGCGGACAGGGCACCACCGGCTCCGGTCTGGATCTGCGCTGGTCCCTTGGCGGCGAAGCGCTCTTTTTCACCGACAACGACGGGGAGACGACCGCAGGCTACTGCGCCGGCCTCGCCTTCGTCGACCGCGCGCTCTTTCCCGCCGAAGTCGCTGCTCTGGGTGGTCCGCATGCCGCAGGCCCACTCGTTCCCGGTAATCCGCCGCCGCCCGCCGAACCCATGGTGCGGCGCGTCGGCGTCATCGGCCACCGCGGCGGTGCCTTCGACCGGGCTCCTGACAACACTCTCGCCGGCATCCGCGCCGGCATCGCCGATGGCGTGCAGGGCATCGAGGTCGATACGCGCCTGACGGCTGATGGTGTCTGTGTCGCCTTCCATGACGGGACAGTGGACCGCACTACGGACGGAACCGGCGCTGTGGCGGATCTGACCCTCGCCGAACTCCAGGCGCTCGACGCCGGTTCGTGGTACGATCCAGCCTTCGCCGGCGAACGGGTGCCGTCCCTCGCCCAGGTGTTCGAAACGGCGAAGGGCAAGTGCATCATCTTTCTCGACATGAAGACGGATGGTCAGGCCGACGCGATTCTCTCCGCTGTCGCATCCACGGGCTTTCCTCTAACGGATCTCTGGTTCTGGACCACCAATTCCGCCTCTGCGGCGGAAATCAGAACGGTCATTCCGCAGGCGCGCCTCATGTGGGGTGCACCGGACGCTTCATGGTCTACGGACCCGGATTACTTCACCGGGCTGAAAGCGCAGGGCGTCATCGGCTTCAGTTTCTCGGCCGGCAGTGGCGCAGTGGACAGCCGCTTCTGTGCCCGGGCCAAGGAGGAGGGGATGATCGTCGAGATCTTCACCATCCTGACACCGGACGCCATGCGCGCTGCCGCGGTATCCGGCGTCGATTATGTCGAGAACGACTATCCAGCGGCCATGAACCGCCTCCAGCCAGCGCAGACACCGGCGGCGCGGCTTCCGTTTCCGGCCGACGGTGCCACGGGGGTGCCGCCGGATCTCGTAATGCGCTGGGTCACAGGCCTCGGCGCCACGCAGCGGCGGGTCTCTTTCGGGACCAGCGCACCGGGCAGCGATCTCGGGGTCCGCACGTCCGACCTCCTCACCCGCAGCAATCTGGCGTGGGGCACCACCTACTTCTGGCGGGTCGATGAAATCAGCGCCACCGGCACAACTCCGGGGCCGGTCTGGAGCTTCACCACTCTTCCACGCCCGCCGTCGGCCAACCTCGTCGGGCTGTGGCTTTTCGACAGGGCCGACGATCCCGGGCATGCCACCATCGGTCAGGATCTCGCGATCGAGGGTGATGCCCCGGAATGGCTGCCGGCGCAGGCCGACGACGCCGGGCGGGAAGCTTCCGGCGTGATCACCACGGCCGCCGGGCCAGCCAGCCGCTTGCGCTGCACCCATGGCATCGGCGCCAATGGCGGCGGCACGTTCACCAACCGCTACACGATCGTGATGGACATCCTGTCGCCTCCCGGCAGCCGGGGCTCATGGCGCAGCCTGCTCCAGACCAACTCGGCCAATACCAACGATGGCGACTACTTCATCCGCACCGATAATCGTGTCGGCGTCGGAGCGCTGGCCTACGGTCCGACCATCGATTCCTCTTCATGGAAGCGCCTGGCTTTCACAGTGGATCTCGCGGACCCGACATCGGCGTCGCTCATCCGCACCGCTCTGGACGGTGGAACGCCGTTTGTGCACTCGGCGCAGCCGCGGGATGGGCGCTTCGCGCTGGATCCCTCGGTGCTCCTTTTTGGCGACGAGGATGGTGAGAACGCGCCCCTGCACGTGGCCATGGTCGCGCTTTTCGACGGTTCATTGAGTCTGGAGGAAATCACAGCGCTGGGTGCCACGCTTCCCGAGGGTCTCTACCCGCGGCCGTCGCTCGTGGTGGGCCGTTCCGGCAGCCGTGTCACCCTGACATGGCCACCCACACCGGGCTACCTCCTCCAGCGCTCGCCGGGCACCGCAGCATGGACGGACCTTCCGGAAACATTCGGCCTCGGTGAATGGTCGGAGCCCATCGTCCCCACACCCGGCCGCATGTTCTTCAGGCTCACGCCCCGCTAGACCGCCTTCATCCTAACCACCCTACCATCGTCCATATCGCTCCAGCCATGAAATCACCAGCCATTGCCATCCTTGCCCTCCTCAGCGCTCCGGTCGCGCTGCCCGCCGCCGTCCTCACCGGTCTCTGGGAGTTCGACGACCAGTCAAATCCCGGCGCGGCCACCGTGGGCGTGCCCATGAGCTTTGCGGGTGCGGCACCGGGAACGTGGAGCGCAGCGCTTGCCGACGATCAGGCGGACAGCCTCGCGGGCGTACTCACCACACCGCCCGCTGCGGCCGCCACGAGGTTCACCGTCACCCATAGCATCGCTCCAAACGGGGGCGGAGCCTACGTCAACGAATACTCGGTTCTCGTCGATCTCTTCTCGCCTGCAGGCAGCCGCGCGGCATGGCGCACCATCTTCCAGACAAATGAGAACAACACCAACGACGCCGACTACTTCATCAGTCCCACCGGCAACGCCGGCGTCGGTTCCCTGACATATTCCCCGGCTGCGCTGGACGCCTCCAGCTGGACCCGGCTCGTCGTCACGTTCGACCTCGAATCGGCCGGTCCATCCGTGGTCAGAACCTATCTGGACGGGCTGCCGTTCCACACACATGCGCTCTCCGGCGGACTGGACGGCCGCTTCGCGCTGGACCCCACGCTGCTCTTCTTCACCGACGAGGACGGGGACAACGCACCGCTGCACATCGGGGCGGTGGCAACCTTCAGCGGCGCTTTGTCAGAGGGAGAGGTCGCGGCTCTCGGGGCCGCCGGAGCCGCGGTCATTCCAGAGCCGCAGACGGCCGGTCTCCTCGCAGCCGCTCTTGCCGGACTCGCAGGCCGTCGGCGCTCGCGCGTCCAGATCACCGCACCGTGACAGGTGGCCAGTCAACCCGTAGCGGCGATCGGCAAGCGCACTGGCACCAGGCATCCTGCCTGTGAATTGGAAAGCGGCAGCCTCCTGCCCAAACAAACGGCGGCCGCGAATTTTGATTCGCGGCCGCCGCAATCGTAACAAGGCCGTCCCGCCCTTGTCTCCCCGCACGCCCCCCAATCCCAACGGGATTGCCCCCAGGTAGGCCTGCCGGGTCGGCGGACACCTCTCCGAACCACCCAGCCGCAAGCTCCGTACTGCCACCACCACCATCGCCACCCTCTCCACGCACGCCGCGCGCCTGCCAGCCCCTCCCCTACGCGCCTTCGCGTGAGACCCCTTTTCGCTCCCGCGCCTCGCTCCCCAGCGCCAACGGCGCACAATCCGATAGCCGGTGCCCCATAACAAAACCCCGTAAGCCCTGAAAGGGCGCCATCCCCCCACCCACCAACCCAACCACGGCCGCCTACGGAAATCGCACCTCCTCCAACAAGTCTCTCCGGTCCTGCTCCCGGGGATAAAAATAGAGGTGCCTCGACTTCGTCGCCTTCTCCACTCGGAGCCCTCGAACCTGCCTCACAATCTCCTCTCGTTCGTCCGCCCTGTAGTCACCATATACGAAAATCTTCGTGTCGTCAGGATGCGGCTTCATACAGACCGCCGGACGGCCGGAATCCGCACCCATGACCCGGAACGGATAACGCGCCTCAAGCGACGCAACCAGATCGCTTGCTTCCTCGACATCAGTGCCTCTCGGAATCTTGAGGCTCCCGAGAAACCACAGAAACGCCCACCCGCCAGCGACCGCCAGGAACAAGACAACAGGCGCACCCACGATCCAGCTGCTCCGGAAATCGCGTCTCTTCTCATGGCTCTCTCGGACTCCATTCCCTGACATTTCCACCGGTCTACGACATCCCCGCAAAACCCGCAAGCAATCCAGCGCACCCTCCCGCCCCGCCTCTCCCCCCCTTCAGCCCTCTCCCCACAAGCCTTCTCACTTCCCCCCCTTCCCCCGCTCCTTTCCCCTCCGGCACCCGTACCTCTCCCCACAAGCCCTTACCACTCCCCATGAACCCACCTCCCATGCCCGACCACCACCTCTCGCCCATCATCCGCCTCGCATGGGAAGACCGCACCAGCTTCGAGGAAATCAAGGAACGCACCGGCTTCACCGAAAAACAGGTCATCGACCTCATGCGCCGCACCCTCAAACCCTCCAGCTTCCGCATGTGGCGCAAACGCGTCGCCGGCCGGGTCACCAAACACCGCAAGCTCCTCGAACAGCACCTCAAAGCCCCCATCCATCCCGACGACTCCTCCGATCCGTAGCCTCCCACCCGTACTGTTCCTAACATCCCCACTTAACTTCTCACTTCTCACTTCTCACTTCTCACTTCTCACTTCTCACTTCTCACTTCTCACTTCTCCCATGACCACCCCCACCCCTCCCCGCTGGATGCGGAACGTCCTCCTCGCCGCAGGCCTCTACAACGTCCTCTGGGGTGCCTTCGCCGTCCTCTTCCCCGCCGCCCTGTTCACATGGCTCGACATGCCCCAGCCGAACTACCCCCAGTTCTGGCAATGCATCGGCATGATCGTCGGCGTCTACGGTCTCGGCTACGCCATCGCCGCCACCAATCCCGCCCGCCACTGGCCCATCGTCCTCGTCGGATTCCTCGGCAAAGTCTTCGGCCCCCTCGGCATGGCTCAAGCCCTCTGGACCGGAGCCCTCCCATGGCCCTTCGCCCTCAATTGCCTCACTAACGACCTCATCTGGTGGATCCCGTTCTTCCTCATCCTCAGATACGCATGGCATCAGTTCCAGCAGGAACCCGCCAACTCCCAGCCGCCCGACGAAGCCACGCTCCTCTCTAACGCCATCACCTCCACCGGCACCACTCTCGCCGCCCTCTCCCAATCGCATCCCGTCCTCCTCGTCCTCCTCCGCCACTCCGGCTGCACCTTCTGCCGCGAAGCCATGGCTGACCTCTCCACCGCACGCACCACCATCGCCAGGAACGGCACCACCCTCGCCCTCGTCCACATGGGCACCGCCGATTCATTCGCCTCCTTCGCTGCCCGCTACGGCATGCAAAACGTCCCAGCCATCTCCGACCCCGATCGCCAGCTCTATCAAGGCCTCGGCCTCCGTCGCGGCAACCCCCGCCAGCTCCTCGCACTCTCCGTCTGGTGCCGCGGCCTGACATCCTTCCTCTCTGGTCATCGCCCCGGCCCCATCCAAGGCGACGCCACCCAGATGCCTGGCGTCTTCCTCATCCATCAGAGCCGCGTCGTCCGCCGCTTCTCCCACACCACCGCCGCCGTCCGCCCCGACTACGCCGCTCTCGCTCAACTCCCCTCGCCCGCCTGACCATGTGCCCGCTCCTGCCAATCCACACCGCCGCAACACTCGCCCTCACCGGCCTCATCTGGACCATCCAGCTCGTCCACTATCCCCTGTTCTCACTCGTCGGCCCCGACTCCTTCCCATCCTATCACCAGCAGCACACCACCCGCATCACGTGGCTCGTCGCTCCCCTCATGCTCACCGAACTCGTCACCGCGGCCGCCCTCGTCTACCTCGGCAACCGCAACCCATGGCTCCTCGCCAGTCTCGTCCCCCTCACCTTCAACTGGCTCGCCACATGGCGCGTCCAGATCCCTCTCCACAACATCCTCGCCTCCGGTTTCAACACCAAGGCCCACCAGCAGCTCGTCTCCTCCAACTGGTGGCGCACCGCCGCATGGTCCTCCCGCGCAGCCTGCCTCCTCCTCATAATCCCCGCATAGCCCGCTGAAATTCCCGCCCCCGCTGCCCGCTTGCCCTCCCGCCCCTCCCTTGCTTTCTTCTTTCCTCCTCAAAAGCAGCAAGGCACCCATGAACAAGAAAGGCATCATCCTCGCCGGCGGCGCCGGCACCCGTCTCGATCCGCTAACGCGCATCGCCTGCAAACAGCTGCTGCCGATCTATGACAAACCCATGATCTACTACCCGCTCAGCACGCTCATGCTCGGCGGAATCCGCGAAATCCTCATCATCTCCACCCCAAAGGACCTCCCTGCCTTCCGCGACCTCCTCGGCGACGGCTCCCGCCTCGGCATCCGCCTCGAATACATCGAACAACCCGCACCCGAAGGCATCGCCCAGGCATTCCTCCTCGCAGAAGACTTCCTCGCCGGCTCCGGTGCCACCCTCATCCTCGGCGATAACATCTTCTACGGGAAACTCGACTTCTTCCGCTCCGCACTCGCCATGGAAAAAGGCGCCTGCGTCTTCGGCTACCACGTCCGCGACCCCGAACGCTTCGGCGTCGTCGAATTCGACGCCTCACGCCGCGTCATCAGCATCGAGGAAAAACCCAAACTCCCCAAATCCAACTTCGCCGTCCCAGGCCTCTACGTCTACGACGAATCCGTCGTCTCACGCGTCAAAAAACAAAAACCCTCCGCTCGCGGCGAACTCGAAATCACCGACCTCAACAACGCCTACCTCCACGACGGCGCTCTCGAAGTCCGCCTCCTCGGCCGCGGCATCGCATGGCTCGACACCGGCACCCCAGCCAGTCTCCTCGAAGCAGGCAACTACATCGCCACCATCGAACACCAGCAGAACCTCAAGGTCGCCTGCATCGAAGAAGTCGCCTTCAACCGCGGCTTCATCAGCGAAGCCGAATTCGAACTCGTCATCAGCGCCACCCGCAGCCCGGACTACCGACGCTACCTCGAAGGCGTCCTCACAGAATGGCGCCAGCAACCACGCTGATACCCACGCCATGCGCCTCCTCCCCTCCATGGCAGCCCTCGCCGCCGCCGCTCTCCTCCCCGCCTGCGAGTCCCAGCGCACCATCGTCGCAGGCCCCACCCAGACCAGTCTCTCCGCCGCATCCGGCGGCGGCGAAGTCGACCCCAATGCCCGCTTCCAGGCCGCCGACCCCTTCGGCTACCAATCCAACGGCTCCGGCGGCCTCAACGCCCTCAGCGGCAAAATGTTCTCCGGCAATACCTCCCAGAAGGACATGCGCTCCTTCAACCAGACCCGCGACTTCGTCGCCAAACGCTACGGCGGCTCCACCAAAGAACTCGGCACCTCCGACAGACAGTCGTTCCTCCAGAAAATGACCTCACGCTTCTCCGGCACCTCCGCCTCGGAATCAGGCAACGCCTCAGAAGCCTCCAGAAACTTCCGCGAACAGGACCGCTCGGTCGCCGCCTCCACCAACCGCAACCAGGACCGCGCCGCCAACACCCGCGACTTCCCAGACAGCGACCGCACCGCACGCACCGGCTACTACTACCCAGCAGAAAAAGACGCCAAAAACGGCTTCACTCAGCCAAAAATGATGAACGCAGACAAAGGCGCCGCAGAAAAAATCACCAGCCTCATCATGAGCGGCACCAACGAGGAACCTGCCACCGTCGACGATATCCGCAACGCCCTCGGCAAACCCTGACATCTCCCCATGCACCTCACTTATCTCTCTCCGTTGTGGTGGCTGCTCAGCCTCCTCGTGCTGGCCGGCGGTTTCTGGTTCACCCTCGTGGATAGGCCGAAACGCCTCATGACGGCCTCCTTCCTCCTCCGCTGCCTCGCCGTCATCCTCCTCGTCCTCGCACTCTGCCGCCCAGGCTGGATGAAGGACGCTGACGACGCCCACGTCGTCTTCCTGGTCGATGTCTCCCAAAGCGTCGACCCCTCCGCCTCACGCAAAGCCGTCGACGAGGTCAACTCAGCCGTCACCAGTCTCCGCTCCGGCGACTCCCACTCCGTCTTCTCCTTCGCCAACGGCGTCCGCCTCCGCAAAACCGAAGACCTCGCCACAGAACTCGACTCATGGCGCAAAGGCATCGCCGATGACCAGTTCCGCTCCGCCTCCAGACTCGCCGACGCCGTCCTCAGCACCAGACTCGCCTTCCCAGCAGGCAAAAGCCGCCGCCTCGTCCTCCTCACCGATGGCCTCGAAACCGACGGCAGCATCGCCGCCGCCATGGAAACCCTCCGCCGCGAAGACGTCGATGTCGTCTGGCAACGCCTCGACAGTCTCTCCGACCCGGAAGCCTCCATCGTCTCCGTCGAACCCAATACCCCCTCAGCCTTCGCAGGAGAAATCGTCCGCCTCAACGTCCGCCTCGCCGCCAACCGCGATATGCAGGCCAGGGTCCGCATCCTCAGCAAGGGCGTCGCCGTCGCAGAAAAACCCGTCAGCCTCTCCGCCTCCAGCCCCAACTCGATCGAATTCGATATCCCCATGACCACCCCCGGAGCCAGTCTCTGGACCGCCGAACTCGTCCCCGCTCAGGACCGCTTCCCTATCAATAATCAGGCCTCCACCACCATCGAGGTCAAAGGCAAAAGCCGTCTCCTCGTCATCCACAAATCACCCAAGGAAATGCGCGGCATCTCCCGCGCCCTCCAGGAACAGGAATTCGATGTCGACGTCCGCGGCGAAAACGGGGTCCCCGAAACCATGGACGAACTCCTCTCCTTCGGCGCCGTCGTCCTCGCAGACGTCCCCGCCACTTCCCTCAGCGCACGCCAGATGGACCTCCTCAAACGCTACGTCCAGGACTTCGGCGGCGGCCTCGCCATGCTAGGCTCCGAAAACTCCTTCGGCCTCGGCGGCTACTACAAAACCCCAGTCGAAGACGTCCTCCCGCTCGTCAGCCGCTTCGAAAAGGAAAAGGAAAAACCCTCCCTCGCCATGGTCCTCGTCATGGACAAATCAGGCTCCATGGAAGGGCTCCCCATCGCCCTCGCACGCCAGGCCGCCAAAGCCTCCGTCGAACTCCTCGGCCCACAGGACCAGATCGCCGTCATCGGCTTCGACAGCGAACCACAAATCGTCTCCGACCTCCGCCGCGCCTCCGAAAAAGACGCCATCCAGGCTGCCATCGATACCATCGAAGCAGGCGGCGGCACAGACATGTACCCCGCCATGCAGCAGGCCAAACAAATGCTCGATAACTGCGCCGCCAAGGTCAAACACATGATCTGCATGACCGACGGCCAAACCCCCGACCAGGGCTTCGCAGAACTCACCCAGAGTCTCGCCGACAGCGGCGTCACCGTCTCCACCGTCGCCCTCGGCGACGGCGCCTCCGCCGATCTCCTCCAGTCCATCGCAGAAATCGGTAAAGGCCGCTTCTACGCCGCCACCGACCCTAACACCGTCCCCCAGATCTTCACGCGCGAAACCATGCAGGCCAGCAAAAGCGCCATCAAGGAAGACGTCTACGCACCCATCGTCACCACTGACCACCCCATGCTCGCAGGCTACGCCGACAGCCTCCCCTCCGCTCTCGGCTACGTCATGACCGAAGCCAAACCCGCCACCCAGACCATCCTCTCCGCAGACACCGGCGACCCTCTCCTCGCCATCGGCCGCTTCGGTCTCGGCCAGGGCCTCTCCTTCACCTCAGACCTCACAGAAAAATGGGGCGGCGAATGGCTCGCATGGGACGGTTGCGGCAAATTCTGGGCCCAGGTCCTCCGCTCCATCCTCCGCAAAAACGACACCGATGGCATGGAGGTCCGCTCCGCCATCGACCAGAACCGCTGGCTCATCGACATCACCCGCCGCGACCCAGACGGCATGCCCGTCGGCAACCTCCAGTGGGACGCCCTCGCCGTCGACGAAAACAGCCGCGAATTCCCAGTCACCATCGAAGAACGCGGGCTCGGCCGCTACTCCGCTTCCCTCCCACTCGAAGGCCGCGAAAAACTCACGCTCCGCCTCCGCGACAAGGACAGCAACAAACTCAAGGTCCTCCACTACAACCGCCCGTCCCCGCCCGAATACCGCCTCACCCGCGACGTCCCACCAGCCCTCGCCGCCGCACCTGCCTTCGCCCCAGCCTCCGTCCGCGACGGCCTCCGCCCCGCACGCACCCGCAAAGGCCTCGAATCATGGTGCTCCCTCCTCGCCCTCGCCTCCGCACTCGGCAGCGTCGTCCTCCGCAGGGTCTGACCGTTCCATCCAAGCCCTCCACCCCTCTCCTAACAATCCGATCTCACTTCTCACTTCTCACTTCTCTCCAGCCCCACCAGCGCCAGCTCCCGGTGATGCACCGCCATCTGCTGTAACCGCACCGTCCGGAACCCCATCGCCCGCATCGCCGCCAGCCACTCCCCCTGCGCCGACGCCTCCGCAAAATCCGTCAGCTTCAGCGTGATCACCGCCGACCGGATCGACGGACACATCCCAATGCACCGCCGGCACTCCGTAATCGCCACCGCAGGCGATTGATTCATGTCCGACATGAACCACGTCGCCCGCCCCCCAAGGTCACGCTTGCTCACCAGTGCCGCAGGCTTCCGGCAATGCACCACCCACGGCACCGTCCCTCCAGCCCCCACCCGCGGCACCTCCGCCACCGCCGACGCCATCACCACCGGAGCCAGTCGCGCCGGATCCACCCCGATCACCGACACCCCGCGCCGCAGCAACGCTAGGATCACCCCCCCAGGCGCACACCCCAGCTCCACCACCACATCCTCCGCCCGAAACCTCAAATCAAAAAACCGCACCGCTTCCTCCAGCTTCAGCCACGCCCGCGACGGCGCATCCTCCGGCAACTCAATCCCGCTCGCTCCCCCCGGATCAGGACTCAGCAGCCGCCCGTGCCAGTGCAACCCAGTCCAGTAATCCTCAGGCCCCACCTCAATCACCGTCCCCACCACCGCCCCGTCCTCCAGCCTCCCCTCCCACACACCTCCACCCATCCCCACCAGCCGCCCCTTCTCCAATCCCAGATGATGCACCACCACCCCCGCTCCACCCACTCCCCGCACCACCGCCTCCGCCCCCTCCCGCGACCCAGCCTTCCCCGCAAATAAACTCAACCGCCTCGCAAACGCCAGCGGCTGCCTCAACGCCTCCCGCCCGAACTCCCCCACCCCATCCCCAGCCTTGAACGCCACCATCCCCTTCATCTGAAACCCAGGCCGCCACCCCAAACCAGCCGCCCCCACCTCCAGCTTCAATGCCCGCTCCGATCCCGAATTCGTCAGGGCCAGCAGATGGGGCGATGTAAATTCAGTCACAACACTCATTCAGCAGTTCTCTCCCCCCAACGGAATGGCGTTCACCCTCCCGGTCAATCCCCAATCCCTCTCCACAAACCCTCCGCCCGCTGCTCTTCTCCATCCCTCCATCTTCACACGTAACTCTCCGTCCGTAATCGGTAACTTGACGGCTCCAGCCGCGCCTCGCATACTGACCCCTTAGGGTTCCCCCATCCCTTCCGTCGCCGTTTCACCACACCCTAACCGTAATGATCCCCTTCAAGTCCCGTCTCGACTCCCATTTCCGCCTCGCCGCCGCCGCCGCTACCAGCGCCGCCGCCGTCAGCACCACCTCTTCCGCCAACGCCGCCATCGTCTACAGCGGCCTCCGGAATGTCCCAATCTTCCCGCTCGCCGACAACGGCGGGGTCTACTTCGACTTCGAAGCCCCCTTCACCGCCGCCCAGGGCACTCGCCCCGACGGCTGGGACGTAAATCCTTACGCCTCCGGTGCCAGCATCTACCTGAATAGCAACACCGCCATCGTCCTCGCCGGTGCCACCGCCGCGGACCTCGCCTTCGGCACCCCCATCACCGCCGCCTCCCTCTTCTCCGGCAACGGCTTCGCTGGAGGCGTCGCCATCCCCGCAGGTTCCACAGGCCTCTTCGGCTTCCGCTTCACCTCCAATAACGCCGGCGGTCCCGTCGGCTCCCTCTTCGGCTGGGCTCGCGTCTCCGTCGCCACCACCGGCAACGGCAATGTCGTCGACTGGGCCTACGAAAATACCGGCGCCTCCATCGCCGCAGGCACCATCCCGGAACCCAGCTCCCTCGGCCTCCTCGCCGCAGGTGCCGCAGGCCTCGCCCATTGGCGCCGCCGCCGCGCCTCGGTCTGATCAGAGGCACTTCCCACCTCTCTCCACATCCCTTCCCCAACGGGAGCGCCCTCCAAACGGCGCTCCCGTTTTGCTGCCCTCCCCATGCCCTCATCCCCCCGCAAAATCCTCCTCATCGGCTGGGACTCCGCCGACTGGCGCATCCTCGACCCTCTCCTCGCCGCAGGCTCCATGCCAGCTCTCGCCAGCCTCATCGCCCGCGGCGTCCGCGGCAACCTCGCCACCGTCGAACCAGTCCTCTCCCCAGCCGTCTGGACCTCCATCGCCACCGGCAAATTCCCCTTCCGCCACGGGGTCCTCGGCTTCGTCGAACCTGACCCCCTCTCCACCGGCGTCCGCAACACCGGCAGTTCCTCCCGCCACGGCGCTGCCCTCTGGAACATCCTCTCACACTCAGGCCTCCACTCCCACTCCATCGGCTGGTTCGCCAGCCACCCCGCTGAACCCATCAACGGGCTCTGCCTCAGCGACCGCTTCCCCCTCGCCACAGCCCCACTCTCCGCCCCATGGCCGGTCCCCGATAGCTCCGTCCACCCTCCCGACCGCGCCGCCTCCCTCGCCCCCCTCCGCGTCCACCCAGCCGAAATCGAAGGCGATCAACTCCTCCCATTCGTCCCCTCCGCCGCCTCTCTCAACCAGTCCGACGATCTCACCCGCTCCCGCCTCCAGCAGATCGCACTCATCCTCTCCTCCACCGCCTCCCTCCAGGCCGCCGCCACCCACGTCCTCGAACACGAACCATGGAACTTCCTCGGCGTCTACTTCCGCGCACTCGACGAATTCGCACACCACTTCATGCCGTTCCACCCGCCCCTCCTCCCGGGCGTCTCCCCTGCCGACGCCGACACCTACGGAAACGTCATCACCACCGCCTGCCGCTTCCACGACGCCATGCTCGCACGCATGCTCCACCTCGCAGGCCCGGACACCACCGTCATCCTCGTCTCCGACCACGGCTTCGAAAGCGGTCACCTCCGCCCAGGCACCCGCGCCGATCTCTCCTCCTCCATGGCCCAATGGCACCGCCCCTTCGGCATCTTCGTCATGGCCGGCCCCGGCATCGTCTCTAACGAAACCATCACCGGCGCCACCGTCCTCGACATCACCCCCACCATCCTCCACCTCTGCGGCCTCCCCGTCGCCGACGACATGGACGGCAAGGTCATGGTCACCGCCCTCGAAAACCAGGATCCCATCCGCCGCATCCCCTCATGGGACCACATCCGCCCATCCTCTCCTAACACACCACTCTCCTCCACCAGCGCCGCCGAAGAAAAACTCCTCATGGATCAACTCGCAGGCCTCGGCTACATCGACGACGCCTCCGCCTCCGCCGCTGACCTCGCCGCCCAGGCCGCCGCCGAACTCCGCTACAACCGCATCGCCTCCCTCGCCCAGGCCTCCCTCCTCACAGAGGCCGCCTCCGAAGCCGCCTCCCTCGCCGCCGACTTCCCCTCCGTCCTCCGCTATCGCCTCAAGGCCATCCAAGTCCTCCTCATGCAGGGCAATCTCCCGCACGCCCATGCCGCCCTCCTCGCCGCCGAATCACTCTTCGGTCCCTCCGAACCCATCGCCCGCATGAAGGCCAATCTCCTCGCCGCCTCCGGCCAGCCAGCCGACGCCCTCCTCGCCCTCGACGCCCTCCCCACAGTCTCACAACTCCCAGCCGTCCACGAACAATACGGTTCCTTCCACCTCCAGCTCCGCAACTGGCCAGCCGCAGAAGCCGCCTTCCGCCGCGCCCTCTCCCTCGAACCCGACAACCCCGGTGCCCTCCTCGGCCTCGCCGGCGCCCTCGCACGCCAGGACCACAACGATGACGCCGCCGCCGCCGCACTCCAAGCCCTCGAACTCCAGTACTGGTTCCCCGCCGCTCACTTCCGCCTCGGCGCAATCCTATCCAAATCCGCAGACTTCGCACGCGCCGCCGCTTCCTTCGAAACCGGGCTCTCCATGCAGCCCGGCAACCTCATGGCCCATCGCTACCTCGCCAGAATCTACCTCCGCCTCGGCCAGCCGGATCGCGCCGCCGCCCACCGCGCCGTCGTCCGCGCCCTCACGGCGCACTCATCCACCGCGCCCGGTAAAATCTCCCCGGCCCAGCCCGCGTCAGCGGCACCGTCAGCACATTCCCATTCATGATGTGCGTGCTCTCCGTACCCCACACCCCCAGATTCACCGAACTCTCAATCCGGTAAATCCGTCCCGCCGCGTCCGGCAGCGTCAGCTGCAATCCCGTCCCCCCAGTCTCCGTCAATCCCAGCCGCGGCACCACCACCGGTGCCGTATTCACCAGCCCGCCGCCCGTCACCGTCTCGACCTCTAACTCAAGGTCAAATCCCACGTCGCTGCTCGTCGCCGCGTTCTGCCGGATCTCCGCCGCAAACACATTGTTCCCCGCCGTCAGCGCAGAAACCGCCAGCGGCACCGTCAGCCACGTCTGCTCGTCCGCTCCACCCACGCTCGCCGTCGCCAGATCCGCAGGCCCAGGATTGTCAGGAAGATTGTTCACCCAGATCCGGCTCCCGTTCAGATACAGCTGAATCCCGTCGTCCCGCATCACCCGCAGTCTCGCCGCACTGAACACCACCCCCGCAGGCACCGCAAATGCCCGCCGGAACCAGTACACCGTCCGCCCCGGCGTCACCTGACCCGTCTCCCCGTCACCCCCGAACCCTAACCGGGTCCGCCCGGTCTTCCACGCCGCATCATCAAACAGGACCCCCGTCCACCCACTCGCAGGCGCCACCCCGCTATCCAGAAAACGCCAGTCCGCCCCCGACCAGATCAATCGCTGCACCATCACCGGCGACCCCACCGTCACCGGCACCACAGGCGTCGTCAGCGCCACCCCGCTCACCAGCTCCACCCGCGCCCGCACCGAATAACTCCCCTTCAGCGCACTCGCCCACACCAGCCCCCACGGCGCACTCACCGCTTCTCCTAACTTCGCACTTCCCGCAAAGTACTCCACCCGCCTCACCGCCCCCGGCAGATTCGCCGTCGCCACCGCAAACCCTAGCGGCTCATCCGACCGCACGACCTGCCCCGCCGCCGGTGCCGTCAGCCACGCCGTCGCCCCCGCCGCCACCGGTGCCTTCAATCCCGCCAGCTCCAGATCAAACCCCAGATCACTGCTCCCCACCGCCGCCTGATGCACCTCCACCGCCAGCTGATTCTCCCCGGCCCGCAACCCAGTCACCGGCACCACCACCTCCACAGGATTCACTTCGTCCTCCGCAGCCGCACTAGCCAGTGTCGAAAACGCCAGCTCCCCCTCAGGCAGGTTGTCCCGCAGCAGCTCCACACGGTTCAACTGCACCGAAACCCCGTCGTCCCGCACCACCCGCAGCCGCAGCGCATCAAACGCCGCAGGATCCGCCACCGTGAACTTCTTCCGGAAATACACCGTCGCCGGCTTCGCCCCCGCATCATCGTAAAACAGCGGCGTCACCTCCCCGTCCCCCCCGTACCCTAACCGACCCGGCCCCTCCGGCCATGCCGTGTCGTCAAAACTCGTCCGCCCCACCCAGTTCGGCCCAGGATCCACCCCGCGGTCCTCATACTTCCAGACCTCCCCCCGCTTCACCAGCACCGTCGCCTGCGCCGGAGCCCGCACCACCAGCGTCACCCCCGGCCCGCTGAACACCGCCCCCGCACTGTCCGTCGCCACCGCCGTCACCACATGCGTCCCCGCCACCGCTCCACTCCACGCCACACTCCACGGCCACTCCCCGCTCTCCCCAACCTTCACACCGTTCACCAGCCACTCCACCCGCCGCACCCCCAACCCAGCCCCCGGCAGCATCTCCCCCGTCAGCACCGGCACCTCCGGCAGCAGCACCGCTCCAGGTGCCGCCACATAAACCCCGCGACCCCGCCCCGTCCCCACATCCGCCTTCAGCTCCATGTCAAAACTCGCATCCGAACTCGTCGCCGATTCCTGCACCAGCTCCACCGCCACCGTATTCCATCCCGCCCGCAGCAATCCGCCATCAAGCACCGCTTCCACCCACGCATTCTCCTCACTCCCCGCCCCCTGCGCCGTCCCGTCCGCACGGAAATTATGCCTCACCGCTAGCACCCCGTTCACATAAACCAGCGCCGCATCATCCCGCACCAGCCGGCACCGCAACCCGCTCACCGCCCGCGGATCCGCCACCGCAAACGTCCGCCGGAACTGGGTCCTCACATACTTCACCCCTCCAGGACTGATGTTCGTCGCCTCATCCCCGTCCCCGTACCCCAACTGACCCGCCCCGCTGCTCCACCCGCTGTCATCAAACCCGGGCCGCTCCCACCCAACCGGCGCCGCCGACGCCGACGCCCGCCACTTCCACACACTCCCCGCCCCGATCAGATCCGCCGGAGCCGCTCCCACGTTCACCGCCACCGCTCCCGACGTCAGCGGACTCCCCACACTGAACGTCGCCACCACCCGCAGCACATGCGCACCAGCCGTCGGATTGCTCCACGTCAGCGCATACGGTGCCGTCACATCCTCACCAGCCTTCACGCCATCGATCAGAAACTCAACCTTCGTCACCGTCGCCGTCCGCGCCCTAGCCTCCGCCGTCAGCACCACCGGCAACCCCGCCACCAGCCGCCCCCCGCTCTCCGGAAATGTCAGGTACGCCGCCTGCGCCCCAGCCGTCGGCGCATCCTGCACCCCCAGCAATTCCCCATCAAACGCCAGATCACTGCTCGTCGGCTCCACCTGATGCACCTCCGCACACAACCAGTTGTCCCCCGCCACCAGCAGCGTCGGACTGATCCCGTTCGTCTGCTGATAAACCCCCGGCTCCGTCGAATCCAATGCCGTCGTCGCATACGTGATGTTCGCCTCCGTCACCGTCGCCGCAAAGTTATCCTGATAAATCCGCGTCCCGTTCAGATACACCATCACCGCATCATCCCGCTGACACAACAGCCGCAGTTCCTTGTACAACGCCGGATTCGCCACACTGAACCGCCGCCGGAAATACGCCGTCGTCCGCTTGTTCTGCGCGTCCGGCCCGAAACTGATCACCGTCCCCTCACCACCATTCCCGTACCCTAGCAACCCAGGCCCCTGCACCCACGCCGCATCATTGTAAGTCCTCGCACGCCACGCCGTCCCCAGATCCGTCCCCGTGTCATTGTACTTCCACACACTCAGCCGCGGCACCAGCGCCGTCACCGTCTCCGGAGCCGTCTCCGTCACCGACAGATCCGCCCCCGTCGTATTCACCGTCCAGTTCGTCGCGCTGCTGAACGTCCGCGAAAACGTCAGCCGGTTCTCCACCACCTCCATCGCATCAATCCGCCGCACCCCCACAGGCACCCGGCACAACGCATAACTCCCGTCACTGTCGCTCCACGCATACAGATTCCCTTCCGTATAAACCCTCACCCCACCCATCGGCTGGCTGTCCCCGTCCACCACCCGCCCCGATATCCTAACCTGCCCCGCCGGCAGCACCCCCACCCGCTGCACCACCGTCTTCCGCCACGTCCCCCCGCGGCAGTCACTCACCACACACTGCACCGCATACTCCCCATCCCCTCCAAACGTCTTCCGCTGCACCGGCTCGTTGTCCCACGAATGCGTCCCATCACCAAAATCCCAGTAATACGCCAGCCGGTCCCCGTCCGCGTCCGTCGCCTCCAC
>Ga0315905_10002338_pt1 | contig 19965 bp, 15 predicted proteins | sample LakEriMetagenome_5_FD_203522 | JGI IMG/M metagenome (GOLD analysis project Ga0315905, IMG submission 203522) | Freshwater fungal communities from buoy surface, Lake Erie, Ohio, United States - Buoy 4 MA121 | ecosystem: Environmental > Aquatic > Freshwater > Lake | place: USA: Lake Erie, Ohio... | reverse complement strand
GGTAATTGATGAGTCTTGGGTGTTGAGAGCGCAAGAAATAGCAGAAAAACGAAAAGAAATAACACCTAATCGCGGGGCAATATTTGACCGAAATAACAAGCAAATTGTATCCAATAAGGTTTATTACAACCTAATGTTTGTTGAAGAAAAATTGAAAAATTTTGATACAGTAGCATTTGGCAAAATGTTAGGTTGGACAAAAGAACAAGTTGTGGCGAGATTTAAGGAAATTAAGGAGGGCGAAGGTAGTTATTATAACAAAAGCACTAAGAAACGGACTTCAAATTACATGAAATCTAGGGCATACCCGTTCTTGAAAGAATTAACCTTAGACGAAGTTTTAAAAATTGCTCCATTCCTTGATAATTTTCCCGGATTTTATGAAGAAGCAACCAGCATGCGTAGTTATCCTTATGCAAATGGCGCCAATATTTTAGGGTACTTGGCGGAAGTAACAGGAGAAGAAATTAAAAAAGAGCGTTTTTATAAACCTTCAAACAATATTGGTAGAACAGGACTTGAGAGGTATTATGAAAAGGAACTGAGGGGAATAAAAGGAATAAGATACGTGGTTACATCGGCAATGAATAATGCCATACAATCTTATGCTGGAGGGAAATACGATACTGTAGCCAAGCCCGGAGCAAATTTAACCTTAGGGTTAGACATTGATCTACAAGCTTATTCCGAAAAATTAATGCAAAATAAAAAAGGGTGTATTGTTGCAATAGAACCTTCAACAGGGGAAATCTTAACATTTGTTTCGGCTCCCTCCTTTGATCCAAATTTATTAATAGGAAAACGCAACATCAGTCAGAACTATCCGAAATTAAATAAAGATCCGAATTTACCTCTTTATCCTCGCCCATTGGCTTCCGAGTATCCCCCGGGTTCCATATTTAAGTTAGTACAAGGATTAATTGGGATGCAGGAAGGAGTTATAACTGAAAATTCGGGGTTTCCCTGCACCAAAAGTATGGTGGGTTGTCACGGACATGCTATGGCTACAGATATTCCAAAAGCGGTTCAATATTCGTGTAATCCATATTTCTATTACGTGATGAAAAAAATCATCCAACAGGGCAAAAAGAAAAATGCTTTTGCGGATGCAGAGATTGGATTGGCTAAATGGGTAAAATACATGAATAGTTTTGGGCTCGGAGTTAAGCTTGAAACTGATATTACCGGTGTAAAAAAAGGCCTCATACCAGGACCAGCGTTTTACGATAAGTGGTATGGCTATCATAATTGGCAATTCAATAGTATTCGATCTATTTCTATTGGGCAAGGTGAAGTTAAATTAACCCCACTTCAAATGGCAAATATTGCCGTAATTATTGCCAATAGAGGGTGGTATTACACACCTCATTTTGTGAAGTCTATTTCGGGAAAAGGCCCATTGGACAAATTCAAAACAAAGAATTTTACGATGGTTAATTCTAAATATTTCCCATCTGTAATCGAAGGAATGAGGCGAGTTGTAAACGAACCTGGCGGTACTGCAAATTCTGCCAAATTAACTGATATTATAATAGCGGGGAAAACAGGGACAGTTCAAAATCCACATGGTAAAGATCACTCCGTTTTCATTGCATTTGCTCCATTGGATAATCCGAAAATTGCAATTGCCGTTTTCATTGAAAACTCTGGTTTTGGGGGGACATGGGCAGCACCAACAGCTAGTTTGGTAATTGAAAAGTATTTAACGGGAAAAATAACCAACGAAGGTAAAGAGAAGAGAATAATGGAGGCCAAACTTTCTAACATTGAAAACGAGAAAGAATGAGAAATAATAACTCCCTAACTGGCCGCATTGATTGGATTTTGGTGATTTTACTCATGGCGCTGATTATTATGGGAGTTACAACCTTATATTCCGTTGCTTTTAATGAGGAACACCCTATAATTTTTGATGTTTCTCAACTTTATGGCAAGCAATTAATGTGGTTGGGGATAGCTCTTTTTCTAGGCTTTGTTGTTTATCTTATTGATTCAGATATTTATAAAAAGTTTGCGTTACCAATTTACGGATTTGTCTTACTGCTACTTATAATAGTTCTGTTTCTACCACCGGTCAATGGTGCTAGAGCATGGCTTGGAATAGGGCCCTTGGGTATTCAACCTGCTGAATTTGCTAAAATTGCAGCCGCATTAGTCCTTGCAAAATTTATAAGCGAGGCAAATTTAAAAGTTCAAAATAACCGACTCGTTTTAATGGCATTTTCCATAATTCTGATTCCAATGGTACTAATTCTTTTACAGCCAGATGCGGGAACTTTTGTTGTGTTTACCTCCTTTCTTTTCGTAATGTATCGCGAAGGAATAACCTTCGATCCGCTTATTCTTAATCTGATTAATTCATTTCCCAATGTTAAGTTTAAACAAACTTGGGTGGGAACTCACTTCATCCCCATTTTATTTGTTGTTGTGATACTTGCTATTTTTACAATCTTGTCATCACGAGTAGCAGTTGCATTTGTTTTTCTTCCTTCTTTTGAAATATCTGGGTTTATTTTCATAATAATAACTCTTTCTTTCTTGGGATTTATAGGTTTTTTTGTTGTTCAACAGTATAGTTCAAAAAGAGATAGAGGTAATTTAACGAGTGCAATTATATTAGGATATGTTCTATCACTCACAGTAACGCTTACCGTTCATTTTGGATTCTCAAGTCTTGCGCCACATCAAAAAGAAAGAATCGAATTCTTTTTAGGAATGCGCGAAGACCCAGATGGAGAAGACTATAACAGAAATAGAGCAATGGCGGCAGTTGGTTCTGGTGGATTTAACGGTAAAGGGTATAAAAATGCTTCTGTATCGAGTGTTCGTGCAAACCACGTTCCTGAAAGTGAAACCGATTTTATTTTTTGTCCATTTGCAGAGGAATGGGGATTCTTGGGTACACTGGTCCTGATTTCATTATACATTGGCATCTTAATTCGAATTGTTTTTATTGCAGAAAGACAACGTTCAATATTTAACAGAGTTTACGCGTATTGTGTAGCAATGATAATATTTTATCACGTAGCAATTAATATTGGAATGAATATAGGATTTGCCCCAGTTATAGGTATTCCACTGCCATTTTTCAGTTATGGAGGTTCCTCAATACTGTCTTTCACCATTATGATGTTCATATTGTTAAAATTAGACAGTCAAAGAATGGATGTTTTGCGTTAAATTTGTGTGATTAATAACTTAAGTAGTGTCTTTCATGAAAGAAAATAAAGAACCTAAAACTCAGTCAAAAAATAAAAAAGTTGTTTACGTATTTTGGGGGATTTGCCTTATCCCTTTTTTGATTGTATTTTCCTTACTTGCTTTTCAGCCGGAGGATTCTATGCCTCCTGTATCCATGTTAGATAATCCCCCTGAATTACAAGCATCACTGATATTGGCTGATAATGGGGATACGATTGGTCGCTATTTCAAAGTAAACAGATCAAGCACAACTTATGCAAATATTTCTCCTTACATTATAGATGCGCTTATTTCAACAGAGGATGAGCGATTTCTTGAACATTCAGGTGTTGACTTTAAAGCACTTGGAAGAGCCGTGGCAAAGGCAGGAAAAGCAGGAGGGGCTTCTACAATTACGCAACAATTATCAAAGCTAATTTTTACCCTACAACGTCGAGAAAGAGAAGAATTGGCGAAAATGACCGGAAAGAAGGAGGAAATTGATCTTAATGATAATATTTTTAAACGAATTGGTGAAAAAGCAAGGGAAAATATAATTGCGACTCGTCTAGAAAAGCGTTTTACCAAAGAAGAGATTATCACGATGTATTTGAATCAGTTTGATTTCTTGTATAACGCAGTTGGTATTGAAAATGCTGCTAAAATTTATTTCAATAAGTCCGCAAAAACTGTAACTAAAGAGGAGGCAGCAATGCTGGTTGGTATGTGTAAAAACCCTTCTTTGTATAATCCTTACACGCCTAAAATTAAAAACTATGAACGATTAATTGCTTTGGACAAAGGCATTGACGTTTCTAAAGTTAGTAGAACAGAAATTGATGCAAAAAGAGCTAAAGATTCATTGAGAGCTGTTGAAAGACGTAATCAAGTACTTATGCAATGGCTAAAAAACAGCGAAAAAAACAATGCTGCATTGAAAAATAAATTAACACGAGGAGAATATGACATGCTTAAATCTAAACCAATAGCATTAGATTACCAAAGAGTAGATCATAAAGATGGTGTTGCCCCTTATTTCAGAGAATCTTTACGAAAAGAATTAACAGAGCTTTTTGCAAAGAAAAATCCAGATGGATCACTCATGTATAAACGTGAAGATGGTTTGCAATATAATATTTATGCAGATGGCTTAAAAGTATACACTACACTTGATTTACGGATGCAAAAACATGCTGAATATGCCGTTGACAGACATTTAAGAACTGAGCTCCAAGGGCTATTCAACAACAATTTCAAAACGCTAAAAAACCCGCCGTTTTCTAATTCTTTATCTCAAGAAAATATTGATGTGATCATGCAAAATGCTCGCAGATCCACTGACCGTTATCGACAACTTAAAAAAGATGGGGCAAGTGATCAAGATATTCTAAAGAACTTCAAAAAACCTGCCCAAATGCGAGTCTTTTCGTATCGCGGAGAGATAGATACAGTAATGACTCCAGACGATTCTATTCGTTATTACAAAAGTTATATTCACGCTGGTTTAATTTCTATTGAACCCCAAACAGGTTTTGTGAAAGCATGGGTTGGTGGTGTTGATATCAAACATTTTGCATACGACCATGTAAGAACTGGAAAAAGGCAAGTTGGTTCTACCATGAAACCTTTTGTTTATTGTACTGCCATGAACATGGGAGTAGCTAAACCATGTTCTCCTGTGAGTGGATCAACTTGCGTTGAAATTTTTGACACACTTGGAAATAATACCGGAAGAAAATGGTGTCCAAAAGGCGGTGGATCAGGTACAGTAGGGCAAGGGTTGGTTAGCTCCTCAAATCCAACTACAGCCTATCTAATGGGACAAATGGGAGGGTTTGCAGGTCCTAAAACACTTGCGAAATTCTTGCGCGCCATGGATATTTCACTACCAAGTGAGTCTATTACGCCTGCCATGTGTCTTGGTTCTGTAGATATTTCTTTATTCGACTTGGTTGGTGCTCAATGTGTTTTTGTAAATCACGGGATTTATATCAAACCCCAAACTATATTGCGTATTGAGGATAGAAATGGTAGGGTCATTTATAGTGCTGATGCAAATCCTAAAGAAGTTTTTGACGAGAGTGCTGCATACGAAACACTTAAGCTTCTAAAAGGTGTTATTGAACGAGGAACGGGAACGCGTTTAAGAAGTGGAATGCCATACGGAGGGATTAAATACCCAATCGCGGGAAAAACAGGTACAACTCAAAATAACTCGGATGGATGGTTCATTGGATTGACACCTGAACTAGTAACAGGAGTTTGGGTTGGAGCAGAAGACCGGGGTGTTCGAATTGAATACACTGGTTTAGCTCAAGGAGCCACCCTTGCCTTACCAATTTGGGGATATTATATGAATAAAGTTTATGCCGATCCTAAAATTGGAATTTCCACAGATGATTTTCCCGAACCGCCCAATTATGACAAGGATAAATATGCTTGTAAAGGGGAAGAAAAAGGTGGAAGAGAGTTTAAAAATGAAAACCCATTTGGAATTTAATCATGAATAAAGTAGTAAAAGACGTCGAAGAAGCGCTTATCGGAATTGAAGATGGAATGACATTGATGGTTGGTGGATTTGGGTTATGTGGAATCCCTGAAAATTCAATTGCTCACTTGGTGAAAATGAAGAAAAAAAATCTAACATGTATATCAAACAATGCAGGTGTCGATGATTTTGGTCTCGGTCTTTTACTTCAAAATAAGCAAGTAAAAAAAATGATTAGTTCATATGTAGGTGAAAACGATGAATTTGAAAGACAAATGTTATCTGGTGAACTTGAGGTTGATTTAATTCCACAAGGCTCATTGGCGGAAAGATGTAGAGCAGGAGGGGCAGGAATACCCGCATTTTTTACTCCTGCAGGTTTCGGAACAGAAGTAGCAGATGGAAAAGAGGTAAGAATATTCAATGGAAAACCACATATTTTGGAATCGGCATTAACCGCTGATTTTGCTATCGTTAAAGCATGGAAAGGAGATACTGAAGGAAATTTAATTTTTAAAGCTACAGCTCGAAACTTTAATCCAATGATGGCAATGGCTGGAAAAACAACGATAGCAGAAGTAGAAGAATTAGTCCCGGCAGGCGAATTAGATCCTAATCAAATTCATACTCCTGGTATTTTTGTTCAACGCATTTTCAAAGGGGATAAATTTGAAAAGAGAATCGAACAACGAACGGTTCGGAAACTATAATCAATAGTATTTTTAGAAAAAAATTACCAACTAAATTTTCATTGGTTTAAAATAAACTTATACCCAATTCCCTTTATTGTTTTTATATATTGGTCTCCAATCTTTTCTCTCAATTTTCGAATGTGAACATCAATAGTTCTGTCTCCAACAATAATATCCGTACCCCATACTTTTTCTAGGATAATATCCCTTTTGAAAACATAATCTGGTTTACTGGCAAGTAATGCTAATAATTCAAATTCTTTTCTTGGCAATCGAATTTCTTGACCGTCTTTTTCGATAATATATTTTTCGCGGTTAATTTCAAAGCCTTTTGTAATGGGCTCAATTTCAACTTGCTCTTCCTTTCTACGTAACAAAGCTTGTACCCTGCTCATTAGTACTTTCGGTTTTATTGGCTTAGTTACATAATCATCTGCACCAGCATCAAGCCCAGCTATTTGACTATAATCTTCGGATCTGGCAGTCAATAAACAAATTAAAATTGAACGATTATCTGGATTAGCTTTCAAGACTTCACATACCTCAATACCATCCATTCCTGGCATCATAACATCAAGCAAAATCAAATCTGGTTTTCGCTCTTTTACATGATGCAATGCTTCATCCCCGCGAGATGCCTCAATAACTTCAAATCCTTCTTTTTTAAGATTATAGGACAAAATTTGTCGAATATCATATTCATCATCAACTATTAAAATTACTGGCATTTTTTTTATAAAATTACGGAAGAAATTTATTCGTATGTTGCATTTCTAATAATATTTAATGTTTTCTTAAAGTTGAAATAACAATGAAATCTTATACTTGATATATAAGTGCTTGAATAAATTTATTCATTATTATTTTCAATTCCAACATTATTTTAGTTGCTAATTAATAAAAAATGCTTATTTTTGTAAAGTAGTAGTAGGTTAGGTTGATTGTCAAGAGCTCTTTTCGAAAGAAAAGGGCTCTTGATTTTTAAAGGAAAATTGATTTACTTCGCAGTTATTACTTATTCTATGAAACCATCTATTTTACTAGTTGAAGACGATTATAATTTGGGATTTATTCTCAGTGATGAGCTTCAATCCTTAGGTTATGAGATAAAACTCTGTCTTGATGGCATAGAAGCAATACAAGAATTTCATGCCAAGAACTATCATTTATGCATACTTGACGTCATGATGCCACGTAAAGATGGATTCACACTTGCTAAAGAAATTAGAGCCACAAACCCTGATGTGCCAATTCTTTTCTTGACAGCAAAATCCATGACAGAGGATCGGGTAGAAGGATTCAAGGTAGGTGGTGATGATTACCTTACCAAACCTTTTAGTTCAGAAGAACTTCAGCTGCGAATTAAAGCTCTTTTAAAGAGGGTGAATATAAAAATAGAGGAAGAAGAAGAAAAGGTATTTAAAATTGGAAAATATTGTTTTGATTCAGAAAACTATTTACTCACCGCAGATAATTTTCAAAAAACATTGACTAAAAAGGAAGCACAAATTCTAAAAATTCTCATTAAATATAAAAATCAGGTAACTCCTCGCGATATAATACTCAATGCTGTTTGGGGTCAGGACGACTATTTTGTAGGACGCAGTATGGATGTATTTATTACAAAAATCAGAAAATACTTGAAAGAAGACCCCCAATTACACATCAGCAACATACATGGTATTGGCTTTAAATTTGAGGAAAAGCTATAATCAATGACAACAATTCTACATCTTGAAACCGCCACAAAAACTTGTTCAGTTGCCCTTTCAGTCAATGCAGAATTGATTGATGTGATTGAAATTCATGGAGACCAATACATTCACGGCGAAAAACTTACCCTATTCATTCAAGAAATTCTTACAAAAAACTCAATTACCTTTGATAACCTTTCTGCTGTTTCAATTTCTTCAGGACCGGGTTCTTATACGGGTTTGCGCATTGGTGTAGCCACCGCAAAAGGCATTTGTTTTGCCAAAAACATCCCATTAATTGAAATAGATACACTGCAGGCTTTTGAAAATTGTGCTAGAAAATCATTTCCCTCTGAAACAATTTGTGTAATGTTGGATGCTCGACGGATGGAAGTTTATTCAAGCATTTTTGACGCCTCAAGAAAACCTGTAAAATCAATTTCAGCAGATATTTTAGACGATAATACCTATAGTGAATTTGAACCCTTTGTTTGTGTAGGAGATGGTTCTACAAAATGTAGAGAGATTTGGACCGAACGAAATATTCATTTTAATGATGCCGTGCAGCTTTCAGCATCTGGACAAGTTGAACTAGCATTTAATAAATATGTAAATAAACAATTTGCCGATCTTGCTTATTTTGAACCTAACTACCTAAAAGAATTTTATTCGGGAAAATAATTCTGATTTAGTTACTTATAATTTTCACCTCCACCCTTCTGTTGGCAATTTCCTCTGAGCTTGATTTTTCTGGGATGGTATATAACGGTTGGCTTACCCCAAAACCAATATAGGAAATTCGCTCGGCTTGAATACCGTTGTTAAGTAAATATTCATAAACGCGATATGCTCTAGCCGTTGATAAATCAGCAAAATCAGCAGAGGCACAGCATATATGACCTTGAACTTGGATTACTAATTTTTGGTTTGATTTCATCACTTTCAATAATTCCTCTAAAGTTGGTACTGCCTCAGGTAATAAAATATCTAGTCCAGGTTGAAAATTCAATGCCTTTAATTTTACCTTGTCACCAATCTTAGCTTGAACAATTTGATCTCCTATCCCCTTTTCAGATTTAGGTTCAGTCGTTTTTTTAGAGTTGTTTACTTGTGATTGATTTGTATTAAAATAGATTACAACTTTGCGATTTTCTGAATGAATGGAAGATGTTAATTTTTCTTCCCCAAGTGCAAAAATTTGGGGTATCGAACTTGCATTTATCCCCAAATAATTCAATGTTGCATTAATTCTTTTTTGGGCTAACTGAATGTTATAATCATTATTACCTCTTGTATCGGTATATCCATAAATGGATGTAATTGTTTTATCTGAAAGTGATTTTAGTTCCGCTTTAGATTGATTCAAAACTTTATAGCTATCAAAGCCAAAATATATGCTTAGGCTATCCTGAGCGCTGGCAAATAAGCAAGCTGAAAAAAATACTGTGGTTATAATTTGTTTCATAATTCATGTGAACTCATTTTGCAATTTAAGGTTACACTTTAAATTAATACAAAAGGAAAAGTTTCTATCTACATAAATCTATTTGCTAATTAAACTGAAAGTAAAAGTTAAGTTCAAAACAGCCGATTTAACAAAATTATTTTACCACCACCTGTTTGATTTTAGTTTTACATTTAAATCTTTTGACCACCTTAATTTGACTTACAAAGACTGAAGTAATCGATAAATATTATGTCTATCTATTTTGCTATTTTAGGCACGTATAAACAAAAGCTGGAGGAATATTTAAAGCTGTAAAACCGATTTTTACTTCCTGAAATAAGGACTTTAACGCCTTTTTTGATTGCAGGGAATATTGAAATTGAATAAATTTACCTTCTTCATTAAGCGACTCGTATATTTTGTTAAGAAGTAAAGAACGTAAGTCCTCATCGAAATTTGCAAGCGGAAGAGAAGAAATAACAATATCAGCGTTCTCAAATTTAAATTCTTTTAGGTATTTTAAAATTTGTTCTGCGGAATCATGAATAATTACTACGTTCGGTTGATTAAATTCTTCATTAAGTTGAAGGTAAAACTCTTCATTCAACTCGAAGACAAGAAGAAAAACATTTTCAGGTAGGTTTTTGGCTATTCTTCGTGTAAACACACCTGTTCCAGGTCCCAATTCAACAATTACATTGATATTAGAATAATCTATGCTCTCCAACATTTTGGACGCTAAATAACGCGAGCTTGGCGTTAAGGAACCAACAGTTTTATTCTCTCGAATAAATTCTTTTAGAAAAGATCTTTTTGACATAGGTTACTGGTCAACGTAGGTAAATTTGTTATTGTGTATAATCCCGTGTACTTTCCCGGTAAACTGCTTTTCAAAAAATGGTGAATTTTGAGATTTTGAAAGATTTGTTTCTTTAGTAAAAACCCAGGATGTTGATATGTCAAAAAGTGTTGCGTCTACAGTGAAATTCACTTCAATGGGTGAAAGTTCAAGGCCAATTATTTGACGAGCTTTGATTGATAAAGAATTTACGAATTCCTGAATATTTTCTCCAAATGATGAATTTATTGTAGAAAAAACCGTTTGAAGTGAAATAGTCCCGAAACCGGCATGATCAAACTCTAAATCTTTTTCTTCAACATCCAATGGACGATGATCCGAAACAACAGTGTCAATTACACCTGCTAGAACTCCTTCAATTAATGCCAAACGATCATTTTCTGTACGTAGCACGGGCAATACTTTGTAATTTGTATCAAATTCAAGTAATTCCAATTCGTTGAAAAGTAAATTCATTATGTGAACATCAGCGGAAATATCAAGACCCTTTGCCTTTGCTTTTTTAACAATTTCAACCCCTTCAGCCGTTGAAAGACCTGAAACATGTAATCTACCTCCCGTATATTCCAATAAACGAATATTTCTTTCCAATTGTATGATTTCAGAAATAGAAGGATCAGCCTTTAAGCCTGTTTTTGTACTTGCAATTCCTTCATTTACCATCCCGTTTGAAGCAAGTGACTCATCCCTAGAAAAGGTAATTATTTTCCCTCCAAAGTTCTTTGCATACAATAATGCGCGATATAGAATTCCTCCATTCAATGATTTCTGATCATCAGAAAACACTTTTGCTCCAGCTTGAAACATATCGTACATTTCTGCCAGATTTTGTCCTTCTCTTTTTTCAGTAACGCATCCTATTGGATGAAGTTGTGTGGTGTGAAATTCTGAATTCTTAATCAAGTAATCTATTTGTGATTTGCCATCAACAGCCGGATGCGTATTTGGAGTAACAAACACATGTGTATATCCACCAGCAGCAGCTGCATTCAATCCAGATTCAATTGTCTCTTTTTGTTCAAACCCTGGATCACAAAAGTCTGCTTTTAGGTCAACCCATCCCTGAGATATTTGCAACCCATTATGTTCGATAATTTGCGCGTCTGCATCTGAAATAGAATCTTCAATTTTAAGATAAACGCCATCCTCGATTAAAATATCTTTCGTTTTGCCAAAGAAAGAAGATGAAGCATCTGAAATTAGTACCGATTTTAAAAGAATTTTCATTCAGTTTTGAATTTTTACAATATTACTTCCAAAATTTTAAAACTGCCCACTCTGTCACTAGAAAAAGTAGAGCAATTATCAACATCCACCGCCAATATTCAATGGGTTTGTCTAATTCTATTTTCACCAAACTTTGTCCCTCATTAATTTTCTTAAATGAAACTTGCTTAATGCCTTTGTCTTTCAATCCGTCAACAATTTCTTTTTCTGAAGCGTACACAACTTCAGACTCTTCCCTCGAATAATTCAGGGAAACCGCACCAATTTTGTCACCGTCAACAATATCAAAGGTTCCTGATTTTAGCATTTCAATGGCTTCACTTCCTCGCAAAATAAAGTAGGTCATCATTCCTGATTGTTCAGTTTTAGGAATAAAATCAATTTCTTTGTTTTTCAAATGAACCGGTGTTTCTCCATTTGTTTTTTTGTTTAACGGAAAACTTGATTCTTTTCCTATAGTCAAGTAAATGGGTGTTTTACGCTGACTCATCTCTGCCATTCTCAATAAAATCGAAGGAAATAAAGCGTCTGACGTAAACGTGCTAAATGAACTTGCCAGTGAACTTGTAAATAAAAACACGGAGCTTCCGCTGCTTGACCGTAAGAAGAGAGGAAGTCCATTTTGGAGATTAATTAAGTCATAAGATCTAGAGGAAGAACCGCGCTGGGTTTGATAAAGCTGAGATACGGCAGGTAACGTGATGTTCGTGCTTTTTTTCTCAAACATTCCACTAAAAAAAGGATCGTCAAAGGCAAGTGTTTTGATTTTTGTGCCAGAAGCGACTGTTCCACCAAAGGAAGGCAATTGCGCCTGATTGAGAAAAGAATTCCAAGATCCTTTGTCTATTGCTGCTCCTGGAAATAGACCTAGTGCCCCTCCTCCTTGAATAAACTCTAATAGCATCGAACCGTGTCCAGATGAAATTTCATTAACACCATTTAAAACAACCAAGTCAGTTTGGTTAAGTTGATCTTTAGAAAAAGAACCCAATTCAACCACATTTAATTTGTAGTACTTTTCAAGACTATATACCTTATTCATGGCGTCTGTTGCATCAGGACCATTGATGACAAGCACGTTTGTATGGTCGTCCAAAAAGTAGGAAAAATGAAAATCATCATCCCAAAACAGTTGTTTATCATTCACTGCGATTTTCCCCACTTTATAACCGGGGGCATTATCTGTAAAATTAATAGTGGTTGTAGTCTTTTTGTTGGCAGGTAAATCGATTACAAAGTCTCGTTTAATGGAATTAATCGAACAAGAAACATCAATATTAGTTAAAACCGCATCTCCGTGATTTACTAGACGGATATTCAATTCAGAGTTTTCGCCTAATTTCCGTACTGGAGAGCTAAACCAAACTGAATCAATAGTAATATTTGAGGCTTGTTGAGGTTTCAGTTGAATAGGATAATAATAACCCAACTCGTCTTTAGTCAATTGATCAAAACGCGTTTGATTTTTTTGAAAATCAGAGAATAATACAAATTGTTTAGCGCCAAGTTTTTTTTGCCGTGTTTCCTCATTTTTAACAATGTTTTTTTCCCATTCAATTACTTCATCTATTGATTTGCGCATGGAAGTAGGTTTAATTTTATCCAACATTTCAAGGGCTTCAACTTTAGAAATCAATCTGCTTTCAATACCGTTCATCAAGTTTGTATGCAATAGAATCCGTGTTTCAAGCGGGGCTTCGTTAAGCATTTTACGTGCCTTTTCACGCGCTTCAGACAACAATTCACCTTCAGTTCCTTTGGCAGACATAGAAAATGAATTGTCAATATAAATAGCTAAAAACGGTTTCCCCATTTCGTTCAATGATTCATCTACAGGCTTATAAGGTTGGGCAAATGCTAGAATTAAAAAAACAATTGCAAGCATTCTCAAAGCAAGAATAATCCAATGTTTTAACTTGCGAACAGATTTCTGTTGCTGATCAAGGTACTGTAAAAACTTGAGGGATGAAAAATAGAGCGTTTTATACCTGCGAAAATGAAATAAATGAATAATTATCGGAATAGCAAGTGCAGTTAAACCCCATAAAAACTCCGGATAAACAAATTTCATAAGTCAAAGGTACAAAAAATGAATGCAGAAATTGTAGTTGGAAAAAGCTATGTTGAAAATCTAAATTACTGTACTTTTGTTTGGGTTTAATCTATTTTAAATGTCGCTTAAATATAATAAATTATTAGTTTTCAATTATTTATATTTGATTTTACTATCGGTATTGGCGGTAGGTATTTACTTGGTATATAGAGATTCTTCAATTCTTATTAATCAATTTTTTTTATCTCTAGAGCTTGAAAATATATTTGCAAGAAAACAAATTCAAGAATTGCTTCCATTACCACATTGGGTTATTTATTCCTTACCCGGCGCAATTTGGGTTTATATCACTACCATTCTTGCTGTAAAATTTGAAAAAACTGAACGTAAATATACAATAGCAAATTATCCAATACTCTTCTCAGTTGGGCTTGAACTTTTTCAGCTTTTTCATTTCACAGACGGCACTTTTGATTGGGTTGATTTAATTTTAATTCTGATCGCTGGTTATTTTGCCAAACGCTCAAACCTAGAATTTCCACTAAACAAATACCCGAGATTTCTAAACCTTGCACTTATTTCAGCGTTCTTAGTTTTATTTCTAAGTGACGTACATCATTAAATTTGAATTATTCAAACATTTTAAAGCAAAAAGGAGTAAAAAAGTATTGTCCAAAATTTGTTAGATTTTAAATATTCTGTATCTTTGCAGCCCTTTAACAGTTGTTTGACAACTCTGTGAAAGTTTAAAGATTTGAAATTTATGAGGTCTAACGTGACTTCGAATAAATTTGATATAAAAGCGGATGTGGTGATCCCGATAGCTATCGGGATAGTAGACACGCAGGAAAGTCTAACGAGACTTCCAAATAAATTTGATATAAAAGCGGATGTGGTGAAATTGGTAGACACGCTAGACTTAGGATCTAGTGCCGAGAGGTGTGCGGGTTCGAGTCCCTCCATCCGCACTAAATGGTCTCTCTCGAGGCCATTTTTTGTTTAAAAACTTAATGAAATAAAATGAACGTTATTCGCGAGGATTTGAATGCATTGAATGCACGATTAAAAGTTAAAGTATCTCCTGAAGATTATCAACCAAAAGTTTCCGAAACATTATCTAAGTATAGAAAAACTGCTAATATTCCAGGTTTTAGACCGGGACATGCTCCAATGGGAATGATTCAAAAACAATATGGTAAATCTGTATTGTTTGATGAGGTTTCTAAAATGGTAACTGATGCCATCAATAATTATATTTTTGAAGAAAAATTGAACTTGTTGGGTAACCCAATACCTGTTGAAGAGAATGGATTCAATGGAGATTTTTCTAACCCTACTGACTTTGAATTTATTTATGAAATCGGTTTTCCACCTTCCATTGAAGTGGCAATAAGTAATAAGGATTCATTTGATTTTGAAAAAGTAGATGTAAACCAAGAATTAATCAACAAACAAGCTGAAGACATTCGCAGACGTTACGGCAAACTAGTAAGTACTGATGAAGTACAAGAAAAAGATCTGATATTAGGAAGATTTGTTGAGTTAAATGATGATAAATCAGTGAAGGAAGGAGGAATAGATCATACCTCATCCATATCATTAGAATTTTTAGACTCAGAGGACGTGCGTAAACTATTTGTTGGAAAAAAAGTTGGTGATTCTATCGAATTAAATCCAGATGACGTTTCTAAAGGTCCGAAAGACAAGGCTGCGATGTTAGGTGTTAAAGAAGACGCTTTGGAAAACGTGAGTTCATTGTTTTCATACACAATTAACGAAGTCAAAGCGATGGAATTAGCAGAGTTAAATTCAGATTTGTTCTTGAAATTATATCCAGATGCTACGGTAACTAACGAAGAAGAATTTGTTGCTCGAATCAAGTCAGATTTGGAAAAAATGTTTGAACAAGATTCAGATAAAAAGTTGTATCGAACCATTTACGATTCATTGATGGAAAAAGTAAACGCTGACTTTCCAGATGATTTTCTTAAAAGATGGATTAAGCAAGTCAATGATAAGCCTGTTACTGACGAACAAATTGAAGCGGAGTACGAAGGCTACAGAAATATGCTCAAGTGGCAATTGATTGAAAAAACATTGTTTGATAAACACAATTTAGTAATTGACCAAACTGAGTTAGTTAATTTCACAAAACATTTGTTGCGAACTAACTATGCAAACTACGGAATTTTTGAAGTTGATGAAGAGGAATTAACGCAAAGTGCCATGAAATTTCTTCAAGACAAAAAACAAACAGATTCGATTATTAGTCGCCTAGCCGAGGATAAACTCATAAATTTATTTAAAACAGAGGCTACTCTGAAGGAAAAACTAGTTTCTTACGAAGAGTTTATTGGCAAATAAGAAAAAATAAAATATCCCTAAGCCGAAAAGTACTTTCGGCTTTTTTTTTGCAAAAAAAATTATCTTTACTTAAAATTACATGTATGAACAATTTTTTTCTAACTCTTGCCTGCTTTCTATTTATTGGAAACTCATTTGCCCATAACTTGTGGGTTATACCTGCAGACACCTCTAAAGGCATAATGAATAAGGCTTTATCAACAAAGCTCTTAAATGACGGTATTGAACTTTATTCCATGGGTCAGAATAAAGAGGCGCTAGGAAAATTCAAAGATGCAGCCACAAAAGATCCAAATAATTGGAAAGCAATGTTTTATATAAGTTTGGCGAATTATGACTTAAATTTTTATTCATTGTCTCTTTCTCAAGCTAAATCTGCATTAAAATTATCAGAAGGTAAACCAAGTCCTGATTTTTATGAACACTACGCCAAAGTAAATCACGCAATGGGAAATTTAGATACCGCATTGCGATATTATAAAATTGCTGATACAGAACTGGCAGGCTCACTTAAAAAAGCTTTTCAAATTCCTGTTAGAATTCAACAAGTAGAATTTGCTATGAAAGAAAAAGCGGCGAATAAGCCTGTCAAAAAATCTATACTTAGTAGAAATATCAATAGCAATTATGCGGAATATGGACCTATATTAGCAGATAGTGGACGTGTACTTTATTTTACTGCGCGCAAATCTGATACGAAAGGACGCACAATGAATTCAGACGATCAAGATTATTTTGAAGATATTTACATGTCACTTTGGAACACTGAAATCAATGATTGGGATAGCGTCACGAATGCTTTGAAATGGAACACAAAGGGATTTGATGCATTAACCTATGTATCAGGGGATGGAAAGTATGCTTTAATGACTATCAACAATGAAGCTTTAGAGGAATCTACAACCTCAAGCTCTGATATTTTCGAATTATCACTGAGTAATTCAACTGGAAAATGGGGTTCACCGAAAGCCATTGATAATAAGTCTATTAATTCTTCCTACTACGACGGCTCTGCAACAATGACGGCAGATAGAAAAACCATGTACTTTGTTACGGATCGTAAAGGAGATAAAAAATCTACCGATATTTATCGCGTTCGTAAAGAAGGAAGTACATGGGGGAAAGCAGAAGCTTTACCTGACTACATCAACACTACAGGAAGAGAAACAACACCGCATATTACGCCAGATGGTAAATTCTTATTCTTCAGTTCAGATGGATTACCAGGAATGGGTGGGCTAGATATTTATGTTTCTGAACTAAAAAGTGGTGTTTTTGGACAGCCAATAAATTTAGGTTCTTTGGTAAACTCTTTTACGGATGATACTCATTTTTCGTATTATCCAGAATTTAAAAAAGGATTTGTTGCATCTATTACTACCTCTGGTGAAAAAGCCAATTATGATTTATACGAAATTGATCTAGGCGAATTTTCATTGCCAATCAAGTAACTCTGAATGAATAAAACATTCTTTTTTACACTTTTTAAAGAAGGAATAGGCTATGAAAGCGGCCTTTTTAGAACTGTAATTGATTTATTTAAAAATCCTCAAAAAGTTGTTGAAGCGTCCATTAATAATGATTTAACCTATATTAATCCGGTTAAATTTATGGTAAATATTTGTAGCTATTTTATAGTTGTGAATGGATTTATTATCGATTGGGAAAAAGTTTCACTTGGACATGTAAGTAGAATTAATTATTTAATCACTGGCAATACTATTCCTGGACCAGCGGAATTGACTTTTGCTCAAATGATGGCTTTTTTCTTTTCCACAGGTTTTATTCCAGTTTTGATCTTTACGACAATTGTACAATTATATTTTATATCCAAAAAATCAATAGAATCATCCTATTCATTTGATTATCATAAAGATGTCATTTTTTATTATAATGGACTAAATGTCTTATTATATTTCTTTTTTTCGATTGCTGCTGCTTTTTTACAAACGGATATATTCTTAATACTTTACAGCCTTTATTTTTTATTAGTCATTGTCGGATTTAGTAAGGTAATTGAACTTAAACCAATTGAAACTTACTTCCAATCAGAAAAAAATCAATTGTCTCAATTATATAAAAAAACCAGAAATAAAACCTACACAATATTAATTCTTGGCTCAATCATTATTATGACATTGATAGAATATCTAGATAATCTGTATTTTGGGAATGTTCTTTTTAAACACCTTTAGAATTAAAGCTAATTGGCGCATAATTCTTAATTGAAAAGTTTACCTCTGAGCTAGTTAATAAGGAAAAAAGAAATAGCTGATTTACCCATAGTTATCAAGGCAATAAAAGAAATAGTTTATTTTCAATAACGACTATATCAATGTGAATATAACAAAAAAAAACCTTGTTTTCAGGGGTTTTGAGTCGTTTAAAAATCCTTTAGTATTAGTGCTTTATTAATTTCCTCCAAACAATTGAATTGGAATTCATTAATTTCATCTCATAGACTCCGGTTACCAATTTTGAAACATCAATAGTCATAGAGTTTGCTGAAACAGAATTTGAATAAACTAATTTACCATTGGAATCGTAAAGATAAATTTGCTCGAAAATCTCATTAGACTCAATCGTAACTACCTCAGAACCTGGATTTGGATATACTTTCACATTCCAATCGCTTATCTGTTCTAACGAAGCACATGGATCACTTGTTATTTGAATAGCGTCGCTTGCAGAACAACCACTTGAGTTTGTTACGTTAACCGTGTAGGTGCCACCAGTTGCAATTGTTATAGATTGAGATTGATCGCCTGTACTCCAAGTAAACTGATTATTCGTCCCAGTAACGGTTGCTAACAATGTATAAGGGAAATCAGCGGCACAAAGTGTAGTATCACTCCCTAAACTTACCGTTGGGTTTGGATTAACCGTAACAATACCAGCGGCTGTAACCGGTGAGCAACCTGCTGCAGTATAGGTAAGAGAATAAGTAGTCGTTACTGTTGGTGTTACTGTTATTTGTTGTGTTGTTGCCCCTGTGCTCCACGAATAAGTTCCACCTGTTACGCTTGGTGTAGCTATCAATGTCGTTGGGGTACTCGCACAAACTGTAGCATTATTTACTGTTACCGTCGGTGTTGGATTTACAACTACTTGAACTGTCACCGGAGCAGCATTACAACCATTCAAGGAATAATTAACTGTATAATTAGTAGTAGCAGTTGGAGAAACGCTAATTGAGCTTCCAGTTGCGCCAGTTGACCATGTAAATACTCCACCAGGTTGACTGGCAGTAGCTGACAAGGTCGCTGATCCTCCTGAACAAATTGTGGCACTTGTTGCTGTAACAACAGGTAGCGGAGTAACCGTAACAATTGCTGGCTGAGTGGCGCTACATCCATTCACTGTGTAGGTCACTGTGTATGTTGTTGTTGCCGTTGGAGTTACAGTAATACTAGGGCCTGATCCACCGGTAGACCAAATATAGGTTCCACCTGATGGTGTTCCAGCTGCTTGAAGTGTAGCCGTACTTCCTGAACATATTGTTTGACTTGGAACAGAAACAGTTGGATTTGGATTAACCGTAACAATTCCAGCTGCCGTTGCGGGTGAGCAACCTGCTGCAGTATATGTAAGAGAATAAGTAGTCGTTACTGTTGGTGTAACTGTTATTTGTTGTGTTGTTGCCCCTGTGCTCCACGAATAAGTTCCACCTGTTACGCTTGGTGTAGCTATCAATGTCGTTGGGGTGCCCGCACAAACTGTAGCATTATTTACTGTTACCGTCGGTGTTGGATTTACAACTACTTGAACTGTCACCGGAGCAGCATTACAACCATTCAAGGAATAATTAACTGTATAATTAGTAGTAGCAGTTGTAGAAACGCTAATTGAGCTTCCAGTTGCGCCAGTTGACCATGTAAATACTCCACCAGGTTGACTGGCAGTAGCTGACAAGGTCGCTGATCCTCCTGAACAAATTGTGGCACTTGTTGCTGTAACAACA
>Ga0315905_10002337_pt1 | contig 19965 bp, 36 predicted proteins | sample LakEriMetagenome_5_FD_203522 | JGI IMG/M metagenome (GOLD analysis project Ga0315905, IMG submission 203522) | Freshwater fungal communities from buoy surface, Lake Erie, Ohio, United States - Buoy 4 MA121 | ecosystem: Environmental > Aquatic > Freshwater > Lake | place: USA: Lake Erie, Ohio... | reverse complement strand
TCTGCAACCTTCTTAGGCCGTCCGCGCTTTTTGGGAAGCGAGCCACCCTTTTCCCCGTCGCCGTCATGGTCAAGCGGATGCGCTTCTACCATTTCAAACTCGAGGTTATTCGCAAGGCGGCGGGCTAGTTCCGCATCCTCCACGAAAGACGGCTCGCGCCCCTCAAACAGAACGCCCATGTTAATGGTGTTGCGGCCATGCGTGTATTGGCCGATAAAACGAAACAGCATAAATCTCTCCAAAGAGAAAGGGGGCGAGCCTAAACCCGCCCCCAATCACTTAGGCGTTTTCAGCAGCGTCAGCCGTGAGAACGGTCGCGGCTTCGGTGGTGGCAAAGAAGCCAGTCACCACGCCGTGATCCTTGTAGTCATCGGTATCAGCGTTGCCGGTGCCGAAGCGGATTTTCTCAATGCCGTAGATGCCGTCGATAGCAACGCCATACTTGTCGCCATAGTCGAAAATCTCGGTCTTCGAACGCCAGCGAGCCGCGTAAGCCGCACCGATAGCCTGCGCACCGCACAGGTAAACCGGAGTGACTTCCGTGGTGCCGGACGCGCCAAGGTTCTCGTAGATCGGCAGGTTGTCAGTTTCCTTGACAATCACGCCGTTCCAGAGAATGTCGCCGCTTTCAAACAGCTTCGATGCCTGCATCTGCACGACAGTCGAAGCGAGGACTTCGGTGTCAATGCTGTTGCGCAGGTCGCGGAAAGCCGCCGGGTGAGCGAACGCCACATAGTAACGCTTGCCGTTGCCACCATCGCGCATCGGACGAATTTTCGGGTTGCAGGTCTTTGCAACGTAGATCATGTCGTCAAGACGCGAGAAGTTGAACAGGTCAGCGGTGGTGTCGAGCTGCGCAAGGTCAGCCGACAGGTCAGAGCCGCCAGCCGAACCGCCACGGGCATAGGCACCAAAGACAGTGCGATCCTTGTTATCCACAAGCCACGCGTCCGCAATCGCGGCGGTGCGGTCTTCAAACTTGGTGCCGTTAAGCGAGCCAAGAGCGCGGATGACAAGGTCACGGGTGTCTTCCATCGACCAATCAAGCAGCGTTGCCTTAGCAGCGTCACGCAGCGAGATAGCCGACTGCACTTCCGACATTTCGGGAATGCGGACAGCGTTACGGCGCTTGTTCACGGTGATCGAGAACGAACGCTGCGACATGTCCTCTTCGTTACCCTCAAGGGTCGAAGTGCCGGTGACAGCCGAATTGGTCAGGCGGTTGATAAGCTGGATGGTGATCTTGTCACCATTGCCCTTACCCGGCTGTTCCTTGACCTGAATGACGGCATTTTCATTCGTGCCCATCAAGTCTTTGAAACCGCCATCATGCAGGTATTGCGTGAAGAAATTGCTATCCCACTGTTCAACCTGAAGGGCACTCGGAACGGTAGTATCTGCCATGTTAAAAAATCCATCTATGGGAAGGTTTACGTCTCACGACGTGAAAACCAATGTTACTTCAACAAGTCTCCCAGCGAAGGCGGACCAGACCATGCAGGCCCATTACGCGAAGAGACGCTACGGGTTGTAGAAAGCGAACGCGGGATAGCGGGGGCTGCGGGCTGCTGCGCCTGCATCTCTGCCATAAGTTCCTCGCGCATTTTCGCCTTCAAGGTTTCCAAATCAGTTGCGCCCAGTTCCTGCATTGTGCGCTGGTTCTGAAACGCGCGATACGCATAGCCCCAAGGGTCAAAGTCTGCGGTCGCCTGTTGTGCTACGGACGGGTTGTCCACGAGCCACTTGTTGAGATCTTCCCAACTATCCGAAAACCCGTCGATGTTCTTGCGGGCGTAAAACTCGGATTGATTGAGCTTCGCTTCAAACGTGGCGCGCTGCACAGCAGCCGTTACAGCTTGACCGCCAAAGTGCTGCAATGCCGCTTGTTCGTCGTCCCAAATAGAGGGCGGCGGCGGTGCAGGCTCGGCGGGCTTTGCCTGAATTTCGCGGCGCAAGGCTTCAAGCTGTGCCTCAATTTCTTGACGCTTGCGACGTTCTGCGGCGATCCCGGCTTCCAATCCGGCTTTGCGCGCATCCTCGGCAGGCGGCGGCCCTGCATCATCCGCTTCGGGTTCCGGCTGTTCCGGTTCCGGTTGCGGCTGTTCGCCCGTTTCCTCTACGGCTTCCGGCATTGCCGGACGAATATCCGCTTCGGTGTCGCTATCTTCGCTCAGAATACTATCGAGGCTCTTGTATGCCATGTTGCACCTATACGCCCGTAAAGTCGGCGGCACTATCAAAACGCCCGTAGGTCGGCGGCACCTTCCACGCTCTCACAGCGTTGAAACTTACGGCTCGGCGCGATTGCAACCCGAAAACCATTCGGCAGTCGCTCGCACTTCCCCAAACTTTGCAATCGGCCCTTCGGCCTGAAACGTCCCAAGCGGGCCGGTCACACGATACTTAACACGCCCGCCAAAAATATCACATACACGCGTGTAAGTCATCCTGCGCTTGCCCCAGCTTTAAACGCGTCAACTTGAGACTTCGCGGCAGTCGCCTCGGCAGTCGCAAGGTTCTTGACCGTCTCGCTCTTAGTCTTGTCCGTTTCGGCCCGCTGCCCTTCCATGGCCATTTGCATATGCATCATCTGCATCTGTTGCGCCATAGGGTCGGGCGGCTGCCGCAATACTTCTAGCACCTTTTCCTTGTTTCGGAAAGCCGAGTTCTCAAACAGGGCCTCCCAAAGCACAGGCTGGATATTCGGCGGCGCACCAGGCAACATCTGCGCGACAATGCCGAATTGCTCGGCTTGCACGGTCGGAGTGTCAACGCCCTCGTCAACAATAATGTCAACGTCAAGTTCGGTGACGTTATTCTCAATCGCCACGATCATCTGCGCACGCGGGTCTTGTGCCAGCATTTGCAACTGCTGCTGCACTTCGGGCGGCGCTTCCGCCGCGTTCTCAGCATCCACGCCCATTTGCTTGGCAATCGCCTGCAGCGCGGTAACGGGCTTGTTCAAGCCGACAAAGCGGACGTTCTTTTCATCATCCGTTACCCTAATCCAGCGTTCATTTGTCCACGCCTGCCGAACACGCGCCCACACGCTGCGGTAAACCTCAAGCGACAGGCGGCGGATAGCGTCAAGGAAGTCTGCCGCCTCGGTCATCCCGCCCATCTGCTGCAACGCAATGGCTTTGCCAGACTGTCCGCCCGTATCCTTGCCCGCCATGGCCGAGTTTGCGCCAATGCGGTGGATGTGATCCCGCGCATCCTGCATCAGGTTAAGGTTGCCCATAAGCATGTCAGACGTGCCGAGAACCTCAACGTCACCAGCTTCGCCAACAAACACACCATCGGGCCGCGCCAGTTCCTTGCGCACCTTGTCCGGCGACATATTCACCGCAGGCGACACGCGAAGCTGCCGCGTGTTGGACGTATGCAGCGCCTTTGAACGCCGCTTGTTGATCTCATCCTGCGGGCTAATCATTGACTGCACTTCGCCATAGCGATTGTTGTCGCGGTCAACGTAAAGCGAAATTGCCTTAATCGGGCATTCGGGCTGGCCGTCCTCGCCAAGGTAAGGCGAAGGCATGGGGTCAACCACAAACCCCGCGCCAGTGAACACGCAATACATCCACGCATCGCCATCGCGGTAGTAATGCTCGCAAAGGCGCACGCGGCGGCGCTTATGGTCTGCCCATGTCTTATACTTAGGCTTGTCGTCATACGTCTCGCCCGCGCTGGACGACTTCCACGTATCAAGGATTACATCGTCCGCATCGGGGTAAAGCTTGCGGGCTTCGTCAAGGTCAAGCCAAACCACAACGCCCTTAAACTGCGCGTCGGCAAAGTCGTCCTCGCTGCTATACGGGTCGTAATAGAACCGATCCCATGCAAGCTTTCTAATCTCGGGGTCATACCCTTGCCGCGTCTGCTTGAAGCCAACAAAGACAGCGCCAGTGCCTTCAATCGCAAGGTTCTTCGCAGCAGCCGAACGAACGTCATCCCAGCGGCTATCGTCACACACAAAGCGGATAGCATCGGTGCAAGCGCGCGCCGCAGCCTCATCGTCGGGATTGCGCGGGAATGCCTTGGGGTCTTTGCGGGTCTGCTTTTCAAGGCCCAACATGGTTTTCACCTTGGGCTTAATCTCATTGAAGATAACGGGCGGCTGGCCGCGCTTTTGCAGCGCAGTAACCTCGGTTTCCGTTAGCTGCTTGTCGTCAAAGTAATCACGGCATTGTTCGGACTTCGCGCGAGCGTCATAGGTGATGCGCTCCGCGTCCTCAAAGTCGGTGATGAACGACTGAACGGTCAGATTGTCATCCATTGACCAGTTCCTTTGCGCCCCAAAGCCGCGCCTCAGCATCGCGCCGAGCAGCAATTGCATCGTCTTTACTGGCAAATGCGCCAAGGTAAATCAATTCGCCGTGATGCCGAATACTAGCGCGCCATTTGCGATGGCGACTGCTCCAGCCAACACCAATGACACCTGAGCTATTATTTTTGCCAGCCTTGCGGTTGCGCGCATTGCCGACAAAATCCACCACCCGAAGGTTGGCAATGCGGTTGTCGGCACGGTCGCCATTAATATGGTCAATCTGCCCCTGCGGCCATTCGCCGTAGTAAATGGCCCACGCAACGCGATGCGCCTTTGCGTCCGCATCCATTACCGAACCGATGCGGTAGCCCTTACTTAAGTAAGTCAACGCCTCGCGCCCAGCATACATTGAATTGAACCGCTTGACCGACTGCCCGTCGCCCTTGCGCTCAAGCCAAAACAGCTTGCCGGTTTCGGGCTCATAGCGCAGCAATCCGCGCAAATCTTCTGGCGTGGGCAAATGCTTATCGGCCATGCGCTTAGACAACCTTCCAATTCAAGTCGCTATCTTCACTGTCGCCGCGATCCCAACGGTCGCGGGCGCGTTCAGGCTTGCGTTCCGCAACCAGCGCGGGGTGAGCCTGATCAATGGCGCGCCCCATCAAAGACGCGCTATCTATTTCGTCATCATTGCGGCCAGCCGGGAACACAAGAAACTCGCTCAAGTCCGCACCATGCTCGAAATAGACGCGACCGGACGCTGCGAGCGCTTGGAAAGAGCGCGCTCTTGTCGGCTTATCACTGACGGACGCGAGCCATTCCCATCGGCAGTAAATCCCACGCTCCCGGCTTCGCCTAGCGAGGATAGGGCCAACAGCCTTTTGAATGACACCGCTCTCGCCGAAGCTACACAAGGGCTTCCACCGGGCGACAAGATCAAGCAGCCTTTCAATCCACTGGTCACTAGCAGTCTGGCCCTTCCATTGATCGACACGGTAAAGATCGCCCTCTGCGCTAATGCCCCACACGGTTAGGACAGTGTAATCCCCGCCGCCATCAGTAACGGCAAAGTCGCTTGTAATGTAAAAGCGGCACTTTGGCAAGTTGCCCCATGTCTTAAACCAATCGCGTTGAAAGAATGTCCCTTCGTCCGGCTGCGGTTGCTGCTGATACAGTGCAGACCATTCACGCGGGCCGATCGTTTCCTTGATGCGCAGCAATGCCGATTCATCATACCACTCCGGCCACAACGCGCCGCGTTCGGGATGCAACGCGGGAAGTTCCAGCACCTCCCACTGGTCGCGCTCTTGTTCGAGCAAGCGCCCTGCCAAGTCATCTTCGTGCCAGCGTGTTTGGATCAGCACAATCGCGCCGCCAGGCATTAGTCGCGTGTATAGCGTTGACCTATACCAATCCCATACCAGTTCGCGCCGCCGCTCGCTGTCGGCCTCTTCGCGGTCTTTGAACGGATCGTCAATCAACGCAATGTCAGCGCCGCGCCCTGTCACAGCCGTGCCAACGCCCGCCGCAACGTAAGTGCCGCCCTTGTTTGTATTCATCCGGTTTGCGGCCTGGCTGTCCGGTGCCAGCGTTACGCCTGCGAACACTTGGCTAAACTCAGGCTCGGCAATGATGTTCCGCACGTTGCGGCCAAAGTCATTAGCAAGGTCGCTGTTGTAGCTGGCCGCGATAATCTGGCGCTTTGGGTTTCTGCCCAAACACCATGCCGGGAAACGCTTTGATGCCAGCTCACTCTTACCGTGACGCGGCGGCATGAATATCATCAAGCGGTCAATGTCGCCCCGTTCAACCGCTTCAAGCTTCTCTGCGATCAACTGGTGGTGCGCCGCACGATGATACTGCGGCAGGGTGTATTCAGTGAAGCTTAGCAGGCTCCGACGCGCTTTCGCTGCCTGTATCTCCCGCAATGACGGCAGCCTTTCGGGCGATAGTTTCCAGTGCGTCGAGTTCGTCTGCGGTGAGGCTGTCGAGGTCATAGCGATGTGTCACAGTCGTATTGTTCTGCACGGTCAGCTTGTCGCTATACCGCTGCGACCATTTGCCAATCAAGCGGATGCGGGTGTCAATGCGAATACGCCGATCCTGCGGGTCTAGCGTGCTGTTGTCGGCAATCTCAAGACATTCATCGGCCAAAGCATCGCAACCCAACTCACGCGCGCGCGCGGATTGCGCGAAGCTTTCAGCGTCCTTGTTCAAATGATACCGAACACTACTTTCTGCCAAGCCCAATTCTCTGCAAGCAGCGCGTAAGCTTTTACCGCCCGCCATCATCTGGCAAGCGGCTTCCACATGTTCCGGCGTTATGTCAGTGCGCTTGGCTTTAGCCATTACTCGCCTCTCACAAACTTGCGCATATCTTCCTTGCAGTCAAAAGCGATTGTTGCGCCTTCCGTTAGCCAAAACTCAATCTGTGTCGCCAGCATAAGTAGGTCGTCTGCGCTGGTGACTTCAACCCCTTCGGTTGTGTCTGCTAACCACATAGCTGCTTCTAGCGCCTGTGAGCGGGTTACAGTGTCGGGGTCAATGTCACTCGGCTCCATCGCGCTCGTCCCGTTCCCGTTGCTCTGCATCACGCTTGCGCTCTGCTTTGCTACGTTTGGCGTGTCTTTCGTCATTGATAACACGCTTGGGGTAGTGGCGCAAGGCACTGGCATGGGGATTGCGGCTTGCCCTTTTCATTTAGGGCGGCAGAAACAGCTAACTTGAGCGAAAAATAATTGCAAGCTAATCGCTCCTTTTCTTTTTCCGCAGCCTCAGCCGCCAAGAAAGCGTCGCGGTCATTCATGCGTAAATGGAATAACCGGCGCGCTGCGCGGCCTGCTTGCTGGCCCATGCACGTTCGCAGCGGATGGTGCCGTTAGGCATGGTGCGGACAGCGCCCCAAAACTTGCCATTCGCAATGGGGTCAATTCCCCAAGCATTTTCAAATGCAGCAGCGGCGGTGGGGGCGGTGCGAAGGTCAATAATCTTGGTCATGTCGTATCTCCTTGCTTGCTGAAACCACTTTAGCCGATTGGCCTATGCGGTCAAACAAAAAACGACACGCCCGCAAAATTATTCCCCCGCGTCCTCTGCCGTGCGCTCGCGGATTAGCTGCGCCATTGCTCGGTTATACAGGCCGAAACCATCCAGTTTGCCAGCGTCAATGTCGTTTGCGAATGACGGGGGAAGCCATGTTTTCATCAGCTCGTGGGCTGCGATAATGTCGGCTTGCGAGGGGAGATTAGGCGCTGTCATGCAAGCGTTTCCAGCCACGCAATGGCTTCGATCACCACTTCGGTAGGCAGCACAACAGGCACACCCTCACGCGCAGGCTCGTTTGCAGGCAATGCGCCTTCAAGCGCGGCGATAACGTCGTCAATCGGCATTGGGCTTCTCCTTTGCTGCGCGCTTACGAACGCGGTCGTATATCTTGCGGGCGTCTTCGGTGTAAATCTTGGCCTCTTCGCGTGCATACCCCGCCAATCGCTGGCAACGCTCATAATCCGCTAGTTCGAATGCGGTAAGGTGGTCGCGCCATGTCATGCGGCAACCTCATAATAAAAGCGGTCGCGGGCAAAAAAGTTTTCGTCGCGCTCAAAATCAACGCCGATAAAAAAGTCTACGCCCTCTGCCGCCTTAAAACAATCGCCGAATGCCTTAGCGCAAGCCGCCTTGGCGGCGCGAATTGCCGAAGAGCGAGTGGTGTAGTTCTTGCTGCGAATCATGTCGTATCTCCTTGCCTGATGACGTTTCCTACTTCCACAATTCCGCAATGTAAAGAGGAAAAATAATCACGCGGGCTTCACGGCCACTACATCAAAGTCATCCGGCTCTGCGCCCCACTTCCACCTTGTGCCAGCTACAGGCCACGGCTCTTGCGGTTGCATCCCGTTCCTCAAAACGACAAAGTAAGCGCCAGTGCCTTCGTGGGGATTGCGCTTGCCGGTGATGCGCAAATATCCATCGGGAAGGTCACTCGTCATAGCCAAGCCTCTTGACCACATCGCCAAGCTGCTTTGTGCCGCCCGCGTCATGTTCAATCGCGGGATACCCCTTGCTGTATGCGATGACAGAACGCTCCCATTGGCGGATAAACGACAAATCAGGATCGGGCTTGCTTGCGGATTGTGTCGCCGCAATAATCGCCGGGATGATCTGCCCATGATGCGTCGCGGTCTTGCGAACCTCGGCACAAGCGCGGGCAAGGGTTTGCGGCGAAATATGCCGAACTTCCAAAACAGCAGCGGCCAACCAATCGCGGGCCATGCCATCCGTCATGCCGACAGGGCGCACCAATGCCAAGCACTTTTGCAATTCGGTTACCGGATCACATTCCATAAAGCCTCCTAACTTCGTCTCCAATGTCGCGCATTGACGCGCCACGCGATTGGCCATTAAAGCCCCTCGCACTCTTGCGTGGGTCAACCCTGCGAAGCCAATTGCGCCATGCCGCATCCCAATTGGACTTTACGCCCTTCGCCCCCGATGCGCTTGCGGCCCAATCGCGGAACATGTCTAGCTCTTGCTCAAGTAACCCGTCCGGCCAGCCTGCGACCGCTGCCGCTAGTTTGCTTGGCAGGGGTTTAGGAAACCAATCATCCGGTAACCTGCAACCCCTATTTATTTTTGACGGTTCAATGATGGTTATTGATGGTTCGGGTGAACGTCGTTCGGGGGTGGGGTGAACGTCGTTCGGGGGTTGTGTCGTCATTTTCGGGGGTGAACAATTTTCGGGGGTGAACGTGGTTCGGGGGTTAATTGTGAAACGATGCGTCCTTCCCGGCGCGTCAACCCATGACAAAATGCCCCTATCCTTGAGGCTTTGAATAGCCTTCTGAACAGTGCGATCTGTCACGCTGCATTTTACCGCCAATCGAGCAACGGACGGCCAGCAGTCACCGCTATCGTTTGCGTGGTCACACAAACACAGCAGCACCATTTTTTCGGTTTGGGGTAGGTCTGTTTCCCAAGCCCACGCCATCAGCTTGATGCTCATGTCCGCGCCTTTCGCCACTCATCTTCGCAGGCCAACTGCGCAAAAACCTCTTCGGCGCAAGTCTCAGGGCATTCCCAAATCTCGCTGCCGGTAAAGCGTAAAACCTTATGGCCTAGCGACTGAAAGTAGCGGTCGCGGGCCTTATCTTTGCGGGCCTGTTCTTTTGTGCGCTCGTGGTAATCATGGCCATCGCATTCAACAATCATCACGCGCGGTGAATTTCCGGTGCTATCCCAAATGGCTATGTCTGCGCGATATTTACCTATGCGCGCTTGCGAATAAACACACGCGCTGCCCTCGATTGGTGGAATATCGGGAAAATCGCCAAGAAAGAAAACGACATTGGTTAACTCTATTTGAGCCTGCGCATACAACGCAGCCATCAAAAGCCGTTCAATAGGGCTTTCGCTTTTGCTTGTCGCACTCTCCAAAGCCTCATAAAATCGAAGCGCAGCGTCCTCGGTGACGCGGTTAAAAAACGCATCCACACGATTAGCCATAATGCCTCCACTTGCGAGCAAGGCAGTATTCGGGTATTGACACAATCATTCGACAGGCTCCCTTTGCAGCCAGTTGATAGGGCCGGGTTGCAGCGTCCTCTCCTTGCTCAAAAAGACGCTCCCCGGCCCGCATTACTTACACTATCCCGCACGCTCCGGCAAGGTGGCGATGATGCTTTCATACAGCACCGCCATTTCAGGGAACATCTTGGCGTAAACGGGCCATTGCTGCACCGCGTAAATCATGGTGCTATGGTCGTTTCTCCCCAAGATACGGGCAATCATCGGGTATGTGTAACGCGTAGGATGCGCCTTGCGCAGCACCGTGGCGACAAGCGATGCAGCGCCCGCCGCGTAACGCTTGCGCCGCCTGCCCCAAAACTCACCATCGCTAATGCCCAGCTCGCGTAGCACCATCTCCAGCAATTCCTTGCCGTAGTTTCCCCCAATTGCGTTAGGGTCTTTGGGCAACAGGCGAAGCGGGTTTGGCTCGGGCTTGTCGGGGATTGTCGCTGCGATCTGCGCAATCCTGGCCCGTTCCTCCGGCGTGACGATCTGGCGCACCTTTTTAGGGCGAAGTGGCCGCACGTAGTCAATAGCGTCACAGTCCCGAGGCTCGCCAATCCTTGGCAAATTGCGCTTGGGAAGCCTGTCTAATGCTCGCTTTACGCTTTCAATCGTGGGCGTTCCAAGCCCCGCGTTAATCATGGCAACCCTGATTTTGTCAGGGCACTTGAGATAAGCAAACTGTTCCACGCTCATTCGTTAGTTTCCTTAGTCCAATGCTCCGAAGGCAACCGCATGGGTTGCTTAGGCGTGCCGGGATCATGCCCCATAGCGGCCATTGTTACTGCCCAGCCGTAAAACTTGGACGCGTTACGCATGTGTGCAACGTGATCCTCGTCCAATTGGGTTAGGCTGCGGTCTAACTCGGGCTTGCGCCAAAGATTGCGGAAAGGGCTCGGTTGTTCGTCCGTCATGCCGCTACTCCAAACAAGTCGCCAACACTCTGCGCAGCCTCTTTCAGATTGCGGTCTGCGATTGCCGCGTATTCGGGCTTCAACTCAAAGCCGATATACTTGCGCAGCATTTTGAGGGCGACATATCCGGTCGAGCCAATCCCATTGAACGGGTCAAGCACCACGTCCCCCGGCTTGCTATACAGCCGCAAACAATTTTCGATCACGTCCAACTGCAACGGGCAGACGTGCTTTTCATCGTCCGGCCCCTTGGCATTGCGGTAATTGTTCAGGACGTTGCCTTGTTGGATATTCATCCAGACGGGGCTTGCGAGTTTCTGCCACTCGTAAACATCAAACTCGGCATGGGTAATCAGCTCTGCCAGCAATGCATCATCCAGCACCGCGCTGCAAAGCCCTTGCCGCCGCATATGTTCCAGCCACGTCCGCGCAATCTTCACGCGCTCTTTCACATCACCCGGCGCGCAATGCTCGATGCGATCAGGATTGTCCCCGTCCTTGCGGAAAAACAAGATGTAGTCCGGCATCCCAACGCGGTTCATGGCGCTGTCTTTGCGGATTTGCTTATACAGCAGCCCAAGGGCCTTTGTGCGCTGCATCTCAACTACGGGGTCTTTCCACACGGTCACACGGCCATGATAGATAAGCCCCGCATCGGTGTGGGCCTTAATCAGGTCGCCGCTAAAGTCCTGCAACCCGATTGCCCCGTCTCGTCCCTTGCGCATGGGAAGGTCAGTGCAATGCACGCACGCAATTCGCCCCGGCTTCATCACCCGCGTAAGAGCGTTGGCAAAGAACGAATACTGATTGATGAAAGCCTGCCCCGTCCCCGCGTTGCCAAGGTCGCGCTCGCTGTCGGAATAGACAAACAAATCTCCAAACGGCGGCGAGAAAACAACGCAATCGACGCTGCTTTCGGGCATGGCGTGCATGCCTTCAATGCAATCCGAATTATGGACTGCCCATCCGTCACCTTGATACTCTGGCTGTTTCATGCTCATACTCCTGTTTTGAGCCATACGGGAAAGGCCAAATCTAGCGGCCTATCATACTTCACGCGGGTCTGCGCGGTCGATTGCGCCTTGCGCATAGCGTCGGCCATGCGGCGCTTCATCTCGTCATGCTTAGCGCCCTTGGCGTTAATCACGTCCCAGATACTGCGCTCCGTGTCGCTAATCACAATGTCATTGCGCACGCGTTCTGTTTGTCCAAAGCGATGTGATCGGCGCACCGCCTGATAGTGCTGCTCATAGCTAAAGCTAATCGAAGCGAACACAGCATGGGCGCAATGCTGCCAGTTCACGCCGAACCCTGCCAGCTTGGGCTTTGTCACGATAACGCGAAAGTCACCATCCGCGAACCCAAGCAGGATTTGCTCTTTCAAGTCCGCGTCCATATCCCCGCGCACTTCCCGCGCATCGGAAATTAGCCCTGCCAATAGCGCGCTTTCCTCGTTCGTCTCGCACCATACCGTTACAGGCTTATCATGGGTTGCGAGTTCTGCCGCCCTTTCGCATCGCTGGCGCAATGTCAGGCGCTTTTCCTCGTGAAAGCTGGTCGCACTCATCTCGGGGATGCGGAACAGCAATCCGCCGGTGTTTTCCCCGCGATCTGCCGCAACTTCGTGCATCCGGCGATCAATCTCGGGCAACACGTAACCCGTATCATCGCCGCCAAGGTCGCTAGGCAAGGTCGCACAGCGCGACCACGAAGCCACCCATTGCCAAAAGTCGTCCTGCGCATGGCCCTTCAATCGCCATTCTTGGCTTGCCGTGGCCGTGTCATTGATAAACCATTTTGACAGCATCTCTTGCTGCCGCATCACGCCCAAAAACTCGGCATGGTTGCCCAATTCAGTGTGATCGTTCGGGCTGGGTGTGGCGGTCGCTGCCAGCTTGTATTCGGTGCGCTTGAAAGCCTCTTGGATGCGGGCGCGGGTCTGGCCTGCATAGCTTTTCAGGATGCTGCTTTCGTCAAGAATGACAGCCCCAAAGCTATCGGGATCTAGCTTGGGCAGGCGCTCGTAATTCGCCACCATTACGCCCGCGCCAACGTCCGACTGTTCGCGGATTTGCCGCGCATCAATGCCAAACTTTTGCCCCTCGCGCACCATCTGCCCCGCAACAGCAAGCGGGGTTAGGATAAGCGAAGGCTTGCCCGTTTCCTCTGCGCACTGGCGGGCAAACTCCAACTCGATAAACGACTTGCCCAATCCGGTATCCAGAAACGCAGCCGACTTGCCCTTGCGCAATGCAAATTCAAGCGCGGCCCGCTGGTGCGCCTTCGCCATAGGGTTAAGGTCACGCGGCTCAAATCCCTGCATTTGTGTAGCTACAGCGCGCGATGCGATAAACGCGCGGTAACGCTCAATCTCGCTCATATGTGTCTCCTTGCTATCCGGCAGTTTAGGCCAGCCGGTAAGTCTGTCAAGCGATTTTTTCGCTCCAGCGCACGCCGTTTTCATCGAGCGCCGTGATTGGCATGATAGCCATACAGAACCTCAGCGCGCTTGCGCGCCTCTCTTGCTTGGTCAATTGTGTCATACACGCCCAAATGCACAGGCTTGCCGCCACGGCTAATGTAAGCGCGCCATTTCCCGTTGCCGCATTGCGAAACACCCGTTTGCCCGCTTTTGTTGTTCTTTCGCCTGCATTGGTTAAGGGCGTTCTCGCGTCTCGAAACAACGCGCAAATTGCACAGCCGATTATCAGACCTATCGCCATTGATGTGGTCAATGTCCGCGCTAGGCCACTCATTGTAGCACATGGCCCAAACAAGCCGATGCGCCCTGTGCATTTGCCTAAATATCATTCCGCTAACATAGCCTTGCGGGTTTACTCTAAAGGCCGGCCTGCCAGAGTATCGTCCGTTCCACCTTTTCCATTCTCGCTCGGATTTGAAAAACGACAATGGACGCTCACGCCAGAACAACTTTCCTGTGTCCGGCTCGTAGCGCAGCAGTTGACGCAATACGTCTGGCGAGGGTAGGGGATTTTGCATTGGCGGGCCTTTCGCTAATCGGGGGCCGGACGTTCGCAGCGTCGCGGCCCCAACCTTTTAGCGCGGCAATGTGTGGAAGTCAAACGTGAATTACGGCCCTGTCCATTTAACGCCGTGCTTTGCCCCATAGGCATAAAGAAACTCAATCAGCTCGCTCATTTGAGAAACTGTCAGCCTTGAGCTTCTAAATCCAACGGGGAACGGCTCTCCGTTTAGCCCATTTAAAAACTGCACCTCATATCCGCACGCGTGCATCGCTAGGGCTTTCCACGCTTCAGGCGTAAGACTTCTTCCCTCGGGCTTGGACACGCTAACGTCTGTTAGCATGGCCCATAGCTTGTCGTTCTGTTCCTTAGTGCGCGTGGGCGGGCGCAACTCGCAAAGCCAATCGTCTGGCGCTTGCTCGATTAACTGGTGTGCGCGTTGCCTGCCGTAGCGAAGGGGTATCAAGTGACCCTTAGCCATGTTCCGCTCTATTTTCGCGCTTGGGTTTCTTGGGGAGCTTCCTAATCAACGACATAGCCAAGCTCTCGCGCTTTTTCCTCGCCGTGCGCAGCAATGGCAATTTCGGCAAAGCCCCTGCGCATTCCGGTGTGAGCAATGTTATGGGCTTGCTCAATGATGCCAAGCATATCGCCAATAACATCAACCGCAAATACGCTTTGCTCCTCCATCAATTCGTCAAGAATGAGGCGCGATTTAGGTGTAAGGTCGGCCTCGCCGCTTTCATCGCAGATCGAAAATGTGATGTAGGTTCTCATTGTTCTTGCTCCAGCTTGTAATACGCAACGTGCGCGGTTTCGCCCCAGCGGTTAGTGACTGCTTTCATTACGCGGGCAATCGGTAGCCCTTCCTTGCGCAGATCGAACACACGCGCCCCGAGGCGATAAATGCCCAGGTCGCGCCATGCCGTAAGCGGGTCAATCCCGCCATTGGATTGCAGGTAGTCCAGCAGTCTTTCGCATTGTGATGCCATGTTCCTTGCTCCTGTAGGTTGCCGGGATTTATTGCACCCGTCCCGGCGCGGGCTTCCTATGGCGCGGCAAATTCATACGCGCCAAGCAATAGAAACTGTGTCCGGCGCACCACGGCACCTAGCCGGACTTAGGCGGGAGGGGTGACAAACCCAGCCGTGGGCAATTCGTTAAAAGGGCGGCAGGCTGTCGTCCAGATCGTCCGCAAACCCGCCCTTGCCAAGGTTCTCACGGTGCTGGCGATCACGCTGCGCGCCGTTCGGTTCACGCGGTTCAAACAGGTTAGCGACAACGCGGCCTTCGCTGTCAGGGATGGGCAGCGCGTCAAACACAAGCTGGATGCCCTTAGAGCCTTCCCATGCCGTGCCAATGCGCGTCCAATAGGTCTTGCCATCCTTGCCAGCGCGCGGGGTCATAATGTCCTTGCGGTTACTCATGTCGTTTCCTTTCAATATCCGACAGCTTGAAACTTGCGATGAATTGCGCGGACAGTCTCAACGTCCCCGCGACAATATTCTGCAATGCGCTCATGCTCGCCGCGCAGCCATGCCTCGGCAACCTGCGAACCGTCAAAGTCGCTCTTGTTCCCGTCAATGCCCAGCGCCTCGGCAAGATTGGCTTGCGAGATAGTCCCCTTCGGCCCTGCCCATGCAACCATAGTATCGAAAATGTCCTGCGACCATGGCTTAATCTCACGCGGGATAATGGGCGGGACAGGCACGCCAAGCACGATTGCGCGATTGATGATAAAGCGCAGGTCAAAACCGCTGATGTAGTGGCCGATAAAACGGACAATGCCGGGATTGGCTGGCAGTTGCGCATCAATGCACCGGAAAAAGCTGGCCAGCATTTCGCCTTCGTCCTTAAGATTTTCCAGAACGATGCTATGTGACGGGCAATCATCCACCGCCCAGCCGATGCACACGATATGCCCCCGCGCAGGGTCAAAGCTGGTCTTGGCGATAGCCTCATCCGTTGCGGCTTCGGCGTTTTCGTCCATCCACTTTGCAATGGTTTCGGGCTTGCTGTAATTCGCAGGCGGCTTGATGCCAGCGCGAACCTTGGCGCGGTATTCGGGCGATTGGTTCGGGATGGTTTCAATGTCGAGATAAATGTCAATCATGCCGCATCCCCCGCCAAAAACGCAGCATCATCCGCAAGCGCGTTGTCCTGCGCAGCGCGCTTTTCCGCGGCCTTGTCGTTTACCCACTTCTTTGCGCGGTTAAACCATGGGGCGGGCAGTTCCTTGAGGCTGGCAACCTTTGCCACCTTGAGAAACTCGGCAACAGGCACCGACAGATGCGTAAACAGCACTTCCAGTTCGGTGAGCTGCGCTTCGCTGATAGCAGGCGGGGTTTCTTCGCGCTTGGCTTGCTGGCGAGGCGGGGCAGATGCAGCCGCATTCCCGTCGTCATCCTCGGGCGCAATGCCGGACAGGCTTTCAAGCCCAATCCGCTTTGCGTAGGTCGTGGCGGACTTCATGCCCTGCATGTTCTGCTTGTCCACGATAAGCGGCACATCGCACGAAACCTTGCTTTCGCTCGCCGCATGGACAAACTCGGTGCGCATGGCACCGTCAACGATGTAATGCAGCACCGCGCAGCCGTGGGCGTTCATCACCGGAATAACCACGCTGGCAACGTCTGCCAGATCGGCATAACGCGACTTGAACGCGGGGTTAGTCGCGCCCTTCGTCACCTTGCCAAACTCGCCTTGAGCAGCCGCAAGGGCCGCGTAAATGTTCTTGTGTTCGGTCATTGTCGTTTCCCTGCTCGCGGTTCAGGCGTGAACCATTTGATCCAAAAGCTGCACAAGCTCCGCCTTAGTCAAAAACACAAGGTGCGTGCGACTTTCATCAAGCGGATCACGCTGACTAAGGGAAACCCAATCGCGGGAAGTCTCAGCCAACGTGTTTTCATTAAGGCGGGCCTTGGTTGTGGCAGTCATGTCATTTCTCCCTGCTGACACCCTCACCATAATGCATCCAACATACGTGTCAAACGAAAAATGCAGCGGGCCAGCGATTGCGCACAAATTCAATTGCCGTATCCGCGCTGCGCATCACCGCAACCTGTATGCCGATGCTCACTAGCCGATCCAGCGCGGCGGCTTGCGGTTTGGACAGAACGCCTTTGCCGCTTTTCATTTCGAGCGCCATTACGCCCCCGTCATAGAACAGCACTAGATCGGGGAAGCCCGTAACCATGCCTTCACGCTTTCGCTGCATCGCTTCCCACCGCGTCCGCTTGCCTGCATTGGGTATGCCTAGCACCATGATACGCGGGGCAAGTTTCGCCATTTGCGCCAGAAACGCGGCTTGAATTTGCGCCTCGCTTTCGGGGCCGTTGTGGCGCGGTTCGATAAAGTAGGGGGTCACGCGTCAAGCCTGTGATATACTGCCAGCGCCGCAAGCGTTACAGTGCGCGTCACCTTTGGCAGCTCGCCGCCACGCGATTGCGCCGCTTCAATCCGGCTTATTGTCGCCTGATCTACGCCGACTGCCTCGGCAAGCTGCTTTTGCGAATAGCCCAAACGGGCGCGAATGTGTGATAACGTCATGCCGATTGGATAGCGCATTTTTTTGCTTGACGCAATGCACGGCGCATGGGATACGGGGTTTGCAAGCAAGGAGAAGTGACATGGAAATTATCGAAAGCAAAACTGGTAATGGCGCGTTCAGTGTGGCGCGTGATGGTGCTAAGGTGATTGTTGCGATTGCTGATAGCCCCGCCCGCACGTTCATGAGCGTGCAGCACGCCTATGACTGGTGCCGCGACAGCTACGCCGACCTGCAAGGAACGATGCGTGGTTATAGCTACCTTAACGCCGCTTATGCGCTTGAGGATATGGCCAATGCCTGACGCTGACCGCACCGTTGACGATTACGACTGTTGGAGCGACTGACGTGGCCCGCGAAGTCGAGATTGAGACGACAATCCTAGAGGATATGCCCGTGACTGTTTACGGGCGTATTCACGAACCCGAGCCGGACGTTGGCTTTTACGGCTGCGCAGAGATTGACGCAATCGAATGGGCGAACGGCAAACCTATCCGCGATGGTGTTTGGCGGCGACTGACTGCCAAGGAAATTGCGCGGATTGAAGATGAATTGATGGAGGCATGACAATGGACGATGAAAGCATTTTTACCCGCCGCCCCAAGCCGCCGCGTTGGCTTGTCGAAGAGGCTAACCGCCAGTGGGATGCAATCCCCGATAGCCCCGCAGATATTGCCGCATGGGCAAAGGGAGCGCCGATTAATCCGGTGAAGCCGCAATGACGCATCGTCCTGACCGCGAAGGCGCTGCAATCATGCGCGCCATGATCGTTTGCGGCTGCATTGGGCTGGCCGTGTGGACTGTCGCGCTGGCGTTGGTGCTGTCGTGATCGCCCGCATCCTCACCCATCCGCTCACCCGCGTTGCTGGTGGCACCCTTTTGTTGTCGTCCGGCCTGATTGTGTGGGCTGGGCTGGTTTGGAGTTTTGGAGCGTGACCGAGACTGTAACGATTGAGCAATTTGAAGTCCGCAACCGCTGGACTGGTAAGGTGCAATTTACCGCTGAAATTAGCGTGACGCCGGATATGCTGCCGAGCTTCAAGATGGGACTGGCGGTGAAGTGGGCGCGTAAAAGCAATGCCGACCTGCGCGGTGCCAACCTGAGCGGTGCCAACCTGAGCGGTGTCGACCTGAGCGGTGCCAACCTGCGCAATGCCGACCTGCGCAATGCCAACCTGAGCGGTGCCAACCTGAGCGGTGCCGACCTGATCGATGCCGACCTGAGCGGTGCCGACCTGCGCAATGCCAACCTGAGCGGTGCCGACCTGCGCAATGCCAACCTGAGCGGTGCCAACCTGAGCGGTGCCGACCTGAGCGGTGCCAACCTGAGCGGTGCCGACCTGATCGATGCCGACCTGCGGCACATCAAAGCCGACTTCTTCATGATCCTCGCAATGGGCCATGCCGAAGTGCCGCACCTGATTAACGCTTTGCGCGATGGCCGCGTGGACGGCTCGACTTATGAAGGTGAGTGCGCCTGCCTTGTCGGCACGCTGGAAAATGGCGGTGCATCGGGCATTCCGCATCAGGCTTCATCGCCTGCCGAGCAATGGTTTGCGCCGATCCACAGGGGCATGAAACCGGGCGACGATAGCGAAGGTGGTTTTCGTGCGGCGAAGGCTCTGGAATGGGCGCTCGAATATGCGCGGCTCACTGGCATTGCGATTGGCGAAGAGGAACCCCAAGCATGAGCGAAATCGAAAACCTTGAGCGCGAGATTGCCGCGCTGGAACAGGTGCAAAATCTGCTGCCGGATAACGGCCACATCGAACTGGCGCTTGAAACCCGCCGCGCCCGCCTTGCCGAACTGCGGGCGGGGGAGGTTGACCTGTTTCTGATCGAAGCGCGGGAGATTTGTGCGCTGCACATGGAAAGGCGAGATTGCCTCGCCGCAGCCGCGCGCCATCGGGACGGAAGCTGGGACAACACTCCGACCCATGAGATTGCCCTTTCCGCCATTCGCCGTGGCATAGAGCTTGCCGCCCTTCCTCTCGCCCCTGTCGCGGGCATGAGCGAGGAAGAGATTGAGGCGTTGGCGCGGGAGTGTTCAGACAAGGCATACGAAACGCACAAGGCTCCTCCCGCAAGCTATACTGCCCGCCAAGCCGCCCGCCTCGCCATCCGCGAAACCTTGCGCCGCGCTCCGAAAGCTTGGCCGAGTGAGGCAATCGAGGCCGCCTACCGCGAGGGCTATAGGCAGGGCGCAAACGACACGCCCAAGCATCTGATCGAAGATGATGCTTGGCGATGCAGCGAAGCCGCCCGCCACACCTGCGCCCGCGCCCGGGTTGGCCCGTAACCGCCCATCGCGGGCAGGATGAAGGAGAATGATGATGGAAGAAGTTTGGAAAACCATTCGCGGGTTGACATACGCCGAAATGATCCGGCTCGCCACGCGCTTGCGGGACGTTTCCGAGGCGGTCGGGCTTGACCAGAGCGATGCCCACAGTTGGGCGCGTGTCCTGAACGACGCGACCCTCTGGCAAGACGAAGAGGACGACGCATGACCGCCCTCCCGATCCACCGCATCCCGAAGCCCTCGCATGACGTGGGGCAAGATCGAACCCATGTCCAAAGTTGACGAGCGGGCATGGCGCATCACGCGGGAACGTCACCCGCATCTGTATCAGAAGGAGAAGGGCCGTGGGTGATGAAGATCTGATCGAGGTGCTGCGGCACGGCGTGCCT
>Ga0315905_10002336_pt1 | contig 19968 bp, 7 predicted proteins | sample LakEriMetagenome_5_FD_203522 | JGI IMG/M metagenome (GOLD analysis project Ga0315905, IMG submission 203522) | Freshwater fungal communities from buoy surface, Lake Erie, Ohio, United States - Buoy 4 MA121 | ecosystem: Environmental > Aquatic > Freshwater > Lake | place: USA: Lake Erie, Ohio... | reverse complement strand
GTAGTATCCGTGGTTGCTGAGGTTGCTAATCCAGTAACTGCACTAGAAGCAATTGCAATTGTAACGTTGGCTGCTGATTTAATTCTACCTTTTGCATCAGTAACAATTGCAACAGTCTTGGCCGCATCACCATAATAGTTTGCAGCAGTCAAAGTTTCTTGTGCAGGCAATCTTGCATCATCCAGTGTACCACTACCAATTTGACTTGTGCCTATACTAATAGAAGTGTTGGTGACACCAGTAATTCTACCTTGTGGATCAACAACTATAACTGGTACTGCGGCCGCAGTGCCGTGTGTGGCTGCTACAACAGTCGTATTTTCTAGAACTGACGGCGTAATCTTTGTTGTCATTTATTTTGCCTTTTTATTTCATGCATTTTTGTTTTCATCCAATACATTTTCATAAAAATGTACATTTTCATTGGATTCAAAATTTATTTTTTGAGGATTAAATTTGTCAATTATTTGTTGATATAAAGGATGACTTGGTTCAACATTAATGATTTGAATAACGTCATTCGGTGTTATATTTTTTCCTTTTTCCAATTCATCCGCAACAATACGATCTTCAGGCAAAGCGTTTGCTTTAACATAGGCTCGTATAGTGTTATGTGGAAATTTGGAAGTATGTTGAATATAATCTACTTGTAAAATTTTATTGATTGAAAGTGTCATTTATTTTGCTCCATTAAAAATTAAGTTTCAACTTATGTACCAACTTTATATGCCATAAATCTTACATGGCCTCCAGCATACCAATATCCTGCGGGTTGGTAATTAGCATATGCTCTCCATTCATAATTAACGGTATCCGGTATTTTATAAACATGTTTGTTTGTGGCGCTTGGAGTAGTTCCATCATTTCTCCAGCCAAGAACACTGTCCATATAATATCCTCTACCGGAAGCCGCATTGGCCTCCGTCATAAAATGAGTACCTGCCCTAAAATAATCATTAACCCATCTCATTGTAACTCTGACGTTATTACCTGCAGCTAGATAATATGGTGTTTTTTGGCTACCTAACGCCGCCCAAGTGGTGTCCTCGTTAGACCAATGCCAATAACCATAAGGTCCGTATGTTTGAAATGGTCTTGCTGCAACATAGACATTACCGTCAGCTGGCATATAATTAACTGTATCATAATTTTGTGTTGTTAATTTAATTAATCTCCAAACATTATCAACAAGAACTTCGACAACCAACCATAGATAAGTAGTGCCGCCTAGCCACATACTGGAATTTAATCTTTGGCCCCGGTAGAACATATCTGGTTCGGTTATGTTCCACCAACCTGCACTAGGAATATTTAAATACTGAACTGAATTCCAACCTCCTGCGGGTCCTCCAGTGGAAGTATAAATGACACCACCAACTGATCCCATTCCAGCCATTTCTTGATAAGTAAAGTATGCTGTGCCTTGAGTAACATTTGATGCTGAACCAGCAGTTGTGGCGTATCCAGCATTTCCAGCACTTGATGCATATCCAGCATTTCCAGCATATCCAGCACTTCCAGCATAAGTGGCATTTCCAGCACTTCCAGCATAACCAACACTCAACGATCCTGTTTGATATGAACGCAAGTAACTATCACTACCGTTTGTACCCCAAACTCTTGGTGGGTTGCTAGCATTATTTTCGTCACCATTACTTGAATTAATGTAACCGGTTTGTAAATAACCGTTTGCATCAGTTCTTACAATTTTGTTTGCTTCATTGTTTCTATTTGCATGTACATTTAATCCAGCAACAGTTGTTGAATTTCCAGCACTTGTAGCATAACCTGCATTTGTAGCAGAACCAGCACTTGTAGCATAAGAAACAGACTGTGAACCAATGTTGGTGCTGTTGATATATGTTACCCAGCCACCATAATTACCATTTTGTATATTTCTGGTTCTAAGTAAATTAGCATTGTCTTCCCAACCCCATGCAACCTGAACACCCCATAAACTAGATGCATTTGTGTGGCGCATGTTCTGTTGGAACCACCAACTTCCACCTGGACCACCAGTTGAGCTTCCTGATGAAGTATCACCACGAAGAACTGTACTTCCGGCCGGAGCGTGTGAGAAATCTGTATTCCAATTGGAATTGAAACCCATTGTTATGTTATTTGCATAAGTAGAATTCGTAGCAAATGCAGAAGTGATATTCCAATTTCCAGAAGCACCAGTGCCTGTTAATGTTGGTGCATACGAATTATAGTTACCAGAATCTAGTATAACATAAGAAGCGCCGCCTCGACTCCATCCGCCAGTTCTTAATTGGTTATCGGTACCAAGTCCAAAATTAATTGCATATAATCCAGGTCTGTGAAAAGACATGGCCGCAGCACCAGCGCCTTGTGATTGAACTTGTGGTCCTAAATGGCCAACATAAGAAACATCTTGGCCAGACACAGTATAACCTAAATCTCCAGCAGTACTAATAAGATTATTAGCACTATCAGCAATTCCGTTAATATTCACACCTGTCAGTCTTTGGAATCCAGTTGCACGATTCAATGCAATAGAAGTTGTACCAATAAAGTGTGATGAATTGCCTAGTATAGTACTTGAAATTGTACCACCAGATAATTTATCTGCATTTAATGATGTTAACCAAGCAGGATTTGCATAACTTCCTGTTGAATACAATCCATTTGTTACTGTACCTGCATTACCGGTTATACTGTGTGAGAATGTCCAATTAGAGTTTGCTAGATTGTGTACATATGATCCAGTTGCTAGTGAAGTATTTGCAGTAGCTTTGTCTATTGTTTGACCAATAACTTGACCAGTAAATGTGCCGCCAGTTTTTGGCATCTTACCAGATTCTAAACCATCAATTGCAGACTGAATAGTGCCTGCTGTAAGTGATCCTGTTGCTGGACCATATACAATGTTATTTGCAAAATATTCATATACTGCATAACCATCTACTTCGACCAATATTTTATCATTAACAACTGGTGCAACAGTCATTGTTACTCTAGATGTACCAGAATTTAAAGTATATTCAGATTCTAATTGACGAACACCGTTAATATACACCCTAACCTGGTTGGCTTGACTGAATGTTGGTGTTGCATATATTGTTGTTGTACCATCACCAGTATAAGACAATCTATTAGATGTAATTCTAGTACCAGGTTGAGTGCCTGCACCTCCTGCACCAGCAGCAGTCCAGTAGAAGTTACCTGATCCACCAGTTGCAAGTACGTAACCTGAAGTTCCACTTTCTGTGCCTGTAGCAGCTGCAATCAATGTATTGAAAGCTGACGAAGCTGATGTTGAACCAGTACCACCAGATGATGTTGATAAAGGAGTTCCTGTTACTGTCAATCCTGTAAATGATGGACTTGCGGTTGTTTGCAAATCTTGTGATGTACTAATTGCCAATGTGTTTGCAGTAACTGAATGTATTGCAATGCCGTTATTAGATGTTAAGGTTAATGATGCACTTGTTGGTGATATTGAACCTCTTGTTCCTTTAATCTCAGCAGTTGCAGCATTAGCTTTACCGAAAGCCGCATTAGCCTGTGCAAACGCAGGCGCAATTTGTGGAGCAACGTTGTTGGCCGAAGCAAAAGCAGAATTGGCATAAGATGATGCTGAGTTGGCAGCACCAAATGCACTATTGGCATAAATTGAAACGGAGTTTGCATCACGGAATGCACCATTTGCATACAATGATGCGGAATCTGAACGACTTTTTAACCAAGTATTTGCTGCTGTTATATTATCATTTAGTGTTTTTGCAGCAGTCAGTGATGCAGCTTTAGTTCCATCAGTAGTTGATATTGAATCACTAATTTGTTGTTCGGTAATAATTCTGTAGTATGAAGATGATTCAAAACTATCTACATCATTAATATCAAAATAATTTCCTGTTTCATTCCAACGAATAGATGCATTTGATGCAACACCATTTGCTACACCATTAGCTGTTCTGAAAGTGCTAAATTTTGATGTTTGATTTGGTGTTCCTTGACTTATTATAAATTCATTTGAATTAAATACTGTTCTTCCATTAAGTGTGAAATTACCAGCAATACTTAAACCACCTTCACCGACTTGTAGGTTGTGAACTCTCGCTTCAGCACTTTCGGCATCAATTAAATTGGAAATGCGTACATTTGGTGTCCAAACATCAGTATTTGCTCTTATTGTGTTTGCTCTTACTGTGTCGGTTGCCCAAACATTTACTGTATTAACACGGGAATTTGCTTGTAATATATTGGTAAACGTTGTACCAGTAACCGACATTGTTCTGGTATTAGCTGAACTATTAGCTTGTAGAACATCTGTAAATGTGGTACCAGTAACCGACATTGTTCTGGTATTAGCTGAACTATTAGCTTGTAACACATCCGTGAATGTAGTACCAGTAACAGAAGCAGTTGTTGTATTCGTTGATACGTTAGCTTGCACAACATTGGCATACATTGTCCAAACTACGGATGCATTAGATGTATTGGATGATGTATTAGCTTGTAACACATTAGTAAAAGAAGTTCCTGTTACTGATAATGTTGTAGTATTTGCTGATGTATTTGCTTGCAATTCATTCGTGTGTGTGGTGCCAGATACAAAAGCTGTTGCAGTTGTTGTAAATGTATTTGCTTGCAATACATCTGTAAATGTGGTACCAGTGACAGAAGCTGTTGTTGTATTGGTTGACACATTAGCTTGCACAACATTAGCATATAGTGTATGCATAACCGATGCATTAGATGTATTGGTTGATGAGTTGGCTTGCACTACATTTGCATATAGTGTGTGCATAACCGATGCATTGGAAGTGTTGGATGATGTATTGGCTTGTAATACATCTGTAAATGTGGTACCAGTAACAGAAGCTGTTGCTGTATTTGTAGATATGTTTGCCTGTACTACATTTGCCCACAAGGTATGTATAACGGATGCATTGGCTGTATTGGTAGATGTGTTTGCTTGTAACACATTTACCCAAGCTGTGCCACTTACACCAACAGATGTTGTAGTAACATGTGTATTGGCCTGAATAGTTGCAGTAAGAATACTTGTGTTTGCTTGCACATCATTAGTAAACACTTTGTTGTTTGCAGAAAGTGTACCTGTCAATACACTGGTATTTGATTGTATTCTGTTGGTATACAGTGTGTTGAAAATTGAAGCATTAGAAGTGTTGACAGAATTGTTTGATTGCAATGTTTCTGTAAATGTTCCACCTACTACAGAAATGCTTCCACCAAATCGTGAATTGTTTGCAACTCTTAGTGCTGTGTCTGATCCTAAAACGTTTAATACATTACCAACATTGGCTGTTCCTGTTGTTGCAAGACTTAGATTTCCATTTGAAAAGTAACCTTGCCCTTCCACATTCAAATTGTTTTGAATGATTGCAGAAGAACCAATACCTTGCACTGAAAATGTCTTTTGAACAATAACATTTCCGTTTGATTGTAATGCTGTCTGTGAATTTTCTGAAAGGAATAATGTTCCAGAATCTTTGACATAATTTTCTTTGGCAAGAATGTTGTTTTCGGTAACCAGATTGTTGGTCGCAACCATCCAATCACCAAATGTATTGGCATAACTTAATGAGGATACTGTATTAGCCATTTTAACCTTTTTCTAATAGTTTTAATAACAAACTTTTTATTTCCGTTATATCTTCCCTGAGCACTTTGACCTCAGACTTAACATTATTTATTTCTTCTTTTTGAGACTCTAGTGCTCGGCGTTTATTTAAATATTCATCCAAACCATTTTTATCTTGGTTTATAATTGCACCACTTCTGGTATCTCTAACAAGTTTTGTACCTTCAACTCTCAAATACATAATTAACCAATCGAACTATTGATATTTGAAGGTAGTGCAATACATCTCATGTCTGTCAAATAAGGTACAATAGTTGTATCTGTAGTCAACAAAACAATTTTGATTGCAAACTGATTGAATGAGTTATATGTTTGGCCATTTGTTGATGTATAAGAAACATAACCTTGTTCTGTACCTAAACTTCCTGGTGCAAAAGTATATTCATGCAAATCACCTCTGAATTTAGAATACAATGTGTTAGAATTCTTTGTTTTGGTCATTAGGATCCAAGAACCATCAGCAAACGATTGTGTATCATTTCTATTCAAAATCTTGTAGTACACTTGTATATCTGTTTTTGCGGGACGATATGCAGACAAATAGACATTCAAATCTCCAGAATCAAAACCTGCTTCTAACACAACCTTCTTGGTTATATATCTTGTTGCTGCAGGACCACCATTCTTGGAAGTTTCACCTGTAATGATTGCAGATGCACCTGCCGCAGAACCACCAGAAACATCAATTGAAACAGTTGGTGTTTCTATGTATCCTGAACCTGGTGTTGTCAAATAAATTGAAGTAATTTTACCAGCTTCAATCACAGGTGATGCATAAGCTTGTACTGCATTTGCACCTGTTGGTGCAGAAATGGTAACTGTTGTATTGCCTGTTGCGTAACTATTTCCCTGAGAAACAATAGATATCAAACTATTTGACAATTCACAATTGTTTATGTTGTATTGAACTGTAAATACAGTAGTACCAGCATCAGAAATGACTGGAGAAACTGCATTATCTTGTGATGATAACTGGCCGTATAATGAGAAAGATGTTTCCGAATTGGCAACCAAAACTCTTTGTCGTTGATTATCATCCAAATAAATGTGTTCATACATTGTTGTACCAAATTTACCTGGATTTATTGCAACTTGGCCAGCAGAACTGCCACTTTGTAAAGTTGCATCGTAATTGTAATTGATTGAGGTTGAAGATGGTACAAAATCGGTTGTTGATATATTGAATGCATCTATCAACATATTAGAACTTGATGTTGTTGAAATCAAATCTGTCATTGTGTTTGCATTTTTGTAAAAATCAATTTCAGAATCAACCAAAGTTCTTTGTGGTAACTTTTTAGGTATAACCATTCTAATTGATGGTGTAACCGCAGTGTTAAACACACAACGTTCAGCTGTAAACATCACACTTTGATTCTGGTCCGCTTCCCAGGTTTGTGAATTTTGAGAAATGAACATACCACCAACATAATGTGCGGCTGATATTTTTGTAATTGAACTTGGATATGGATCAGTTGGTAGATTTTTTACTGTTGATGGTAATGCATCTTCATTGTTGGAAGCTGTCCATAGTGTATATTCATTTGACAAAGACTTAACAATAAATGCATACAACACACCAGATTCAATATAAACCGGCACACTGAATGTAAATTCGGTGTATGTAGTTGAATCTACGAATTGTGGTGTTGAAGAAACTTTAACTTTAGTTGGATCCAAAGTAACCACTGAATGATCCAATGTTACTCCGTTTGGATATCCATTTAGTGTGCCAACAATTGAAAGTGTTATTGGTGAACCATCATTTGTTGATGTTGGTTTTGAAGCAAAGAATACTCTGATTGATGAAAGGAATGCACCATTCGGGAAGTTTGTTGGGTCAATCTGGAAAGTTTGAGCAACAGGATCACCTGTCCAAGGCGGCGGCGGTTCCAAATCTGTAATTATTCTTCTTGTTTGTACTTCAGATGTATTTGTTGTGTAAGATGAATCTTTATAAAGAGATTGTGTAAAAACATCTTTTGCGCCAGCTGGAGATGCACCAAAATCAATATTTTGTTTATTGACTTGTAGTCCTTCTGCATAGAAAGTACCTTCTGCATATGTTGATACTGTAGCAGCATTATTATTGATGCGATTGTCTAAACGGAAGACCTTTTGACCAGTGTGGAAAGTATTTGCTGGTACCGTAAACACACCAAAGAAATCACCACGTTCATTAGTTTCAATCGAACCTGTAGTTGAACCAATAGAATATGTTTCTTTATCTGGTAATCCAACAACTGAAGCTACTACTATAGGTGTTGCAAGTGTTGCAACCTTAGTTGTTCCATTATAATCTGAAATCACAGCTGACTGACCAGGATTTGCACCAGAAGTTATATAAAGTGTTAAACCATTGTAAAAATCATTTACACTTGATGCTAATGGTGATAGTGTTATTGATGTGGTAGATGATGAATCTTTTAATGTACCACTGTAGTGTTCACTAGAGTTGCTAAATTGTGTTGCAACAACACTACCTGAAGCAGTAGATGACTGATAAACACCTGATGCATTAAAGAAACCATTTTGTAACGCTAAACTATTATTGTATGTTGTTGTCTTAAAATCGTTTGAAACATACAAGCGAATTTTGGTTGTATCTGTGTAGTTGTACACACCTTCAACTTTACCTGTAGGTGTGAATGTACCAGCTGAATAGTAACCAATAATGTCGCCAGCTTTAAATGTGCCAGTCACGGATGCAACTTCAATTGTATTCAATCTACGAACATAAGAATCAACACTTACATTATCAAAGAAAGCATATAACTTGGTTTTAATTAACAGGTTAGAAGCTTTAATCATAATCTGCTGTGGTTTGATCCACGGCAAAATACTAATATCATTAATGTAACCATTGTTCAATGCATAGGTGTTGTCTATTTTATTGTATGGTCCAAGTAAATTGTTTTGTTGTTCTTTAAACTTTGTAACATAAGTTGAAGAAAGTGTGGAATTTTGTATTGTTGTTTGTTGCAATCCAGTTGTTCCACCTGTCCACCCAACACTGTTAGATATAGTGGACCAAGGGCTAGATGTTTGTGATTGTAGGCTTGTTGCTGATGTTCCGGGTACTGTTTGCCAATCACCAAAAGCCAATGTGTTGGTTACATCACCTCTTTGGAATACTTGTAGACCAGAATCAACAACCAATAAGGCTGGTGAATATGTTGTGTCCACCCAAGTATCCATGTTTGGAGATAATGACAAACTACCTTTTGCATAAGGAGTATTGAATGGATTTACATTGGTCGTTCTACTTGCCAATTTTTGTGATACTATAATGCTTGTGGTATATGGCAATGTGAAATAATTCACTGAACCATCTCGACTAACATTAAAATTCAACGCAGAAATTGATGATGATGTTGGTGAATTCATGTTATACACCATTGCCAAATTTTTTAATGGGAAATTTGTAACAATTTGGCCAGCAGTTAATTGTCTAGTTCTTCTGTTAATGTTTGCATTAAAGTCTGTAACACCAGAGTCTGAAGCAGAAAAACTGGAGAAATCATCTACCATAATACCATTTTTGAATCTATTCAATCCATATGCATCAGAGATTTGCAATGAGTTTGCATTTTGTTCCAATGTATTTAAAGAAGTATAGTATTCAACACGATTAATCCTTGTGTCAAGGCCAGCAATATCAGCCATTGTGTAACGGCGGTGTTGCACTTTTTCTATAGACAAATCTGGTAATTTACCAACAGGTGACTCGGTTGTTACATATCCGGTATATGGATTGTGTGTAATGTTGGCTATTGTTAATGAGGAATCTGGCTCATTAGGTAGAATAGGGTTGATTGAAGGAGAACCCTCAACTATTTGTAGACTTCTATCTTTGGTTAAAACTAATTTATCTTTACGACCAAGATAATGTTCATAGTCACAAATAAAACTTGTTGAATCTACAGGCAATAAAATTCCAGCTCTTGTGTCTGATGGATTAGAGTAACGGAAAACAAAATCTGTTTGAGCATTTTGACGGGATGGTCTAAAATCCAAACAATCTCTCAACGAATATGTTGTTCCATTTTTACTTGTGTAATCTGGAATTTCTCTATAATTTTCTGGTGAATCTGAACTGGTGTAAGATGTTTGACTGAAATAACCATCACCACCAGAATGCTTGTAGTAATCAAGATACACAAGTAAATTGCCTGCTGGTTTAGGTGCACCAGGTTTTAATGTAATTGATGCATGGTCATAATAACCATCTCTTTGGCCATTATCGAAAACATAATTATTTGTAACATCATATGTTGAATTATTATACATTGTTGTTAATGGCAATGTACCTGAAGCTTTTGTATCAATGATTTTTACAATTCGTTTCACATCAGATAGATACAATGATTGTTTTGTTCCAGGAGCAGCAACACCTGCGGCTTGTATGTAAACTTGGCCACTAGAACTTACACCATCGTCAACAAATGTGTAGGTGTTAACTTGTGTTCCATTGGTTACAACTGTTGCATTGGCCGCAGTAACTAAATTTTTAATTTTTAAGACAAAACCAGAATCGGTTGCAACAGGCACATCAACTTTAAATATGATTGTTGCTGTAAATGCGGTCAAATCTGCTGTTGTGGTTGTCAATGTTGCAACAGATAAATCACCATTCATTGAAATGGCTCTAGGAGATACTGACCAATTAACAATATCACCAGCTGCAAACTTTGAATTTGATTGGGCATTCGTCACAATAATTGTGAAGTTTTCTCTGACCAAATCTGTGCTCAAATCCTGGCCTGCTGTACCTATATGTGAAATTTTATCATTGTAACTTGAAAGGTCCACAGTTGCAGACAGTGTACTACCAGCAACACCAAAAGGTACACCTCTAATTTCAATAAAAGATGTGTAGATTGCATCGGTAATATCAGAGACAAATGGTAAACCTATTGGAAACAATAGTTCTGGTTTATTTGGATTTTCAAAAATTGCATCACCAGAAGCTATACCATTTTGTTTTCCAGTATCATCTATTTTTGCACTACCATATACAGTATAGTTACTGTTGTTAACTTGCAACATAGATTCCGCATCAGCGGTATTAAAATTCATCACAAAAGTGGATGTATTGTCTGGTGTTACACTCCAAGACCTATTCACAGTTGCAGTTCTTGTTGAACCTACGTATGCAGTAATTGTTCTTGTTTCACCTGCATTTGTTCCTGATGTAATTGAAATGTCAACACCAACATAAGCATCATTAAATGAAGATGTTTGGCCATTTGTTCCTGGTAGAACTACTGTGGTTGAACTTGCTGAAACAAGTGTGCCTGTTAAAGCCTGGTTCTGCAAGTCATATACCATTGCCTTGAAAATATGTGTATTTGCATTGGCTGTTGGCGCACTCTGATAATCTAAACCACGAATGTAACCTCTGGCCACCAATGTGGAATTGTAAGTTGTTGTATTGGCTGTATGTACATTATCAGTTGAAACACAATGAAAGTCTATTGTGTTTGCTGTTGTTACTTCAAATGTTTTTGAGTTGGCGCCATGCACATTTGATACAATAAAATAACTACCATAGTTAATAACTGTTGTGTCATTATTTTTTAAAGATGTTGCCCTTGCACGGTTGGAAGATATATTAATAGGTGAAGGATTCTCAACACGATAACCATGCACATATGCAAGGCCTTTACCCACACCCATTATGTACTTGTCCTCATCATCCGGATCAACTTTTGGTGTTATACTAAAATCATTTACGATGTAATCACCATTGGTTTCATAGTCACGCTTTGCAAAATAATCATTAATTACGGCGTAGACTGAACCGTCAACCATTTTAAAAACATTACCATCTTCAATACGAAGCAATTCGATGAACCATTGGTCATCACCAAAATACAATGGTTTTGCTGTTAGTTCAAGACTAATAACATATCTGTCTGCACCAGGTGCTTGGTAGTTTGATGCACCGACCGCAGGATCCAACAATGACGCATCGTTTGCATAGTCATAGATTGTTTCGGTAATTTCCAGACCAACCCTTCTGGATGGTGTACTGTCATACTTACTTAATATGATTGTTGTTGGTTCGATTTGTACAAAGTTGCCAAGAACATAGAAAACACCTTTAGCAATCGAAACAACAGAAGATTGTCCTGTTGAACTATTTGTAACTGCTTGGCAAGCCTTATTAGAATTTACATCATAGATAATATCATTATCTGTGAAATGTGTACCTGATTTATAGACAACAATCAATGTTGGTGGATCACCTTCACCTGCGGTACCTGTTGCTTGTGCTATAGCAACAACTTTTGCTTTAATTGTGCCGGATGCATTAGTTAATAATAGACCGTTAAAGTCGGTAACATCAATTGTTGCACCATTATATGTGCTTTGTAGTTTGATATAAAAACAACTAAAATTGGTTGTTATTTGACCACCAGTTACGGGAGAATTTTCTTTGAATATGTTATTGGCAAACTTAGTAATCTGATCTTGTAAGATCGTTTGTGCCTGTGTTAATTCTCTGGCCTGTACTGCCTTACCTGGTTTGAATAAGATTCGATGAAAGTTTTTTGTATCATCGAAATCATCATAGTAAGGATCAACGTTAAAATTTAGAGCCATTTTTTTCCCTTAGAAACCTAATACAAATTTGAGTTGTTCTATTCCGTCATCACTTCTTTGAACACTTGATCTATTTTCAATATATGCCAAATATCCAGAATGTATTGCAAAATTTGGAAGACTATACGACAATACAGTCCTTGTTGATGTGGTTGTTTGACCAAAAATAGGACTATTAATTACTGGAACACCTTTTGTATTTATTAGCTTTATTAGATTGGTAGAAAGATTGAAGTATAAAACTGTTGCAGTAAATGTTGGATTGTTAATTGGACCCTGATAAACAATCTCATCCATTTGAAATCCAATGTCTGAACCTGCCGCCACAACGATATCTGTTGTTGTACTATATGCAACACCATTTGCATATACAGGATTATACTGCTTGGTTGTTGGATTAATTATGATACCTAGTTGGTGGAAATCAATATCTGTTGGTAATAGTCCATTTTCTGTACCTTCAAACTCACAAGTCAACATCACATGGTCGCAACCTAACTCAGAAACCGGATCAAATCCATGGCCACCAACAGGTGAGGTTGATGCAGCCAGTGTACAACCATTACCAAAACCAGATTCAACTGCAACACTTACATAAGAATAATTACTACCTGGATTGGTAACAATAACATCGTGAATGACACCGTTCTGTACATTTGCCGTAGCTGCCGCACCAGTTCCATCACCAGTGATTACTATATTCACTACAGAATTGCCTGGATCATATCCTGAACCACCTTCACTCACATTAATAACATCTATACTACCAACACCGGCAGATGTAATTAATGGGTTTGGTGTGTTTGTACCGATAGCCACTGGCATCCATTCTTTGTCCATGAATTTAAGTTTTAGACCAGTATCAATTGTGTACATGAATTTCCATTTGTAACCATCTTCACCTTGGAACATTTTGTTTGCAGTATATGTACCTGGTTCAAAGTATGGTTCTACTGTTGATGGTTCATCATTATTGTTCCATAAACATTTAAAAACTTGGTCATATTTGTTTTTCACATAGAAATTATAAATTACATAACCATTGGCATCTTTTGCAAACATATCTCCATCATCTAGAAAACAATTATACAAAACACCTGAAGTCCAATCTATTCTTTGTATGACTGGTGATATGTCATTGGTCTTTATCTGTTTCACAATAAACATATTCTTGTACACCTGCTTGATTGATTTCAAGTCGGTTGCAGGAACAGGTGGGTTTACATCATCATCCCAGGCCAAAGGTTTTGCCAGAAAACAATAGAACACATTGATTGGCTCTGTCAAATACGGTGGTACCACAGCCACCGGTGCATAATACATTAGCCCTATCTGGGAAACTTTTGAACCGTTTGTGAGAATATTTTTATTTGCCATAGTGTTTTATTTATTATGCGTATGTTATAGCAACGAAAGTATTTGCTTGGTCAACATCAATACTAAAGTATTTTAAGTGTACTGAACGACCAGATGCAATTGATACTGATGTTGCACCAATAGTTGAGTTATTGGCCAAACATCCATGGTTTACTGTTTGTCCGTTACCTGCGGTGTTTGTCAACCACATTTCAACAACTTTGCCTGCAACATAATTTGAAAGTGTGTTTGTTAGTGTTGCAGCAAATGTTGCACGAATCATGGAGTCAGTTGCAAAATTAACTGTAATCGCAGTCTGACTACCTGACAAGACTCTAGGTGTATAGATAAAACCTTTTTCTGGTTTAACTACACCAGAAAAATCAACAGAATCACCATTAAGAGATGCAATTTTCTGTAGAGTGTTTGAACCGACTGGACAATTCCAGAATTGAATCTGTGAACCACGAGCCGCATCTGTATAGTTTTCTGTTGCAACAATGTCCATACGAGCAACACCAAATTGAGACCAATTTGTATCACCTCTACCATTACCAGAAACACGCATCAAAATGTCACCGTTGGCCACTGGTAGTGGTGCATCAACAGTACCTCTTGCAGTACGGCCAGCAACAACAGCGTATGCGTTACCTGTTACACTATATGAATCAAATACGATACGAGAAGCAACGTTTTGTTTACCTGAAATGTGCAACATATAACCATCATTTGATGGTGTTGCAACGTTTGCAGTTGCTTTGATTGTCAATGCTGCTTCAGTTGCAGAGAAGTTTGAGTTGGCCATAACAATGGTACCATTAACTCTCATGTTTCCTGCTGATGAGATAGAACCATTCAGTAGTGATAAGTCACCAGTAATTGCCAAAGAACCAGCAAATGTGCCTGTTGTATTTTGCAATGCACTGGCCGCATTTGTAAAGGCTGCCTGTGCAATTGGTTCAATAATATCCAAACGACCTGCTTGTGTACCTGCCAAAGTTTGTGCAGTGTTTGCTTTCGAGAATGCTGCGTTTGCATATTGACCAGCAGAATTAGCTGCACCAAACGCACCGTTAGCATATGTTCCAGCAGAATTGGCTGTTGTGTATGCATTGTTGGAGTTTATGAATGCACCGTTCGCAAATACACCAGCAGAATTAGCTGCACCAAACGCACCGTTGGCATATAATGCAGCTGAGGTTGCCACATTTGCAGCTGTAAATGCACCATTAGCATACAATGATGCCGAATTCGCTACACCAAATGCTGCGTTGGCATAAACACCTACTGTATTGGATGAATTAAATGCAGCATTTGCTTGTGGCCATACTTGATTATTGGATTGGCTAAAGGCAGCATTAGCTTGTATGAACGCAGCATTAGCATACAATGAACCAGAATTTGCGGTACCAAACGCAGCATTTGCCTGTGGCCATACTTGGTTATTTGAACGACTGAATACTGCATTTGCTTGTATGAATGCACCATTCGCATACAACGATGCAGAGTTGGCTACACCAAATCCACTGTTTGCATAAGAACTGGCTGAATTGGATGCTTCAAAAGCACCATTAGCATACAGACTTGCAGAATTAGATGCAGCAAAAGCAGCGTTAGCATACAGACTGGCTGAATTGGATGCAGCAAAAGCACCATTAGCATATAGAGCAGATGAGTTTGCTACACCAAAACTAGAATTTGCTCTCACAAATGCACTGTTGGCAAATGTTCCAGCAGAATCCATAGAAGTGTTTTGTGAAGAACCGTCAGCAAACTTCAATGGTTTTGCAACCAAATTAAGACCATCAGTTGAAATCTTTACTTGAACTTTATTTGATTCGGGACCACCCGCAATAATATTAACTGTTCTACCTGCGGTTGTCGTGCCTATGATTAGGTTGCCACCAATAGATGTTGCGGTGTTACCTTGTACATACAAGTAACCATCTAATGGTAATACAGAAGTGTATGTTGGATCGGTGTCTGTCGATCCAGCCAAACCTAAATCAATGTAATTCTTTTCATCTGAACCAACATCAGCAGTAATAACATAGTCGGCTGATCCATCAGAATCGTGATTTTGTAAATTGGTTTGTAAATATGCAGAACTGTTTCCTGCAAATTGTGCAATAACATCTGGAAGAATGATTGCATTGTTACCAACATTCAATGCAGTATTGGAATACAAACTATCCGCCAAAGTTCTAGCTGTAAATTTACTGGTAACACTGGTTGACACATCAATACCAACTAAGATTGTGTTGGATGTGTTACTATCTAATTTTGTTAGACTTGGTAATTGCGAAATTTTTACTGTTGACATTGTTTACCCCAATAGGATTGTTCTATCGTCTTCTGTTGTTAATGTAATACCATCTTCTGTGGTAATCTCTGGTATATATTGTAGTCCAATAGGACCAAATATTTTAATTTGATTTGATACAAGTGTGCTGTTTGCAATGAAATTTCTTTTAACAGATAGTAAGGTGTTTTCGTTGGATGATAAGTCAGTTGTTAAAACAATTTTATCTTCCAAATAGTTCACAGATTTAACTGTGTATATATTATTGTTTACTTTGATAGAATCACCAGTATAAACAATATCTTTTAATGGATAACTTGTATTACTATACACACCATTGTTTTCATAATCAAATTGACCAGTCAATGATGTAATATTTAGTGTGTTGGTACCAGAAGTACCAGTAACAACGGCCACATTACCAAATGTTAACCAAACATTACTTGCAATTGTGATTGAATCTTTTGCATCATCAACAGCAATAACTAAAGACTTGATGTTTACGCCACGGTCATTCTTAATTTCAATTGTACTTACGTTTGGAAATATAAATTCTTCTAGATTTGAACCAAGTTTATTGTTAAATTTAATTACATTGTTACTCTTGTTGGTAAAACTGGTTGTGATACTCAGTGCATCAGAAGTATGTTCGCCCAAATAGTAAGCTAATGGTTCACCACCATACAAACCTTGTTGTGCATGATGGAACATACTGTTGTTTGATTTCAATGCATAACGACCAATTACATTTGTTCCAGTTGGATGTAATAGGTTCAACAACACTTCTCTATATTTTGCAATTTCTTTTTCAAGTGTAATCTGATATGTGAAATTGTTGTACTTGGTACTCTGCAACACATCATAAGAACTTGGTTGTCCTTGTGTTGTTAAATACTGGCCCTCACCAATCACAAGACCATTCAAGAATGTTGCGTTAGCTTTTGCGGATCCATCACCAAATGTTATCACACCAGACTTATCATAAGTTCTGGTATATACTGTTTGGTTACCAACTGCATCAAAATAATTATATGTCTGTACAAATTGTGGAAATGCAGAGTTTGCCATCGGCAGACTGATGTACTTACCATCAATCACCAAAGGTAGTTTTGGATTTGGTTTTGAATCGTAATTGTAAACCCTCAAATTGTATAATGACAATTGTGAGTTCGCATCAGCAGCCAACAATGAAACTGAATTGACTCTTGCTGTATATGAAGCAAGATTGATTGTTGGACCTTGATAGATTACATCATCTTTCTGCGGCAAGTTTTCAATTGCAACATTAGATACCACAATGTCTTGTATTCGTATTGACACATTAGGTTTGAATTCATAATCTTCACCGTAATTTTCAATTGAGATTGTTGTTACTGAACCTGCTCTATCTACAACTGGAGAGAAAGTTGCGCCTGTTCCTAGAATACCTGGAATAAACAAACTTGCACCGGTCGCTGATGGATTTGCAGATGTTACCGACAAACTAGGTAAATAATCATTCGTATATCCCATTCCACCTAATGGCCATTTTGGATATGTACGATACTGTGGATCAATAAAAAAATCTACTGCTGTAATTGCTCCAGTTCCATTCACACCTATTACATTTGCATACGGACCTTGGCCACGACCACCACTAAAAACAATTCTATCGTTCACTTGATAACCAGAACCACCGTTACTGATTTGAACTGGACCTAATATACCAAGCGATTCTAGTGAAGAATTAACAGAAAATTCATCAAAGGAATCTTCTGTTCTATATGTAGACAATGCGGTTATTTCTGGTATCTTAGTTATTCCACCGCCGCCATTATCAACAAAAACGGAAGATATGGGATATGTTGTTATTGATCCAAAAGTAAATGCATTTGCAAGAGTTGTATCTTTAGTAGATGTTCCAACATTAGCAAAGAAGAAATTTGCATTACTTAATCTGATCTCTCTCTTAAAACCAATAACATCCATTGGTATGAAAGCCACATTGGCTCTTGCGTTGCCTACTGCCGTGGCAGTTTGTATATTTGCACCAGAGGCTTGTACATTTGAAGAAAATACTTGTGCAGTTATGCCAACAATAGCTTGTGCATTTACTGTTTGAGTGTATCTAATATTTGTTATAGTGCCTTGTGCATCAACTTCAGAAACATATGCAAAAGTGGATTCTTCATACACAACTGAATCGTTAATTCTATAACCTGTACCACCGTTAATTATTTTAAATGATGGAGGTAAATATGGAGATATAGATGCAACGTTTGCTCTTGCACCACTTATAGCCGAATCTTCAATTATAATAATAGTGTTTGGTTTCTCAGAATAACCATAACCACCATTGACCACGTTGATGCGTTGTATAGAACCTTTGGTAATTTCACCAACCTTTGCTGTTGCACCAACTGGATTTGCAACGTTTGCATTTAGTCCACCGTAAACAACAACTGGATCACCAGGTTGATATGTCAATCCACGACTTGTTGGATTAACTCTTATTTGACTAATTTGACCAACAATTTTTGCACGAAGAACATTACCACCAAATAAAACATCTTGGTTGTTTGAATCTACAATTCTAACAGTTTCACCAGAATTAAACAATCTTTCTATGTTTGATATGAATATTTCTGTTTTATTGCCAACTAATACGGCAGCCTCTATCGTTGCAATAGATTTTGAAACCTCACCAAAAATTCTATAGTTTTTTGTCTGTAAGAAGTATGGATTGGCCGATAGTAATTTTAAACTCTTTGCGATGTACCACGTACCACCAGATGCTTTGAAAACCGAGTCTTTGGTATTGAATATCTCAACATCAGTATTGTACAGTACACGGAAAAGAAATTCATACGATGCTGGTGTACCTTTACTTTGGTACAACTGTCTTGCAACTTTTACAGCCTGCTCTTGACTTACCAATGATTCTCTTGGAAAGAAAGGTAGAAATTCATTGTTGAAATAATCTATAAATTCTTCTGTTGTTGCATCAACATCTTTGTAATTCAATAGGTTTTTAGACCTATCTGTTACTTTACCATTTGTTTCCATCCATTCGTAGTATGCCTTTAAGAATAGATTGAAGTTGGCATATTCAGGATTATCCCGAACATACTCAGGTAACTGAGATAAAACCAGATTTGAGGTTTTTTGGCTGTTATCTATCATGTTGATTTGGCAGTAACATTCACAATAATAGATTGTGGATCAAATTCATCTACAGTAATAACTCTATTATATGTGGAAGAAATAATTGTTGTTGTTGGGTTGGTGGTTACTGTTAATAGGCCTAAATCATTATTCACATTCAATGGTGAAAATGCATCCAATGTAACAACACCTAAATTGTAGTCTACAGTACCAATATTACCTTTAAATACAGTCTTGACATTTGTTGTGTCATTGTAATATAATCTCAACACACCATAACGGCCTTCAAGTGTAATGATACCTGCACCAGATGAACCTGTTGTATCACCTACTGCTGGTGTAATTCTAAGTATGGCTGATGTGTAACCCGTTCCCTTTGTTAAAACATTAATTTGTTTTATAGTACCATTGTTTGTCATAACAGCTTCTGCTGTTGCACCTGTACCATCACCTAGTATGGTCACTGTTGGTTGACCTTGATATCCAAAACCCGGATTGGTTATTGTGATAGATTCTGCACCACCTGTTGATGATGGTACTTCTTCAATGTAAAGACCGTCAATTGTTTGTGCTAAATTTAATGGGTTTCTGTATACAACTGAAGGTGAACTGCCTATACCACTCAAAAACATACCACGCTTTAACCCTGCACCATAATACAACTTGTATGTGGTTGGTGTAGATAGATTTGGATAAAATTTCTTCTGTAGTTGAATAGATATTTCGTTTGTAATTATAGAAGAATCAACTGAATTGATTTGATTATTGAATTCAGATGATCTAAATGTAGAGTTAAAACTGTTTAGTGTTGACTTTGCATAGTTATTGATTGCAGTCTTGACATTTTCTTTTATCTCACTTGCAGTCAATCTTGTTCTCTTAGGATCATACAATACATTTGCAGTGATTTGAATATAGGTATAAT
>Ga0315905_10002335_pt1 | contig 19987 bp, 14 predicted proteins | sample LakEriMetagenome_5_FD_203522 | JGI IMG/M metagenome (GOLD analysis project Ga0315905, IMG submission 203522) | Freshwater fungal communities from buoy surface, Lake Erie, Ohio, United States - Buoy 4 MA121 | ecosystem: Environmental > Aquatic > Freshwater > Lake | place: USA: Lake Erie, Ohio... | reverse complement strand
GCAAATTCAAATGTCTTTAAAATGTTCTAGCGTCTCATTGAAAGTACTAAAATATTTTACACCTAACACTATTGGGTAAGTATTACAATACATTCTTAAATATGTTAATAATTCGGGAGGAATTTTAGATACATCTACATAATGGTATTGTATACCCTTCTCATCCAATAGATTCTTCCATATATTACATTGATTACATTTCTCTTTGCCTATTAACGCATACATTGTATATATTACACGCAGAAAAAAAAATCTAATTAAAGTAAAGAGTAAATGTTCCCCTTGATACTTTTATATCTGTTAATGCTTTATTTGTTTGCTTTCGGTATTTCTCACGACGAATTTTTAATATCTCCTCCTTATTCATTTCATATCGCTTCCTATTATAATTACTCATATATATATATATATGTTTGTGTATGTACGTGTGTGTGTGTGTGTGTGTGTGTATAGTAACACCGTGTTACCACCTATATACAGGTAGTACCTGGACCTATTTTTTATCTGTACCACCTATATATAGGTGGTACCACCGTGGTACCACCTATATATAGGTGGTAACACGGTGTTCCTATATATACCCGCGCCCGATTGTTGATCTTCAGCAGGAGCCAGTCCTTGATGCGCGCCAGGTGCGTGTTGCGGGGGTTGCCCATCAGCCGCACCCAGCGCTTGGCTGCGGCGAGCGCGAAGCGCGACAGGTGGTACTCCTAGCAGAAAAACTCGATAGTCAGTTCCCTACTATATTTACTGTGGAAAAGCCCTGTGACGTACTTTTGAGAATGTGCAGACCGCCAGGACGGCCTCGACCTTGGTCCACAGCTGCCGGCTTGCCTCGTCCTCCTCATCGTCACTGCTGCTGCTGCTGCCGTCGTCCGCGCGCTCTGGTCCCGCCTCCATCCAAAATGATTTTCGCAATCGGTGCACAACACAGTTCGTGCACAACAGGACCATGGCGTCCAATTTTGGTGGCGAGAAGGTGGCCCTTAGGGCCGGGCGCGAGCGCCGGTGACCGTGATCGCGCGTCAAGGCGCACAGTGCCATGGGAGCAGGTATACCCGTCATCCGTGCACGCCGGCGGGGCTCGGTGGCGTGCGATATGCTTCCACACACCACGGGCCGGGCCGATGGCAAATACGGGGCTCGCTGCTGCTGCCGAGGAGCCGAGGCATAGCTGCAGGACAACAGACTGGCAGCATACGGAGCGGAGAACTCGGCCGGACGCGGTGGCTGTGGCGGGGAGACGCGTGGCCGCGAGCGAGAGCATGCTGCGCACGACGTCCTGCTAGTTACGTTCCCCTCGGGTCCACCTGGCAGGGGCGTCAGCGGCCGTCGGGCCGCAGATCCGGAAGGTTGTCGATGCCGGCGCCAAGGTGCGTGTCGCATGTGTCGTGTCAGCCCGCGTGCGTGCGCGGCAGAAGGTGCGGGCCCGTGCGAAAGGCGGTGGCGGGCAAAAAACTCGCACTCCGGTGTCGCACGCCGTGTCCCTGCGGGCTGGCTAGCGCGTTGAAGCAGATGGTGGCAGCGGGGGGACAGAAATGAATGCTGACGAGTATTGTGTGCCGGCCGTGTGGCCATTATGATCTGCTGCCTCTCAGCTTGCCTCGAAATTCAAGCAGAAAAAGAAAATTGTGCGGCGCGACCAGCTCAAAGACTCGCCTGCAATCCTGCGCATCGAAGTGCATCAAGCAAAAAATCTTCCCGCCAAGGACGATAATGGGTTGAGTGACCCATACATTGTCCTGCGCTATGGCGAAAATCCGGAGGTGAGGACTGAGGTCAGACACAAGACGCTCACGCCCCAGTGGAATCAGACGCTCGACTTCGCCGTCTGGAAGGTGCCCCCGGAGATAAACGGCCTGCAGGAGACACGCTTAACGATATCATGCTGGGACTGGGAGGAGTCTGGGCTGGACCAGTACATGGGCGCGGTGGATGTAGACGTAGACACGCTTGAGCTGGACGGGGAACCCATCAACGCCTGGTTTTTGCTCGAAGATCCCGCAGAGCCCGAAGCCTTCGGCGAGGTGGAGGTGACAATCCGCTGGATAATGCGCCCTAACACGGGCCCCGATGCTATCATTTCCGTCAATGTATTCGGTGCTCAGGAACTGCCCCCCATAGGATCTCACGGCTTCGTCGATCCTTACGTCAAAATCACGTTTTCTGGCGATTCCGAAAATCCACAGGTCACTGACACGAGAATCCGTACTCTGGACCCCATGTGGAGGCAAATTTTCGAGTTCCCTGCGCGCAGTGGCGAGGTCAGCAATGAGCGCGTTGATTTGCATGTATATCACAAGGGGACCTTGAAGGACAAACTCATCGGCTGGTATTCGGTTCTGCTGGCTGGCTTCAATTTTGAAAGGGATCCCATCTACTATGACCTCATGCCACAGCACTGGCGCCCGGACAAAAAGGTAGTGCGTTCGTATCGTGACTTGTCACTGAGTCGTGTATCATCTGCCTGCAGTCCTGTGGGGATAACTGTGTTTGGAGACCAGAGAGAATGCTGATTCAAAATTCAACGTAACTGTCGTGTTTTTACTTTGCTTAAACTGCCCTGAGCTTTACATGCTCGCATGCAGATGACAAAGGCTGTACATATTATGGAGCAACAGAAGACACTAATCCGTGCGCGTGTGTTTGTGCGTGCGTGCGTGCACAACATGTGTGTATTGTCGGCGGGCATAACAGATGAGTAAAGACGAGGAAAATGAGGAACTCGGGCGTATCCATGTGCAAGTGAAGCTCAAGAAAAAGCGAAACGTCACGGCTCCCGACACCACAATCCGTATCACCATTATGGAAGCCAAGAAACTTCCACCTCGTGCGCGTGCGGATACCTGCGACCCTTACGTAATGTTGGAATTTGAGAAGACTGTGAAGAAGACTCAAGTACGATTTAAACAATCGGTATCGAGCATCCCCGAATGGAGTGAGACTTTTGTCTTTGAGGCGTGGTCCGACAGGCTGGACAGTTCACTGCTCCTTTCAGTTATGGACCATCAAGAATGGCGCAAAGATAAGGTACGGTGTGTTATTCGGGACCCTGTCTGTGACATCTTGAACCCGTCTGAGATATTCGAAGCCCTGTCTGCCATATTTGAAACGCTATCTGTCATATTTGGTGCGAGTCCATTTATTAGTAAGTCATCAGTATGCTGGCATTAAGGCGAGGGTGCAATGGCTTAACCTGATCCGGCCTGATCCAACGCAAAATGTTATTATGTGATTATGTAAAGGTTATCGGGGCCGTACCCATCAACCTGCTCGACTACAACGTAGGCGACTTTTATGAGGAATGGAAACAGCTCCAGTGCCCCACCTTTCCTGGGGCTCAAGCTGAGATCCAATATCAAATTGCCATCCGCCACAGGCCAAAGGAGAAAGAGAAGGATGCTGTCCTTCGCGTACGTGTCATTGAGGCAAAAAATCTTCCTGCAATGGACTGGGGTGGAACCTCAGACCCTTACATCGTGGCCACGTTTGAGGGCAACAAGAAGAAAACATCCACCATGTTCAAGACGCTCGCGCCTGTCTGGAACGAGTTGCTCGGCTTCCCCACAAAGGCTGACGAGATGGATAATCTCCTGCAGCTCGAGTGTTTTGACCAGGACTTTGGCGGCAAAGATGATTCATGCGGTCGTTGCGAAGTAGACCTCAATGGTCTGGGCTTGAACCAAACTATCAAAGAGTGGTTGCCCCTACGCGACATTGACCATCCGGCATATCAGGGGCAGGTGTGCGTTGAGATCACGCTCATGGCAAAAACAGTGGCCCTCGACCCTGACTGCTCGCTTGAGATCAAGGTGGTCGGATGCAAGGATATCTTGGCGGCAGATACTGGTGGCACAAGTGATCCTTATGTGGTGATAGACTTCAATAACAAACGAAGCAAGACAGGAACACGTTTTAAGACTGTGAACCCCATCTTTGATGAGGAGTTTCAATTCCTCCACCACTCATCCAACATCCACGAATTGATTCGGTTTGAGGTGATTGACTACGACCTTGTGGGGGCGAACCAACCGTTGGGCCGTTGTTTTCTCAAAGTGGGCGACCTTAAGATTGACCAGAAGGTAGATCTGAATCTGTACATCAGACTAAAAGAAGATGAAGATCCGACTGGTGAGCTCAACTTGGTGGTGCTGCTGAAACGGCTTTCAGAGTTCACAGTCAACTTGATGCCGCGCAGCAAATCCATGCACACGAATTTAGGGTTTCAGGACCTGAGCACGGGCATGGCCAAATCAGAACCAATCTACACTCTGAAGCGCTGCGGGTCGCTGGCCTCTTCTGGTCTGGTGCTCGACTTTGAATCAACTAACCCTTTGAGGGTTAAAAAAGAGGGCGATGAAGGTTTCATTGACGAGCTTCACGAGGCGTGGGTCAAGGAGCAGGAGAAGCGTCGCCTGTTTGACCTGCAGTATGCTTCTGAGCTGCGCCATGAGCAGGTGGATAATAACCTCAGGAGAGGACGCAACGCCGACGGGCGGTGTGCATTCTGCGGCGACACTTTCACGGTAAAACAAATTGGTCTCGAAAGCTCTGATGCCTTTTGCTGTCCATTCTCTCACACTCGATACGGCTTAAAGAAGGTGGATCGGGTTTCTGCGAGCGAATGCACAAGCTCACGTACAGCACAGGCGTTTGCCTGTATTTGATTACTCACACATTCATGCTCGTAGGGCGATTCAGCCTGTGTGTTGCTGACCATGCAAATGCCGAATGGGTACAGGTTCTCGACAGGGCTGTACAGTGTCAAGTAGACAAGTTCTGGTACCACACCTTTGGTGCGTCCACAGTGAAGCACGCAGGACAGACCTGCTTCGAACTTCACAAGGATCCTTTGAAACTCAGACTCAAGCGCGAGATGTTGCGTGAATCTGAGAAAGAGGATGAGATGTACAGAAGGGTGGTATGGGATCGAGACTACGAACGGGAACAGGCAGCAAAAGCCAATCGGGGTCGCCTCAAGCAAGCCGTCATGGCCCGTGACTTCAGTAAATTTGCCAAGCGTACACGCAAGGGATTGGCCGAAGGCCATAACCCGCCCTTTGCCACCGAAGTCTACTTCGATCGTGTGGAGTTCGAGGCCTTCACACGCAACTCAAAGCAACGACGCCGATTCCTCCAGCAATTGCGTGAGGACGTGGCCTCGGTGCTCAATATTAAAGATGCGCAGGTTACCGTGCCGATGATTGATGCTCAGAACAGCATGGTCGTGGTGCAGATTTCGGACGATCCAGAGGGTAAGGACCGGTGGACGCCGGAGCAGCTGGCAAAGCGGTTGGTGAATATGATCACAGGAACACGACGCAACCAGCGTCTGTACTCCACGCAGGTGTTGGTGTCTAGCATCAAGATAGATCTCAAGGGGCCCGTCATGTCGCCGGTTGCCGCTGTGATGCTCGACCACCGAGACGTGCAATTGAACGAAAATGCCAAGTTCCAGCCACGCGGCTATCCCGACCAGGCCGGCCGTCTCCCGTGTTTCTTTTACATCTGCTCTGACTACGATGACATGAAGCCCGAGCGCGACTTCTTGGCGGAGCACATTTTTCCCGCTGTAGACCAGTGGTGCGCAACGTCGCGCGCACAGCTGGTGCCCGTGGACATGCGCCATGGCGTCACACGGGCCGAATGCTACCATGCCAATGTGGTGGCAACACATTTAGATGAAATCGACCGCTGCTTTCCCTTCTTTGCATGCATGCTCGGTCAGTCTTATGGGTGGATGCCTGACGACTACTTCTTCAACTACGGCCAGCTCGACGAGCCACGGTTCGCCTGGCTAAAAGACATGCCAGACTCACTGTCGCTTACCCACATCGAGATTATCCATGCTTACTTCCGCAAGAAGCTTGGTGGCGATAACCCCGGAGGCGGTCGCGACGATGACTTCTGTCTATTTTACTTTCGTGACAAGAAGTGGATGGAAGACCCAACATTCATCACGGACTTGCAGGTTCAGTCGGCAAACATGGCAGCGGAGAGGCGCAAAGTGCAAGAGCAGCGTGCTGCTGAGTCGATAGCCGCGCGTGAGTTAGAGGAAATGGCCGGCAATTTCGATCTGCTGCGTGTCAACTCTGACTACATCGACGTACGCGTCCTCGAGGGCTTCGACTTGGGATATTGGCTTGATCAGAAAAAGCTTGCGCAAAAGGACGAATCTAAAAAGAACTTGCGCAAGAAAAAGCAAAATGCAGGAGGGGATTCAAAAATCCTATCCAAACTTGGCTCTGGCGCCCTGTTTGCCACCAAAGTGCTGATAGCTGCACCCCTGGTAATAGCAGGAGCGGTGGTTGTCAAAGGAGGCGGGGCGGTGTTCAAAATGTTCTTCTCAGGCAGACGGGCTGCCAGGATATCAAAACAAGATCATCATAAGAAGGCCTTGAAGGAAATTGATTTGAAGGGCAAGGCAAAAGGTAAAGGGCAAGAGGGTGAGGATGAGGAGGAATTTTATTTACAAATGCTGAAGCAGCAGCAGGCCGAGGAGGAATTGCAAGCGGCTCAAGCACAGGATCCTGCAAGTCCTAATCGCGATGATGACGATGCGGCAACCGGTCAGCTTCAGCCGGGGGTAGAATTACAGATGATTTTGCCCCTTTCATTTGAACACCTGCAAAAATTGCAACCTCAAATTCTGCAGATCGTGAATGGGGTCACAAACATCAAAAATACGGAAGTGCAGGAAATTGATGCGCTCACCGGTGATTCTGTCAAGGTGGTTTATTTTGTGCCAACCCAAGATTTTTCAGTTGCACAAAAGTTGATGGAAGTCATTATGATGCAAGATGCTCAGGAGCTGAAGGATAAGCTCAAAAAGAACAAAATAACGGACAAGAAGCCTCCGATAATCTCAGTCAAACAAGGCCAACGGGACCTGGTAAGCAAAGATGACACTAAGCGCGGGGATAACGAAGAGGGGGAGGATGATGAGGAGGATGGAGATGAAGATGAAGAGGATGACGATGACGATGGCGATGGTGAAGATGATGATCCGGACGCTATCCGCAAGGAGTTGCAGGCGGGACTGGAGAAAAAGACAACGAAACAGATTCAGCCTTCGGAGGAGGCTCATATGGATCTGGTGAGAGAACTTGAAAAAGTACCGAAAAATCTGCCGCCATCAGCGAAGGTTGACTTGGTGAATAAGACGTATCGCGGTAAGTGGTGGACCGGTGAGCGCATGAGAGTATACTTCCAGTACATCAAAGACGACGTTTCTCGCGCCGCTGTGCTCGCCGGCCCAACTGTAATGTACAGGCGATGTATGGATGCAGACTCGGGTGGTTTGAACGACCTTATTGTCATGATCCAGGACGCGGGTTTACAGCAGAAAACGCGAGATACGATTGAGAAGTGGATGAATGAGTCTAAATCGCGAGGTGCAGTCGAAGGAGCAATTGAGCATGTCGAAGAACCAGTCACCTTCAAACAAGAAAAGGAGGGCGAGAGCAAAGGGGAGGGCACAGAGAAGGGCAAAGGGGAGGATGAGGAGAAGGAAGCAGACAATATGGGCAAAGACGCTGCAGACGAGAAAGCCAAGCCAGCCGAAGGTGAGCAAGATCAAGCTGCAAAAGAGGCTGCGGAACAAGTCAAAGTCAAGGTTAAACCCCTGCCGACTCACAGGTGGATGCATCAGCGAGGGAGTGCGTGTGCGTACCACTGTACTTGAGGCGTGTGCTTGTATGTGTGGGTGGGTGGGTGGGTGGATGTACGTACGTCTATGGGCGTCGGTGCATGCGATGACCCTCATATGTGCGCGTGTGGGCGCATATTGCGACAGGCGGACTGTGGAGGTGTCGCGTCTCAAAGCATTCAAAGGTAGTAACTTCCGATATGATAAGTGGAGTCCAATGACAGTGAACTTTGAGAAAGACCAGCCTTGGCTAATCATCCCCAAAGAAAGCCTCAAGCTCAATCTGCGCAGCTATGATTTGACAGAATGGGAAGATGTAGGCGACAACCCTGATTGGGGCCTGGACAAGGTCCTCGACGAGGACTGGGAGTCCCCCAGTAAAGGAGCTCATTGCATTCGTCTCAAGTGGAATGGCCTTGCATGGCAACCGGCACATGAGGAAATGACGTTCCTGTTTCGCTCCAAGGAAGAGCGCGATAAAATTCTCAGTTTCATGAAACGACACGTGATAGCATGGTGCAAGTTAGCAAAGTTTCCAGATGGCTCAGAAAGGGTCTACCTCGACTCTATGGGGAAAGGTTTCAAAGAGCATGAACCAGAGTGGCTTGACCCACCCCCACCAACGCCTAGGGAAGCTGACAGGCCTCAGACTGCTTCTGAGACGCCGCAAGACGATAGGCCTCAAGTTGCTTCTGAGACGCCGCAAGAAAGCAGCCAGGAGCCCAAGGACAAGGACGCGCAAGGGCAAGAAGAAGCCGACAGGAAACCAGTTGAGCGTAAGCCCTACAAAGCTCCAGACTCCCGCGATTTTGGCCTCAAGTTTCAGGTATGGAGCCCAATATTTAAGAAGTGGATACCACAAGAAGGGATACTGTATTGTCTTGAAGTCAAGGAAGCTTGTCAGAGCAACGGTCGATGGACGGAGGACATCAAAGTTCCTGAACACTTTGGCGCGCTTGAGCTATGGGAGCAAGGAAGCATTACCAGTATGCGAGCACGCTACGACAATATTAAGGATCGTGTGATACCGCACGCCGAATCTATTCGTGACCGCATTGTCAACTACTACAAGTGGGAAGGTCAGGGGCTGGCCCTGGTTGCAGATCAGCACGGCTTTTCCAAGCAGCTAGTCGACTACTACAGCCGTCAATGTGTCTGGGACTATGTAGAGGAGGGAGCATACGAGAAGTGGAATGCCATAATGAAAGATGCGGTAGAAGTCAGTGAGCAGGCATTAGCGCACCAGGTGGGGTTGGGTCTCGGGGACGCTGACAAGCCCAAGACCGGTGAGGGCGATGAGGATAGTGAAAACGAAGGGGCTGAGCAAAATAAAAACGAAAGGGCTGAGCAAAATAATAGCTCGCAGGCTGCCGCGCAAGGCGCAAAGAACAATGTCCCTCCACTTGGGCAAGCGTCTACAGACAATTCTGCTGGTGCTGCTGCAGCGAGCAACGAGCTTGCCCAGGACGCTTCAGGACAGCCTACAGAGGCTGAAGGGCCAGGAGATGTTGGTGACGTCGCAAAGGAGAAAGTCAGCACGGATATCAAACCAGAAGGGAAACAAGATTCGCGCACGGAAAAAGAAGAGAAACAGGCTTCCTGCACATCCTCGGATGCATCGGCCCGGGTTTCAGGCGGTCAATTCGGGGCAGATACGGACGAAGCGAAGAGAGGAACCGGCCAAGTGATCTCAGAACCAACAATGGCAAATTTGCCATCAGACGGAGAACCCGGTAAGCCCCAAATAACATTTTGCCTCCTGTTGTCACACTTGGTGAGACTGACAGCAAGTGCACCAACAAAATGCAGGTCGAGAAAGTACAGAGCGTGTCGGTGGCAATGTGTCTCAGCAGCAGCAAGCAGCCAAGAAGAAACAAGTCGATGATGACGATGATGTCGAGTTCTTGGATGACCAGCAGGACGGAGACGTTTCACAGCCTAGCCGCCCACAAAGTGCAGTCCGGCCAAAGAGTGCCAAGAGCAATGCAAGCCGGCCAAAGAGTGCCAAGAGCAATGCAAGCAGGGGCTCTAGGGGCTCCATTAACTCCGCTGTGGCCGGTCCTCAATTGCCCATACTGTACTTGCGTGAGAATAGGCTGTTGGAACTAGTGTCAGACAAGGACATGAATCCCATCCGCCTTGATGACCATGAAAATTATGACGTTTTGTGGTCTGAGGAAGCACAAACTCTGTCGCAGCTGCAAGAGTTTTTGTCGACGGCAACGGAAATTTCGAGGCAGCTTTATGACAACAACCTCGTCAAACGCTCTGTCATTGAGAGTCAGGGCAACCGCTACCTCCTAGTGGGCACCATGAAGGACTATGATCATCCAAATGGAAGGCCGAATCAGCTCCTTGACCCGGAGACAGAGGTTGTGGTATGGGATCAGAAGCAATTTGAGGCCGAGGATCAGTGGGCAATCTTGACCAAGCATGCTCGCATCATTGGAACACACAAAACTGCCCTCCGCACGCTCTTTCTGTTCCGTCAGACTAAGATTGAGGTTGTAGAACACGGAAACGGTGATGTTGACCCTCCAGAGGCGCTCATGGAGAGCGAATCGAAGCGCGTCATCTGGAGCGACAGCATGCCTGATTCCCAAACGTCGTTTGACAAGATTTTGCAAGAATGTGATGTGCTTGGGCGCGTGCTGGTCAAGTGGATTGATGAAGATCCTCCCCCACCTCCACCTGTGTTCACCACGATCGACTTGGTCAAATGGCAGTGTGAGTGTGTCCAAAAGGACATGATCGTTTTCACCTGGCTCGGCCCTAAGGAAAAAAATAGCACGCCGCAGTTTGGGAGCGCCTTGCTGCCTTACGTGGGCAAGAAATCTTTCATGCCTCACCAAATAGTCATCAAAGCCACTGCTCAAGAAAGGTTGCAAATCCTGCCAGCCAGTTGTGCGAGTAATGCAGAATTGACGTGTGCACGACATTCTCTGTAACTGATATGCAAGTGCGGCTGAACTAAACAGAGATGAGTGGTTCAAAGTCCTTCGAGCCGCCTCGATATGGGCACGCAATCAAGAAGCAATTCGTCAGGACTGGATCGAGATGAGCGGCTTGTATGCTCTGCAAGGTTTGAAATTGCGTGTCTATAACACTTTGAAGCAACGCTTGTTTTTGTGTTCTCCGTGAGGGGCGCGATTCATGCACTGACGTTTGAGCTCACCGGATCATAGCGCAAGACGAGGAGAGTGGCTTTGTTCTGGCCTCTACGTTCGTGAAGAAGACAGAGGACCAGCTAGATGCCTACCGCGAGTGGATTTTCCTCATCTTGGACCACCCGCAAGATATGTTTGGGTGGACATCAAAGAGCAAGGCAAAGATGGAACGGTTCAAGGAAGACCTGGTGGAACAGATCTGCGAAGCGACTGAATTTCCTAAAGCTCGACTGCGTGTGGTGCGCGTGCTCAAGGCCAACAAGAAAAAGTCCTGGGTCGCTCTCGAATCTCGAAACCCTGCTTTCTTCCTGGGTAAGTCCCTCTTCATCTGGCGTTATGTCATGCTGTCTCTTTCTCCACGATTGCTTTGTCAATAGTCGCATCGATGTGCAAACGCGGTGCTCATGTCGCCATCCGTGACCCGCCGTGCACTTAATCGCAATCCCGGGATCGCTGGTTGCACCCGTTACTGATCTGTGGTTTGGTGTGTAATGGACTTCAGCAATGGTCAAGAAGAACAAGAACAGCAGTGTTGTAGTGGAGATGGTGATCGACCCCGATATCGAGGGCATGGAAAGATTAGAGCGCAAACCCAACCTCAACATCACTGTCATCACCGCGAAAGAACACGCTTTGAAAATCGTCAAACAATGTCACGATGTGACCAGCGCTTTGCGGAACGGCGGCAAGGTGGTCAGGACACTCATGCATGGCGAGCTTAAGTTTCCTGATGACGAGCAAGATGACATGAAGGGTGACCCAATCTGGGTCGAACTGCTCAATGGCTCGCAGAAGCTGCAGACAAGGGTGAAAGGCTCCCATAGCGCGACCTTCAACGAGGTTTTTCGCATTTATATCGAACCGGAAGATCTCGAGAAAGGCGTGGTACAGGCTCGCATCTACACCACGCGTACCTTCGGAGGCAAGCAGCTTCTTGGCAAATGCAAGTTTGAAATCCGCGAGTTGGTTCCCAACACCGTGATGCCATTGTCTTTGACGCCTGACGAAAATCATCATGGCATGCTTCTGTTGCAAGTCAAACTCACCCTTAAAAAAGAACATGTCGTTCCCAAAAAAGTAGGGCCGTATCGCAAGCCTATTCTCAAGGAGCTGCCAGCATTAACAATAAGAGAGCGACATAACACTATGAATGCACGGGCAGAGCAGCGACTCGTCGATTTGAAGGCTGTCCTGTGTATCGAAACCAATGTCTATCAAGACTACCCTGCTGTATATGATGGCCTTGACGCTCTTGGGCGAGTGAAATTGATTAACCTTGTCGACATGGGTGATCGTATGGCTGACGATATCTTCGCATGTCTCAAGGGATATGGAATGCTCAAAATTGCGATGGAGCGACCCATGGACATGCTTTCGCTTGAGCGCGCGCAGCATGATGCTTATCGCAAGAAATTGGGGTATGTCTGTGCGGGAAGGTATGAAACGCTGGAAAGAGCCCAGCAATTTGTAGGCGACGCTGCTCCCAACACAATCCTTGTCATCGCCGGCAAGCCTGGAACAGGCAAATCCAACATCATGGCTTGCCTCCACAAGATGTTTGCTGAAGGGCATCGGGTGCTTCCAAACCCGCACACAAAGACGCTGCAGCTGGATGTAATAGCAGAAAATGCCAAAGCTCCTCCGCGTGGCCATTCATGGGCCAGGCCCGAGGTCGTCTCAATCTTCATGGGTGCTTCCAATGGCAACACCACACCTCGGTACCTTCTTTACTTGCTTATGAGTCAGTTGGCAGAGATCTTGCGAGTAAGTCGGCTCAAGATTGAGGCCTCAACGCACAAGGAAAAAGTCGTTCCTGCCGATCCCTCGAAGATGTTCCCCGTTCCGCACGAGTACAACACGCTGAGATTGCAGTTTATCACCTTGTGCCAGAACATCGATAAGTTTGTTCCTCACAAGAGAGTTCTCATTTTGATCGACCAGATCGATGCAATCGAGGGTATGCGTTTTGATTGGCTGCCTGTGGACATGCCAAAGAGCTTTCGCCTCATCATGTCCTGCAGTAAAGGCAACATGATAAAAAAGATGGCTCTCAGCACTAAATCACTCAAGCTCGACCTCCTGCAGCTGCAGCCTCTTGGAATGAGAGCTCGAAAGGAGATGGTTCACCACTTGCTCCGCCAACGAGAACGTTCTATCAACATGGAACAAATGGATGCCCTTGTGCTGCACGAGGGTGCCAACATGCCCGACTACCTTCATTTGGCCGTTGAAATTTTGGCAGGCTTTCAATCAGAAATGCGCTTTGCGATGCCTGTGATCAAGGAGCTGGAAGAAACATCCGATAAGGTTACGATACAGGTTTTGCAGCGCATGGAAGACTACTGCGGCCGCAATCTTGTCAAGCGCTGTCTGGGCCTGATCCTCATCTCAATGTACGGCCTGAATGAGTATGAGCTACGAATGATTTTGGCGTGTGATGCGCTGTCGGACGAGGTTTCACACCGCATGAAGGAGCAAGACGAGGGAACCCCGGCGGCTTACCCGTACACGAAGCGAGAGGAACGCTACAAAGCCTTGAGCGGCAAGCATGCCCTGCTGCCAATGAGTCTGTGGTCGCCTTTGTCATGCATGCTCAAGCCGTCCATGACTCCATCTCACAGTTGTCAGGCCTCCAAATACGAGTTCTTGCTGAAAACCTTTGCAAGGACGGTTGCATCTCGATACGGACTTGAGGACGAGGAAGCTCGAGTGCCTCTTCACAAGAAAATTGGTTCTTACTACCGCGCGCGTGCTGATCCTGAGCTGAAATATTCGTGGCGCAGCACGGATTACAGGGCTGCACAGTCGTTGATTTACCACAAAATTGGTGCTCATGATTGGGACAGTCTGACCACGTTCCTTACTGATCTTGGGTTCCTAGAATTCTGTGTAAGCATGGGCCAGATTCACGGTCTTTGCACAGATCTAAAGCACACCATCTCGGCGCTCGATTCTGTGGGCAGCAGAGAAGGAGCAGACATGCAGAAGATGCAGGACCTGATGCAGCTGTCTTTCTTCATGAATGCCCACTCGCAACTGCTGCTCGACCACCCCTCAATTTTAGTTCAAGTGATGGCCAACGAACCCCCCGCGTCGCCCGTTGCGCAAATTGCTCTGCATCGCATCCAGGGTGGATGGGAGGGTCGCAACTGGTTTAAGCGCCTGCAAAAGGATGTCGTGGTAACCGCAAACACGCGCACGATGCGCGGTCATAAGGGCTGGATCCGTGCGCTAGCAGTCACACTTGATGCTAAGTACCTTGTGTCTGGAGCCGACGACAAAACAGCTCGCTTTTGGTCGGCCGACAGCGGCGCGCTGGTCCACCTACTCACTGGGCACCGTGAGGCCCTCACTGCTGTCGATGTGTCATCAAATGGCCTCTACCTCATCACCAGCTCCATGGATGCTTCTGTGAAGTTGTGGGACATTCGGTCCGGCATCGAACTTGCCAACCTCTATGTGGGTAGCGCCGCAACGTCGTGCAAGTTCAGCCATGACGCTTCCCTGATCCTCGCTGGTACTCTCGATTCCACCATTCACTTGTTTGATATGCGCACTTTTCAGGAGTTGTATGTGATGCGATCGCATCGTCTCGGCATCCGCGCCATAGTTTTCTCCAAGGACTCCACTCGGATAATGTCGGGAGGCTCGGATGGCCTTGTAATGATGTGGAACCTTGTCGAGGCGTACGAGGAAAAGAGTGGGAAGTTTATCAATGCTCCCAATAGTACATTTCAAGGGCATACACAGGGAGTGCGCGCCCTGACGTGGAATCCGCGCAATGCAAACCAGGTCGTTTCTGGCGGTGACGATAACAAAATCATCGTCTGGAATCTGGCTGAAGAGAACATTACACGGAAGTTGATTGGACACAGCGCGCCGGTGCTTTCGCTATGCTTCACGCCCTCCGGAGCGTACTGCATCTCATCCTCGCACGACTCGTCGCTGATTATTTGGGATCCCAATCTGGACGAGGTTCTTTTTCGCTTCTGGGGCCATGTGGGCCCTGTATATGCTGTGGTAGTCTCTGTGGACGAATACATGGCAATATCAGCGGGAGCTGACAGCACGATCCGTACATGGGACGTGCGGGGGTTGCTGCGCGAAGATCCTGACGAACCTCACATGTTGTCAGAAGCAGCTCGAGAGAATACGCTCAAGGATGAGAAGAGACCCGTGGTCACCAAACGTCAGTATTTGCAGTATGGCGACATTTATTGCTTGGCATACTCACCCGCAGGTGACGTGCTGCTGTCCGGCTCGCAAGATACATCTTACGCTTTGCGGAGCATAGAGGATGGTGAGACAATTGGCGAGCCAAGGCGTGGACATGCAGGACCGGTGTACACATGCCAATGGCACCCTGACGGCGTTAGTATTGTAACCGGCTCTGAAGACAACCTCATCAAGATGTGGGAGGTGTGTTGTAGTTTTTGTGCGTGCGAGAAAGAAAAAATGAGTGGTTCAGTGCGTGCGGGTGCATTCAGTGCGTGCGGTCCCTATGCATATGGAATGTAGATGGCACCTCTGTTGCCCGCCACTCTGACTGAACAGACGCTATCGTGTGCACGCATGTTTAGGCCTCCTCCGGCAGGTTGTTGAGGGCATTCAAGGGACATGAGGGTCCCATCTACGGTACAAGCTTCTTTCCAGATGGCTCGCACTTGCTGTCGGTGTCTGAGGACCATTACATCCGAATATGGGACGTAGAAAGGGGCTTACCCATCAATAAGATGCCTCCGCACCTCGGCCACTTGTCTGCCGTGCGCTGCTGCGCCATTTCCCCCGAAAACAATGTGTTCTGCACCGGCGGCGACGATAGCTTCGTGCGCGTCTGGGTCTCGTCCTTTTGTTTACTTGCTCTGTGTTTGTGCGTGTGAGTGAAGGTTTGTATGTGTGTGCGCGCGCGTGCATGACATTTTACCTGAACGACTTTGTAATCACAGGATAAGCGGTCAAATAAACTCATCCGCAAGCTGATTTCCCACACTGAGCCTATCCTTACGGTTGAAGTCTTTCGTTTCTTCTTTGATCACTTCGCCTGCAAATTCCCTACAGCTGTCCCACATGATTGATGAAATATTTACGCCCTTGGAACCCCACAGGTGGCATTTGGTGTCGATGGAAGCAGCATGCTTTCAGGCGGCATGGACAGTGAGTCCCCTCTCCATCTCTATATCCGCGCAGCCTTGCGTCTGTGATCGCATGGTATCCCTGGCAAATACTTTGATCTCCTTACAATCCACAATCCATGGCTAGATCAATAGGGGGTAGGAGAGAGTGTATGCAGAGTGCGGCAGACTGAAAGATGTAGTAGGAGGAAGGCGACATGGCAAGGGTGGAGAAAGCTGTTGACACCGGTGTCACTAGCGTTGAAAGACCAGAGACGTTGATGAGCACGAGAAAGATCCAGTGCAAGCGATATAGAAGGAGATAGGGAGGGCTGACTGAAAATGAACACAGAGAGTATACGGCTGTGGGACATGACTGGCGCGCTAGTGAACAAGTGAGAAATTCCTGAAAAAGTCCGCCTCCTTAGACAAATTGAATATTGCAAGCGTGTACGTACACAGGCATAGTCTTGAATGGTGGTACAAAGCCCCGGTAGTGCAACTCGTTCCGGCTTTGTACCACCACTCAAGAACATGTCTCGTACAGGAGGTGACTTTTCAGCATGACAACAGGTGGGAGACGAATACCTCTGCAGTTGTCTCTGTTTGTTTCTCGCCCAGCGGAGTACAACTACTGAAAGAGTCTGCTCGATAGTGACAGCGAATATGGAATATGGAGCATATGTCGGCTCTGACGTCTGAGAATCTCCTTAACCAGCGGCACTTTGTCGCCGGCAGCCGGGATAAAAGCCTTGCGGTCTATTCTAGCCTCACCCTCCAAGAAGTTGGCCGCTGGGTCTTGTTCATTTTGCCTCGCACGACGCACACACGCACATACGCTCGCGCGTCTGTGCGTGTTCCTGTATATTTGCTATATCCGGCATGCGTGCAGAAAGCACACACGAACACGGACACCAAAGACGTGTCTTCTTCCAAGGCAGTGTGCTTCTGTGTCTGCGTGTGTATATCTGTGCTTGCGTGTGTATATGTCCGTGTATCGTCAAGTGTCACCAGCGTGGGCGCTCATTATGAGAGCATAACAGATAGTTGGTTGTGTGTCTGTGGCCCTGTAATCAGGTATGTGAATCGGCCTGCCAATCTGTGGCAGCCTCCAGCAGAAATGGCGGCTTTCTTGCTGCCGGCGACTCCGCGGGTGTGTGTGCGAGCATACATGCGTTTATGCATGCATGCGTGCGTGTGCGAAAAAGCCAAATAAATGTGAAGACTGCAGGCGCTTGTGCTTTGGTTGGTGGTTTGCGGTGTTCCAGAGTGGTAATAATGACACTTTCGATGTTCAGGAACGACATATGTGCTGCGGGGGATACTGGCTCCAGCGGGTCAGTGGCGACACTTCTGAGGACAAAGAAAACGGGGTTTACACACAAATAGAGAGAAAGAGCAGGAGAGAGAGAGAGGTGCTGTTTCTTTCTCTCCTTTTAGAGTTTACTCTCGCTTCCGCCCACCAGCCTCTCCGTCCCTCTTCTTCTGAGGCGTGTCTCGTTTGTGGACCTGCGCACTTCTTCCTTGTATATATGAATCAGGGCTGTACATGTGAATAAATTGATGATTAATGCTCCCTGATGTCAAAGTGAGAGTGAGGGCACCACTAGATTTCAAAGAAGGGTTCGGCGGGAGGCTTAAAGGCTGGGGGCGCCAGCCCTGCGCCTCAAGCCAACAGGTCCCTGCGCAGGAGGCTGCCATGGTTGGAGCTATTGGATTTCTTTTTGTGAAGGAAGAAAGCTTCCTCAAATTCATTCAGAACCCTTAAGGTTGGACTTAAATCCCGAGTCCGAAAATTTGGAAGTCCTACGTACCAAAACGATTTCGGTAATTCCGACCGGTGCAAATGGGAATATCGGCAATACCGGACCTGGGTTGAGGCTGAGAGTGAGGTGTGGGTGACACTCCAATAGGACTAGGCCGTTTTGGGAAGCGGGCATCGGGGAGCGCCGCCGCTTGGCAGGCACCACGAGCAGGTCACCCTCTTGGATATATGATGACTCGAGACATACCTGACGCAACCCCGCCCCCGCTAGACCCGCTGTCTGGTATGTCTCGAGTCGTCGTATATCCAAGAGGGTTGACCTCCTGGAGGTACCAGCCAAGCGGCGGGGCTCCCCGAGGCCCGCTATCCAAAACGGGCCCCGTCCTATCGGCCTCCCCCCCCACCCCACTTCCCAGTGTCAACCCCGGTATTGCCGATATTCCCGTTTGCACCAGTCAGAATTACCGAAATCGTTTTTCTTCCAAATTTCGGACCCGGGGTTGAAGTCCACCCTTAAAACATCGCTCATTTTTAAGGGTCTCCAAGACCGTGACTAGAGCGTGACTTACAGCTCCAAGACCGTGACTAGACCGTGACTTACTGCACCCGGCCGCGGCTGCTTCATTCTAGCATACGCCTTCCACACCAACTCCCCTATTCGCAATGAGCCTCCCACACCAACTCCCACATCCAAGGTTCCGGCAGTACGAGCTATTCATGACGAAAGGCCTAGATGGAGCACATCAAAGCGGCTGGGCGGGGGGCTTCTTGGGAAGTCACCTTCAGGTGATGGATCAAGGAACGTCCTCCAGAATTCAAAGAAGCAGGAAATCAGAGATGCATGCACGTGATGCGCGTGAAAGCGGATGGTACACCAGTCGACCCGACTTGGAAAATGGCATCGCGATGTGGGAGAGAAGTTGGTGATCGTCATTATGAGTACAGACGATCTGCTCATCGCCTGTTCCAAGAACGCCAAAGCTTTCATCGATCATTTTGAGCGGACCCTGAACGAGATTTTTGAGGCTACGCCATGTGAAGAGACCGAATACTACATGAGCATGCACATCGCGCGGGATAGAAACAGGGGATTACTGGGATTCGACGCAAGATGGCACGTCTACAACTACATTTGGCACACGGGTCGCGATCCAGCATCCGGCACGGGAGTGTCAACGCCTCTTATGGCGATGCTGATGACGGCCTGCGGCTTTTGAATACGGAGGCGCCCGGAGAGTTAAGCAGCGCTTTGTTTTGTCTTTCAATGATCTTCACTTGCTGCAAACATGCCAGGAAAACCGAAACATACAAACACACACACATACACACACACACACACACACACACACACACACACACACACACACACACACACACACACACACACACACACGAACTCACAAACACACACACACACACACACACAAAAGAGAACAATCTGTCAGCATACAATGGACGCACGTGCGCGAGCGCGTGTGTCTATTACGTTTCGATGAACGTAACGCTAACGCGCAATCCTTAGTTTCTCGCCCTTACGCGAGCCCACGCAAGCATGCATACACGCACACATGCAAACAGACGCTTGATTCTCCCCTCTCGCGCGAACATACAAGGACACACAAACAAACTCACTCACCCTTTTGTGTGCTTCAAGCTGCATTACAGCCGGCAGAAGCAATTTCTTGTCCACCTTGAATTTCCCCTCTGCTGCCGCCTTGCGAGCGAAGGTAACTGTAAAGTGTATGCACGTCAGTGCATGCTCGACCGGTGCAAGTGCCACGTGCTTGCATGAGTGTGTGTGTTTGTGTGTATGTATGTGTGTGTTTGTGTGCGCGCGTGCAAGTTCCTTTCTAATTCTCTTTGAGTCTTACAGGTACAACACAACCATCCTCCACCACTTCTCAGAAACACACAGCCACTATCACACCAGCAGTAGCAATGTCCCGTTCTTGAGCAATGTCCCGTTCTTGACCATCTTCGGCATCCTCGGAAACCTCATGCTCTCTCCGGGTTTTAAAGTGCGAATCTGTTCATGTTCGTGTACGCGCGCGACCGCGTGTTAGAGAGGGACATGAGCAGAGCGACCAAATATGTCACTGAACGCTAACCGCGTGCCAGCAGAGAACGAAAGCCGATACCGCCGGTATCATACCTTCTCTCCAGCCAGGATCGCCCGCCATGAGAGTGCGCTTGTCTTTGGTTACCGTTCCCTCAGTCTTGTTATCTACTACAAAGACCTGTGCACAGAGAGAGAGAGAGAGAGAGAGAGAGAGAGAGACAGACAGAGAACACATGC
>Ga0315905_10002333_pt1 | contig 19992 bp, 12 predicted proteins | sample LakEriMetagenome_5_FD_203522 | JGI IMG/M metagenome (GOLD analysis project Ga0315905, IMG submission 203522) | Freshwater fungal communities from buoy surface, Lake Erie, Ohio, United States - Buoy 4 MA121 | ecosystem: Environmental > Aquatic > Freshwater > Lake | place: USA: Lake Erie, Ohio... | reverse complement strand
GGCGCAGCGTCGCCTGGACCCAAGAGGCTTTGCTGCCTTGTATCAGCAGCGTCCCAGCCCCGAGGATGGAGATTTTTTCCGTCGTGATTACCTTGTGCAATACGACCGAAAAGATTTGCCAAAAGACTTGCGCATTTTTGCTGCCAGCGATCATGCTGTTGGCCAGGACAAAAGCCGATCGGACAGCACAGTTTTGCTCATTGCTGGCGTGGATCAGTACGGCGACATTTACTTGCTTGATTGCTGGTGGGAAAAGAAATCATCTGACGTTGTAGTAGAGGCCATGCTGCGTTTAATGAAGCAGCACAAGCCAATGCTGTGGTGGGCAGAAAAAGGCCATATCAGCAAATCCATCGGACCATTCTTGCGTAAACGCATGATGGAAGAGAAGGTGTATTGCGCCATTGAAGAGGTGACACCCGTTGCCAACAAGGTGCAGCGCGCCCAATCCATCCAGGGACGTATGGCAATGAAGAAGGTCAAGTTTCCCAAGGGCGCGCCCTGGGTGATGAATGCCTTTGATGAGTTGATGAAGTTTCCCAACGCCAGGCATGACGACTTTGTGGACACTTTGGCCTGGATCGGTATGGGCTTGGCTCGTCAATCCGGTCCAAAAACAGTCGAGCCAGTTAAAAAAGATCGCCCCAACACCGGCACTCTTGCCTGGGTGAAATGGGACAGTAAATTTCGTGATAGAGAACAGCGCTTAGTACGCGCATCAGGAGGGTTTTAAATGGACATGATGACAATTGTGGAAGACGGCGGAGAAGAAGAAAAAAAGGACCCGTCTTTACGCCGACAGCAGCTGGTCAAGGATGTGCTTGCCCGAGTGAATAACGCAAAGCAGCACTACAAAAAGCGCTTTGAGCAAATGACTCGCGATATGGATTTGGCCTTAAAAGGCTATGACGATCGCGAGTGGGACGGCATGCGCTATACAGCGAACTTGGTCAACCGCCATGTGCAGCAGCGCACCGCAGCGCTTTACGCTAAAAATCCCAAGTGTGTGGCCAAACGCCGCAACCGATTGGATTTTCAGTTTTGGTCCGGCGATGCCGAACTGCTAAAACAAGCCTATGAGGCTCGACTTAAAGCCATGACCTATCAAATGGAAGTGCCGCCACAAGTTGAGCTGCTAATTGCCGAGTACGAACAAGTCACAGAGCGTCGTCGCAAGATTGACCGGGTAGCTCAGACCCTGGAGGCTTTGTTTACCTACTTTATGCAAGAGGCCCAGCCGAACTTTAAGGGGCAGATGAAAGCCCTGGTGCGCCGGGTGATTACAACCAGCGCTGGCTTTGTCAAAATCGGCTTTCAGCGTGAGATGGAGCGTCGCCCGGAAGTCTCAGCCAAGATCAACGACATCACCGCTCAGATAGACCACATGCGCCGCATTGCCAAAGAGGCTGTAAAGGGCGATGTGCAGATAGATGACCCGGAGATGGAAGAGTTAATGCTTTCTCTCAAAGCATTGATGTGCGAGCCGGAGATGATTTTGCGCGAAGGCTTGCTGTTTGATTTCCCCGAGGCCAATGCCATCATCGTGGACCCAATGTGCCGCCAGCTGCGCGGCTTTGTGGGCTGCCGCTGGGTAGCGCATGAAATGTATCTCACCCCGGATGAGGTAAGCGAGATTTACAACGTGGACATCAAGGGCAAATACACGCCTTATGACACCAAGGGTCGCAAGCAAGACAGCGCAACCATGCCAATGGGTACGCTCATGCAAAACAGCAGCGAAGATGCCCAAAAAGGGCTGGTTTGTGTGTATGAGGTGTACGACAAGCCCAGCGGCTTGGTGTATGTCGCAGCCGAAGGGTATAAGGACTTCCTGGAAGAGCCTTGCGCTCCCAAAATCAAGGTCGATACCTTTTGGCCGATCTACGCCCTGGTGTTTAACGAGGTGGAACACAAGGACGAGATTTACCCGCCAAGCGATGTGCAGCTCATTGCCCCTATGCAAGCGGAATACAACCGCGCCCGTCAGGGATTGCGTGAGCACCGCCGGGCCAATCGTCCTAAGTACGTTGCCCCAGCTGGCCGCCTGGAAGAAGAGGACAAAGACAAGCTCAAGAGCCATCCGGCGAATGCCGTGATTGAGATTCAAGGCATGGCAGCTGGCGAGAAGGTTGATGACCTAATCCAGCCGGTCCGCATGATCGGAATTGACCCCAATTTGTACGAAGTCAAAACCATTTTTGACGATGTGCAGCTGGTGGTCGGCGCTCAAGAGGCTACCTTTGGTGGCTTGTCTAACGCCACGGCCACGGAAACCAGTATTGCTGAGAGCAGCCGTATGTCGGCAATGGGCGCTCAGATTGACGAGCTAGACAGCTTTATGTCGGAGATTACCCGTGCCAGCGGACAAGTTTTGCTCACCGAAATGTCAACCGACCAGGTTAAAAAGATCGTTGGCCAAGGGGCCGTATGGCCCGAGCTAACTAACGAGCAAGTCCAAGAAGAGATATTCCTGGAGATTGAGGCTGGCTCAACTGGCAAACCTAACCAGGCTGCCGAGCTGCGCAACATTGAGCGCATGCTGCCGTACCTACTCCAGCTCCCAGGCATTGATCCGAAGTGGGTTGCCAAAGAAGTGCTCAAGCGCCTGGATGACAAATTGGACGTTGATTCTGCAATGGCCGAGAACGTCCCGTCGATTGTTTCCATGAATGCGGTTAAAAACGCAGAAGCAGCAATGGGCCAAATGTCCAATGTCGCTAATCCTGGAATGCAAGGCGCTCAAGGTGGCAATAACGTGGCTGCAATGCCAAAACCCGCTGGTGGCTCTTTGCCCCCAATGGGCGGTAATGCGGTGTAGTTTTTTTTGATCGACTTGTATGATAAATGTTGTATATCAGACAAAATGTCGGCACAATACGATTTAGGAGGGACGTTTAATGGCTGACCAACAGCAACTTGAATTACCGGTTTCGTCCGCTGGTGAAATGGACGTTAACGACCAGGCCAATGAAGGCCAGGTCGAGGCGAGTTCGTCCGACGCGCATGGCGATGATGAAGGCTTGCTGGCGGTAGTCCGCGACGCTGTTGAAAAGACAGCTGAAGAGGAAGATACCGACGGCTCAAAACTGGTTTCGCCAACCAATGATGGGGATGTAACGGATGGGAGCGACGCTGATGATGAGAATTCTGAGGGCGATAAGTCTGAAGATGACTACTCTGATACGCCGTTTCATAAGCACCCGCGCTTCAAGCAATTGATACGCGATCGCAACGAATTAAGAGGGCGAGCTACTCAATACGACCAAATCACGGATTTCATGGACAAGAACCAATTGACCGCCGAAGAGGTGGCTCAAGGTTTTCAACTCATGGCCATGATGAAGGTTGGCGATCCAGCCAAAGCGTATGAGGAACTTAAAAAGCTAACGGACAACCTGGCGCTTGCGTCCGGTCATCGTTTGCCGGACCGCCTGGCAGAAAAAGTCGAACAGGGCTATATCGACCAGGACACCGCTCAAGATTTGTGGCGTGAGCAATTCAAGGCCCAGCGCCAAGCTGCGATTACACACGAAGAAAACCAGCGCTTTAGGCAGCAGCAGCAATCGAGTCATATCAACTCGATGGCCCAAACTGTCACGGCCTGGGAAGATTCTGTGCGTGAAAGTGATCCTGATTACGAACTCAAAGCCGAGATGATTGACGATCGTGTTCGCGCTCTTGTCGCCGAGAGGGGTCGCCCGAGAAATTCCGATGAGGCTTTGCAGTATGCGCAAAACGCATACCAAACAGTTTCTGATCGGTTGAGATCGGTGCGTGGCGTAAAACAACCTATGAGAACAGCGGTCGGCGGAAAAGTAAGTGGTACGCCCTTACCCGAGCCTAAATCGTTATTGGATGTAATTCAAAACACTTTGGCTCAAAGGGCATGAAATCAATCAACATTCTTTTTGAGAGGTAACTAAAATGGCATTTTCAGCCGCAGAACTCTCGAATATCGCCAATGCCGCACTCGATTATTTTATCGACAAAGGTAACGTCTATTCGAGCACGATTCAAGACAAGCCCCTACTTGCAGCACTAGATGCGAAAGCTAAAACTTTCCCTGGTGGTAAAGGTCAGGTTTCCATAGGCGTTAAAGGCGTTTACACGACTTCTGTTGCGGGTTACACCCACAACGATAGCGTGACTTATGCCAATCCCGCCAACATTAAACGTGTCAACTTTAACTGGCGCGAGCACCACGCTGGTATCAGCGTTACTTTGACTGAATTGAAAAACGACGGCATTTCCGTTGTCGATTCAATCAACGGCGCAAGCGTAACTAACCATTCCGGTCGTGACCAAACAGCCCTGGCCAATTTGCTCCAGGACAAGCTCGAGGACATGATGGAAGGCTATGCAAAAGGCATGAATTCTTTGTTGTGGGGTGACGGAACAGCGGATGCGAAAGCAATTGCCGGTATTCGCTCCATCATCAAAGATGCTCCATCTGTCGGCTCTGTCGGCGGCTTGGATCAGTCCCTTGCCGCAAATAGCTGGTTTCGCAATCGCGTTAATTTGGCCGTTACTACTACCTCAACGGGTGACGAAGTAGCAGCTTTGATTAACTCCGAGATGCGTCAATTGCGTCGCTTTGGTGGCAAGCCTGATTTGGCTTTGTGTGGCTCTGATTTCTTAGAGCGCCTGGCTAAAGAGCTGCGCAGCCGTGGCTACTACACCCAAAATGGTTTTTCTCGCCGCAACGACATTAGCGTTGGCGATATTACCTATGAGGGCGTGGTATTCAAGTATGACCCAACGATGGACGACATTGGTACAACCCTTGGTGGCACTACCAGTTACGCCAAGCGTTGCTACTTGATCGACACAAGCAAGCTCAACTTCATGTATATGGAAGGCGAGAAGATGAAGCGTCACTCACCAGCTCGTCCAGCTGACCAGTATGTGATGTATCGCTCAATCACTACGACTGCTGTGTTAGGCGCAAGCCAGCTCAACTGTCATGGTGTGTATCAGTTCTCTTAATTGAGGGCGCGAAAAGGGGTGGTGAAAGCCACTCCTTTTCATTATTTTGAGGAGATGGTATGCAAGTATGTGAATGCCTAGTTTTGATCGGTGGCGACATCGGCAACAGCGTAACAAAACAGGAAGTAACGGCAGCTGAAATTGCTGTGCTGCGCGCAATTCATGGCAATGACGCAGTAAGGTCCATTGTCATCAAGGATCAGATCAAGGTCGATCACGACAAAGAGCGTGAGCGTCTTGCTTTGATTTACAAAGACGAAATCGTGATGGGTCTTTTTGGAAAATTTGGCGACTTACCGGTAACATTGGAAGCCGCTCGCGTTGAGTCCGACATGATTGTTGGTGACGAAACCAAAAAAAGTAAAACAAAAAAGGCAGCAGAAGCTGTCGAACCAACTGTGCAATCTAGCGGAGAATAATCATGGCAAGAGGCACGACGCTGGGCGAGCTAGTCGAAGATTTACGAGCCGAAGCCGGTCATGCTCTTGCTCCCTCGCTGGGCGCATCAACTCGCGAAACTTTAATCAAGGTTATTCAACGCCAGCAAAAGCGCTTGTGGGATGACTACGCTTGGCCATTTTTGCGAGTCGATGTTAACGTACCCGTCCAGGCTGGTTTGCGTTACTACACGCTGCCTTCTAATCTGACCTATGAGCGCATTGAGCACATGTCATTTAAGTGGGGCAATCGCTGGCAAAAGCTGGGGTACGGCATTGGCATTGAGCACTACAACCAATACGATAGCGATTTAGATATTCGCAGTTATCCGGTTTATCGGTACAAAGAGTACGGCACAAATCAAATTGAAGTTTGGCCTATCCCTTCCCAAGACGGCAGCTTAACAACGCAAGACGGGATTTTGCAATATACCGGCATTCGTAATCTCAATCCCCTGGTGGCGCAAGCCGATAGGGCTGAGTTAGACGATCAACTGATTGTGCTTTTTGCAGCTGCTGAAGTATTGGCCAGGCAAAAGGCTGGTGATGCGTCAAGCAAGCTGGCCCAAGCGCAAGCGCATTACCAGCGCCTCAAAGCGCGCAACTCCAAGTCCGATCCTTTTGTGATGAGCCAGGACGAGCCATTGGCTTACACGCCAAAAGGTCCTCCAATGGTTGCAATTCAAAGGCCGTGACATGGCGTATTTTGTAATTGAAGATTTCAAAGCTGGACTAGACACTCGCCGCATGGCGGTGTCTAGCGTTCCTGGGTCCCTTCTCACTCTGACTAACGCGCACATTACTCGCGGTGGTGAAATTGAAAAGCGTCCCGCATTTGTCCCCATATCAGCGCTGCCAGGCAGCACGTTTGGCCTGGCCTCTGTTGGCACAAACATGTATATCTTTGGGTCCATTGCCGCGCCCGTCATTTCATCTGACGCGCCAGCAAATTTGACTTACCAGCGCTTGCAGCATCCGAGCAGCCTGGCCATGACCGGTGTTTTGCATGTGGCTGGATTTAACGGACTGCCCTACGTCATTGCTCAATACGATGACGGCTCTATTTTTCACTTTTACAACGGCACTCGCGTTGCAGCTTTTAACGATGGCAGAGCAAGAACCAGCTTTACAGTAACCGGCGGAACAACAGTCGGTGTAGCGGCTACGGCCAGCTTTACTGTGACCGGCGGTATTAACTCTGCTTCGGACACCATTACGCAAATTCGTTTAGACACTATCCCATTGCTATCTACTGAGGTCCAGCACAACGGCAGCAATACAGCAACGGCAGCGGCCATTGCAGCTGCGATCAATAGCTTTACTGGCAACCCCGACTTCACAGCGACATCATCGGGCGCGGTCGTAACGATCACTTCAGTCACCAAAGGGTCAATCTACAACGGCGCTGTTTTAAGTGTTTCAACAACTGGCAGCTTTACTGTCGGCTCTTTAAATGACTTGGCTGGTGGCATTGATAACGCCCTGGCTTTAATTACTGTTGGCGGTGTGCGCGTAACAGGCGATCCGATCTTGCATACAGGCAACAACGCCACAACGGCAGCGGCGATTGCAGCTGCGATCAATGACTACCCCAGCAGCCCGGATTATTTTGCAACTGCCGTGGGGACCAAGGTTAATGTGGTTGCGGTGGACGGCGGCACAGCCGCTAACGGACGCGCCCTGGCTATTGTCAATACAGGCAACTTCACAACTAACGTGACATCAGGCTCTTTGGCCGGAGGCGCGGCGGTTGCCAGCACCTTTACGCCAGGCGAATACGCCAAGCCAGCAAAGTCAAAAATGTATTCGACATCCGCTGCAACTTTGTTTTTCTCCAAGATTGACGATCCGTCGAACTTGACTGATACAACGAATGGCGCTGGATTTATTAACTTATCCAATAACGCCCTGGGATCAGAAAAGCTCAGCGCATTGGCTAACTACCAAAACAACCTGGCCATCTTCTCTGAGCGGACTGTGCAGATTTGGTTTATTGATGTGGACGCTGGCCAAAACCAGCAGCTCCAGGTGCTTAACAATACCGGCGCAATTGGCCCGGAATCTGTAATCGAATTTGGTGACAGCGATGTTTTCTATCTCTCCGAATCAGGCATTCGCAGCTTGCGCGCCCGTGACGCATCAAACGCCGCGTTTACCAGCGATGTGGGCAACTCTATTGACCCATTGCTGATTGAAGAGCTAAAGACCAATCGCCTGGCGGCGAAGGCATCGGTGGGCATTTTGGAGCCTCGCGATGGCCGCTACATGCTGGCTATTGGACCTAAGATTTATGTCTTCAGCTACTTCCCAGCCTCTAAGGTCAGCGCCTGGTCCGTGTACGAGCCAGGCTTTTCCGTGACGGCCTGGGCCATTGTTGGCCGAAAGCTGTATTGCCGAGCTGGCGACATCCTTTACTTGTTCGGTGGCGACGATGGGGACACTTATGACAACTCTGAAGTAGTGGTCCAGCTGCCTTATTTGGATGCGCGTAGCCCAGCTACTTTTAAGCAGTTCACCGGCATGGATATGGCATGTGAGGGGCAATGGCTGGTGCAGACATGTACCGACCCCAATGACCTAACAAAGCGCCAGGACGTTGCTACTGTTTATCAAACAACCTACTCCCTGGGACATGTCACTTTGCAAGAGTATTCGACCATGCTGGCCTTTCGCCTGGTCAATGACCAAGATGGCCCCGCCAGGATTGGCAATATGGTCTTGCACTATGACAGCGGGGATGTCGGGTGATTGTGTTTAAAGCCAGCTTGCCTATGGTTTGGGATGTGGCCTACCGCATGCGGGAGAAGGATTACGACGAAATAAGTGCGACCAGTTTTGCAAAAGACAGAAAAGAATTAGCCGACGGGTTGTCCGTGGCTTGCTGCAAAACTCCGGCAATGTATGTGTGCTCAGAAGAGCGGCCAATCGTTGTGATGGGCTGGAGCATGCCCAGGCCAAATATTGCTCAAATAGGGATGTTCGCAACCGACGAATACATTAAAATAGCATCAGGTGTGAATCGTTTTGTGGTCCGGGAGATGTTTCAAGACATCAACCGGTACAACATTCACCGATTGGAATGTTTTAGCCTTGGCTCTCACGCCCAGGCGCATTCGTGGCTCGAGTGGTTAGGTCTTAAAAAAGAGGCTGACCTTGAGGGTTACGGACGCAACGGCGAAAAATTTGTGTCCTTCGCCTGGACACGGAAACCTGGCGCAACCGATATTCGGTGGCGCTCCAAAGGTAATCTGTGTTGAGGTGAAAAATGTGCGCACCAGCCGTTACTAATTTAATAGAAGAAGTTGTAGAGGCTCCAGGAAAATTAACAGATTTTCTTGGAATTACTAGCTCAGATGGTGGCTCAAGCCCAGGGCCAGCTGCGGCCCCCGAGGTCGATCCAGCTGAAGTAGAGCGCCAGCGTCTTGCAAGAGAAACTGCGGACCGCGAAGCTTCTGAGCGAGCTGCTGAAGAGCGCCGCCAACAAGCCGAGGCCGAGCGTGTCAGAGTAGCTGCTGAGCAGCGAGCTGGACGTATTGGCGCTGGCAAGAAATCTATTGCCGACGCATTTAGCCCATACGATCAAGACTCGTTTTACAACAACGCGGCTACCGGTTACAACGATTTCCAATCGCAAGACATCAATACGCAATACCAGCAGCAGCTTGGTAATTTAATTTCTAGCCTGGCCCGTACTGGTAGATTAAACACAGCATCTCGTACTCGCGGCGTAGATGCGTTGCGTGGCCAATACGAAGATGCAATGGGCCGTGTGCCTGACGCTGGCAAGCAATATTCAGATTCATTGCGCACCAACATCAACGACTCACGCAATGCCTTGTATTCGCAAAACGAACAGGACCCAGGCGTTGATTTAATAAGCTCAACGGCCACAAGCAAAGCCGGTGAGTTTGCAGCGCCAACTGGTTACTCCAGGTTGGCCAACTTAATGATTGATCCATCTCAATTTGCTGTCAGCAGAGGCAATGTGATTGCAGCTGGCAAGGGAGGTGGAGCAGCAGCAACACCAGCATTGTTTAGTCAAACAAGACAAGCTCGCGGCGGCGGCTTTTTCGTCGCATAAGGAGAATAATAATGTGTGATCCAGTATCAGCAACCATTGCAGTAGCAACAGCGGTGGGTTACAACGAACAAAACAAGGCGCGAAATGATGCCCGCAATGCAGCACAAAACGCGGCAAATGATGCGCGAACTGCGCGTGAGCAAGAAGCTGCGCGTCAACGCCAAATAGAAGAAGAGCGGCAAACGCGTATTGGCCAAGGCCGCTCAAAGATTGACGAAAATTTTGGTCAATTCGATGATAATTTTTACAATCAACGCAACCAGGCTTATGTGGATTACGCATCACCTGAGCTAGATAAGCAATACAAAGATTCGATGCGCTCGCTTGTTGCAGCGCTTGCTCGCAGCGGAAACTTGCAATCATCTACACGCGCAGAAAAATTTGCCGATTTGGACGAGCAATACAAGCAGCGCAAACTAGACATTACAAATACTGGCCGTGACTATTCCAACCAGGCTAAAGATGCGGTTGAACGTAGTAGGGCAGAGTTAATAACCCAAAACGAATCACTTGCTGATCCAAACGCCATTTCCGGAAATGCCTTAGCGCGTTCACAGTCTCTTGCACAGCTGCCAACGTTCTCACCACTTGGCAGCATGTTGACTGATGTGACCGGCTCACTAGCAACACAAGCAGACCTGGAAAGACGCGGACAAGCCCGTTACAACACCGGCCTATTTACACCACGCGATTCAAGTCGCGTTGTGACATAAGGAGTAATTATGTGTAGCCCGATTGCAGCAGCCTCCTATACCGCTAGTACGCTTGGCAGCGCAATGAATGCGCGCAGCCAGGTGGATGCAATGCAAGCGCAAATTGACTTAGAGAAAGAGTCGATGAATCGCCGTAAAGGCCTTTTGGAAGCTGAGTATGTTCGTCAAGCTGATATGACTGACAAAAACGTAGGTACGTTTAACAAGAGTCAAGCCTTGTTTAAGCCTGGCGTTAGCGGCGAGATGACCGACAAGGCAGCCTTGCTGCGTACTGTTTACGACAAGAATATTTCCGGTCCAGTTGCATTGAGGGCCACAGCTCCCGAGGCTAGAGGCATTGTGGCCGATGCAGACCAACAGTTCAGCGATGCAGCTCAAGGCCGCGTCAACAACTTGGCCAACGCGCTTAGCAACTTACGCTCATTCAACGAGGTGTTTGCCGACAAGGGCCGAGGCTTAAACAGAAATGCCCAAGACATAAACCAGCAACTTGGTTTTATGCGCGGCAGTCGCGGTGTATTGGGCAGCGAGCTTGAAAGCTCCCAGGTTGATCCATTAGAGCGTCAGCTTGCAAATGTAAACGCAATGAATCCGCTGGGTGATGTTCTCAAAATGGGCGGAACAATTGGTATGTATTACGGCCTGGCTGATCCAGCAAAGGTTGCAGCGGCCCGTGCTGGTTATGGCACTACGCCAACACCAAATTACCCACGCATCCAGGTTGACCCATTTGCAAACATAGGCTAAGGAAAAAACATGGGACGTTATCGCAACGCTTACTCAAATTATGCTAACCCCGAGCTGGGTGATGCGACAAACAATCTTGCGCGAGCGATGTTTGGCTCTGCCCAGGACGATGCCTATTCAGCCAGCGCAAGATCACAAAGAGCATTGGCCGAGCAGCGTGAGTACGAGACAGAGCTGGCCCGGCAAAACGCAGCAATGCTAAATGCCGCTGGCGACAATCCGTTGCTGCAATCAAGAGCGCTTGAGGCTTTGGGGTACGGACCAAATGTCCGTAACGAAAGCGGTGCTTTCATCAGGCCGGTTGTACCAGGCGGTCCTCAGATGTCTGTGCCAGTTTTTACAGACAACGCTCCCGATCAAAAACAAGTAAGTCAGCTTGCTCGGCTCATGCTGGGTACGGGTGGAAACACACAGCAAACAATGGCTGGGTTTCGGGACCTCAACAGAACGGCTGGTGAAGGTACTGCACAACGCTTTTTGCTTAATCCAGCAGATTACAGCGAGGACCAGCTGCGCGGCGCAACTATTTTGCTTAAAGGCCCTGGTGGCGTTGACGCAGACTTTGCCCCAACTGTGAACTCGCAAAACAGACTCCAGGAAATCGTGACTGGCCGGGCCAACGACAAAAATGCTTCTGTTGAGCGCGTAGGCATGAATCGCAATGAGGTCGAGCGTAGCGTGGGTTTGGATGCAAATGCAAAGCGCTTACTAGGAACTCAAGATGCAAATGCAAAGCGTTTGCTAGGCGATCAATATGAGGTTGATCGTCGCCCCGTAATTGTTGGTCAAAACGCAACAGCATTTATTCCTAACAATAGACAAAATCAATTTAATAACTCATCTGAATTACGCGGCCAACAAAGTCCTCTTGTTATTCCAGCAAATGCAACAGCTTTGATACCCGATGACAGAGCTGGTGACTTTACAAAAGGAACTACTGTTGAAGGCAAAGACATGCCACGAGCTACCGGTGGCAGCGGCGGCAGCGGCAGCTCAAAGAGCGGCGACAAGCTTGTAACTATTCCAAAGGTTGCGCAAGAGCGCATGGACGCAAACTTTGCCGGATTAGTTAAGAAAAACGGCATCAAGCTGGAGGGCGAATCTAACCTGGCCTTGAGCACCGAGATGTCAAACATTTGGCAAAACACACGCAACCCTGACAGGGCAGCTGATGTGGTTTACCAGGCGCTCAAGAATGGCAACAGCGTCAACGGCGTAACGCTGACTCAAGAAAACGGAGTATTTACAACCACAACCAAAGCGACTCGCGCTGCCAACGGCCAAATGCTCCCGCCCAAAGCTGGAGACATTCGCAAGGGCTACCGATATAAGACAGGAGCTACCGATCCAAGTGCTGTTGACAGCTGGGAAAAAATTAAATGAGTGGACCTTGGGAAGACTATGGCGGCGGTAGCAGCTCAGTAGCTACTCGCCCTAAAGACAAGCCCCCAGGTCCTTGGGATGATTTTGCGTTGCCATTGGGGTCGCCAGCTGTTGTGCAGCAGCAGTCTCCTTCCCCCGGTAGGGTTGAGCAAGCGGCGGTAGCTCAACCCGTTTTTTCTAATGGCAGCTCAATGGAGCAAGAGGGTTTTGTTGACCCAATGGGCAACGTATCAGGATCGCTTAGTTCGTTGCCAGTAAAACCGCCAGTTAAAGCGCCAGTAACAGCAAACACACAAACTATCGTAACTCCTCAAGTCGCTGAGATGCGCGCTTATACGCCTTCTTTATTTGAGCAGTTCCTTGGCTTATTTCCAAGCAACAAAGACAAAGCATCTAACGAAGTAGCTGCGCGTCAAATTGCTAAGCGAGAGAACATTCCGGTCACGCAAGTCTATCGAGAGGCTGGTGGCAGCCGTCCAATATTTAATCCGGAAGGAAGAGCGCCAATTGGCGCTGCCGTAGATACAGCAAAAGTCATTGGCAATGAATTCAACCCAATTGATAAAGACGGAAACTTACAAGTACCTCGCTTTGTTAAGGGCGGCGCTGGCGCTGTTGCCAGGACAATTCGTGGCGGCAATATCAGCGCGCCTGGACAAGAAAACACTCTTGATAGATTTATCAAAAGCACAGAGCCTCCTAAGAAAACAGGGCCAGGCAATTTTGATGCGTTTGAGAATTTTGGTGATTCGCTTGGATATAGCCTAACCACAATGGTCGCGTCCGCAACTGCTGCGGCTGCTGCAACTCCTTTTACCGGACCAGCTGGAGGTGTTGCAACCGGTATGGTTGTCGCCGGTGGTGTTGCGTACCGCGCCAGCAAAGATCAATTTTTAGATAACGTCAAAGAAAACCTTAACAAGCAATCAAACAAAATGTTTGGGCGCGATCTCAGCCCCGATGAGTGGAAACAAGCGAGCATAGATTTTGATGCGGCCGCAACAAAGTACGGCGCATGGGAGGCAATCCCCGAAGCAATCAGCAACGCGATTTTTCTAAAAGCATTTGCTAGACCGATCATCGGTGCAAAGGGTTCACGATTAGATCGCTTGGCCCCTATTGCTGCGTCCCAAGCATCTGAGCAAGTAACTGAAACTATCACAGCGCTTGGACAAAACAAGGCCGAGCTTGAGGCTGGCCTAACAACTGAGCAGCTCGACATAAAAGAGGCATTTCGCAAGCAGTTTGCGATGACATTGCTCACCAGCGGAACAATGGCTGCTGGCGCAAAAAGCAAACAAGCTGCGCAAGATTTCTACATCAACCAGGTTGAGCCGCGTGTTGCTCCTGGGTCCGCTTTGGCCAGGGCCATTCGCAATGATTTGGACATGGCGGCATTTAATCCCGAGTCCATCAGGCAAGAGGCCGTGCGCCGTCTAAACCCTGACAACGCGCAGCTTGAAGTTCGTAATGTGGGTCAACAAGGAGGTAACAAGCCTTGGGAAGATTTCCAATCACCCGCGCCAACAGAGACACAATCAAACGCGCCTTGGGAAGATTTCCGGGCAGCTAATAATCCGCCGCCTTTGAGTCCGATTGAATCAAGCATTGTCCAAACAGCGCCAATACCTCTTGGCATTGATATAACGCAAACAGCGCCAATACCTCCTGGCATTGATCTAACGCAAACACCGGACGAGCCTGGCCTTAGCGGCGCGCCTATCAATGTTGGTCCTGGCGAAAGAGCAGACCCGCCAATGGGCAATTTCCCTGGACCCGATGAATTTGGATCGCGGGACCCGGAGCTGGGTCAAGAACCTACGCCTCCTATTGAGCGCCCCGAGGCAGTATCAATTTTCAATGGATTGATTGATGTAATGGGTGGCGGCTTCATGGGCCAAAAGCAAGCCATGAAAGAGTTTCAGCGTCAGTATGGCTTGGTTGAAGTTAGGGACAACGAGCCGGTGCTGTCTGCAAAAGGCCAGCAACTTATTGCTCAGCTCAACCCCACAGGGATGGGCAGCAAGCCTTTGACAACGCTAGAAGCTGAAGAGATCATCAATCAGTTTGTTGCAGCCAATCAACCAGAGCAAATTGAGCCGGTCACGATTGCAACAATTGCCCAACCACAAGACGGGCCGACTGAGGCGCAAAGAGTATTTAATCAGTTCTTGAAAAATGGCGGTGGCGACGATGTGCAGCAAGTCAGCACTACAACGGGCCGCAAGATCGACACAGTTTTGTACCTGGCTGAGATGGATGAGCTATCACCAGCTGGCGGAGACTTGCAGCCGCGTGATCGTTCACGCCAAAGCAGCGACCAGCAAATACAACTCATGGCCAATCAGCTCGATCCGGCCAGGCTGGGTGAATCAGCAGAGGCGGATCGCGGCGCGCCGATTGTTGGAGATGACTTCATCATTGAGTCAGGCAATGGCCGTGTCCAGGCAATCAAACGCGCTTATGAGCAAGTGCCTGAGCGCGCCCAGGCTTACAGAGATTTCTTAGCCAACAAGTACGGATTTATTGATGCGCAAAAGATGCGCATGCCGGTCCTGGTGCGTGTTCGCATGACAGCACTCTCACCCGATGAGCGCAGACAGTTTGTCCAAGAGGCTAATCAATCAGCAACGATGCAATTTAGCGCAACTGAAAAAGCGCTGATAGATCAAACCAAGCTTGGCCCTCAAGTCATGGGCGTGTGGCGTGGTGGAGAAGTAACCGACGCAGCCAACAGAGACTTTGTTCGCTCCTTTATCCAAAACGTCATTCCACAAGCTGAGCAAAACAGCGTGATGGATGCCAATGGCAATTTGTCTTTGGACGGCAAGCGTCGCATTGAAGCAGCAATGCTGGGCAAAGCGTTTGGTGATGCTGCTTTGTTGGCCAGGATTTTTGAGAGCAACGACAACAACATTCGCTCCATTGGTGGTGCGTTGCTGGATGTATCGGGTGATTGGATGAACATGCGCCAAGCTGGTGTTGAAGGTCGCATGCCTGAGCGCTTTGATGTCACTCCTCAGCTGGTCGATGCTGTGCGTATCTTGGACGGCTTGCGTGAGACAAACCGCAAATTGGCAGACTTCCTGGGAACCCAGGAAATGTTTGAGCAGCGCGACCCCGCAACCGAGGCGTTCTTGCGTGGATTCTTCAATGCCAAGCTGACCAGGGCAGTCGGTCGTGACCAGGTATATGATTTACTGAAAGCTTACGCCGATGCTGCTGTGCAACAAAGCGATGAGTCCCTATTTGGGGACCTTGGCCAAGTGCAGCCGACTGAAATTATTGAGACACAAACGGAGGCAAGAAATGCCAAAAATGCCGGAAGCGAAACTGGGCAGCTCTTCGAGGTCGGACCCCGCAGCGCAGAGACTGCTGGGACAAGTGATGCAAGGGGTGGGCAAGAAGTACCGCGACGGGAACTACGACGAGGTGGGCAAGGCTCTGATCGACCAGGCAACGAGTCAGATGTCGGGCAACAAGTCGGACAAGATCGAGGCCGAACCCGTAGGGACAATGAAAGCCCCAGGAAAGAAAAGCCCACTAGATCGCAGAAAGCCAACAATCAGTCCCAGGCCGAAACCGATCGAATAGAACCTTTCTTAGAGGATGAAAATGGGCGAACCCCTGGACAAGACGATGACAACCCCCTCCCGCGCCAAAGCCAGCGAGAGGCTAGTTCACAAGCTGATACCGGCAAAGAAGAGAACCAAAGATTCCGAGGAACAACGCGCAGCTCGCTCCTCTTCAAAGTCAGCTTTACCGACCGACAAAGCATCTACCGAAACGCCTTCGCAGAGCTAGGCTACGACCCGACCCAGGCTGAGCTGCTGCCCCCAGCTCGCCAATTTACTATTCTCAGTCAGGGCCTAAAGAAAACTTACGGCCTGGCATTTGTTGAGAGAACCAGCTCAGCGAATTTGCGTGAAGCCATTGACCAGCTGCTTGACGCATATCGCGGCTTGCAGCTCATGGCCTACGTTACTGAGCTGCCAACTAAAGCCATTGGCCTAGAGGGGTCCCTTGGCCTGGTGCTGCGTCGCCAGGTTGAATACCTTGGTGCGTACTACCCAGGCGGGGGCAACATTGAAGGCACTCGCACGGCGGGTCCAACCATTGCATTGCCCAAGCGCTCCAACAGCTTTGCCCACGAATGGGGCCATGCGTTTGACTACTGGATGCTTGACAAGATCAATGGCGAGCAAGGCACGTTGTCTGAGGCCATTCGCAAAGGCGATGCACTATCCGACCAATTTCCTGAGTCCATTAAAGATGCGTATGTGTTGATGATGCGCAGCTTGTTCTTTGACCGGGGGCTTGAGGCTGCTCAGATCATGGAGCTGGAGAAGAAGATTGAATTGGCCAAGACAGACGCTGAGCGTCAAAAGCTGCAAGCCAAGCTTGACCAGGTGTTGTCCGGCGCGTCCAAAGGCCGCAACACCAAGAGCCAATACTACGAACAGCAAAAAGAGTTTGTCAGTCGTGAGGGTGGTGAGCTTGATTACTGGACCAAGCCAACCGAGATGTTGGCTCGAGCATTTGAGGCGTACATCAGCTTTAAGGTGGAAGGCGCTGGTGGCACAACCGAATTTATTGGTAAGGGAACCGAGGCGTATCAAAGCGATGCAATTTCTCGCTTAGAACTCACATTCCCCAAAGACGCAGACCGATTCAACATTTACCGCGCATTTGATTTGCTCTTTGATGCTGTGCGCAATGAGGCGCTGCTCAACCCAACAGGCGAGGCAACTGCGACCATGCCTAATGATGTCGTGCTGTCTAACCCCGCGATTTACTTTCGCGATGTTGTTGACACCAGCGAAGGCACATACCTGGGCAAGATTTTTAGAAACGAGCGCGATGAATTACAGCGCCAGCGTAACGCTGCCAAGCGCCAAGCTGATCGTCCAAGTGACAACAAGTCCGTTTTCCAAAGAATTCAAGATGCAACCAATGCCATAGCGCAAACCAACCGAGGCGTTCTTTTGTCTATTGAGGGGCGCTACAAGAAGCGCGGCAACCCTGGAGCTGCCAACGCTATTTGGCAAATCACCAAGCGCATAGCAACTGATCCTGGTGCTAGTCGCGAGACATTTAAAGGCGGCGTATTTAACGAGGCTATTGAGCGTGAAACATTCCGTTTTGAGAACAGGCTAGACCGCATTATCAAAGACAACGACATTCAGAACTTCACAGAAGAAGAGCTGGACCAGCTGCGTGATGTGCTGACTGCAATTAGTGATGAGCCATTGCGCGCATCTGCCAAGATCACGGCAGCTGCTGCGCCGCTGCGCATATTGCTCAATGACTTGCATGGCTTTATGACGCAAGCCGGTGTCGATGTGGGCTACGTTGAGCAAGGCTACTTGACCCGTATCCTGGACGAGCCAATCATCATGGACAACCCTGGTGGCTTTGTGCAAGATGCAACCAAGGTCTATGAGATTGTGTTTGACAACACCACGCCGGACCTAGAAGGCGCAATGACACCCGATAGCATTGAGCAAGATTTAAATGTTGTTGCTGGGATCATCAGTAAATTGCGCAATGCGGGTATTCGCTACAACAAAGATTCTCGCTTCTCCGAGTTTGCAAAAGCTACCAAGCAGATGCGCAAGTTTGCTGGACAATTGCGCAAAGCATTGGCTGCTGGTGATGCCGATGAGATTGATGCGGCAAGAACGGCATACGCAAGCTTTATTCAAGATCAGGCCGTTGAAGAAACCATTGGCGAGGCGCGTGAGTTAGCCAAAGAGATTTGGAGCGACAAGGCTGCAAACGATTGGCTGCAACGCATTTTGTATGGCTCACCAGCTGGCTGGGAAAGCAACTCGCCTTCTGCCAATTTTTTAAAGCAGCGCAAGCTGCCGCCCGAGGCCGACAAGCTCTTGACCAAGTATTACATCGCAGACCCAAGCGAGACAGTAAGAACGTATTTGCGCGGCGCTGTTCGCAAGTCTGAATACAACCGACGCTTTGGCAAGATGTCCGGAGACAGGGGCAACACCCAAATTGACACACTCTTTGAGAACTTGCGCAAAAGTGGCGTGAGCGGCGAGGATGTTGAATACATCGAGAAGATCGTCAACCAAGAAACCGGCAACACGCGTGGCAATTTGCCGCGAGGTGCTGAGCGTTTACTCAACAACACACAAACCATTGGAACGATGGCGCTGCTGGGGCGCGTTGTCTTAACGTCCCTGGCTGAACCGATTGCCGTAGGATTTCAAACAGGCAAAGCATTAGATGGCTTTGCTGCCCTGGCATCAACAATCAGAGAGATCGTCCCAACTGCCAGCATTCGCGAGAAGCGCGCTTTAGCAAGAGCGCTTGGCATTGTGGCCAGCCCTTACACCACAGATATTTTGGCTAATCGTTTTGGCGGTCAATTTAGCGAAGACCCCAAGATCAGCAAAGTCTCAGCTCGCTTTTACGCTCGCGTCGGTTTGACCGGCTTGACCAATGCGCAGCGCCGCTCAGCCATGCAGCTGGGTGTTGCGTACTTTGTAGAGATGGCAGAAACGATTAACGATCCGGATGCCAGCGCCCAGGACAAAGCAGCAGCAAAACGCGAGCTGGTTGATTTTGGGTTGCAGCGCAACGACCTGGATGAGTTTGCGACTTGGATGATGCAGTTTGGCGATCGGCTGCCAGCACTTGAAGAGATCACCGATGTCAACGGCCAGCTCACAGAGTTTGGAATGATGCTCTCGGTGGGCGTTGGTCGTTTGGTCAACCAGGCCATTCAAAACCCCAAAGGCGTTGATCGACCTTACGCAGCTAACACGACCATTGGTCGCATGGTGTACGGGCTGCTGAGTTTCAACATGGCTTTTTCTCGCAACATCATGATTAAAAGCTGGAAGATGATTACAAGGGAGGCCGAGCAGCAAGGGGCGCAAAAAGCAGCCTGGCTTGCTGTTAGAGCCGTGGCATTCCCAGCACTCGCTTTGTACGCCGGTCATTTTGTCGTGACGATGATGCGTGAGGCGCTGCTGAACCCTGACAAGTGGGACGACGAAGAGAAGAAGGGGAACTTGTACGCCTACCTGGTTGGCCTGGCGTTTTCTCGCTCCGGCTTTACCGGCGTGGTTGATCCGTTCTACAACGCGGTGCTCTCACTCAAGTACCAGCGTGACCTGAGCAACTTAATGATTGGCCCTGTCGGCTCTTTCTTTGCCGTGAATTTGCAGCGCATCTTGAGCGGCTTCATGCTGCCCAACAGCGACAAGAACAACAAGGTTGAAACGACACAGCTCAAAGCAGCTTACGAGCTAACAGCGCAACCGGCATTAGGTTACGCCGTTGGTGCATTGCCAGGCGGCCCGTTGCTGGGTGCTGCCTATGGTGTGGGATATGGCTACTTATCAAGCCCCGCTTTTAAATCACAGTTTGCCGAATTCTTTGTAGGTCCTAAAGACACCGACAAAAAGAAGGACGCTGGCATCCCTTTTTAGGAGAGTAAACATGGAATGGTTAAAACAAATCGCACCGACCATCGCAACCGCGCTTGGCGGCCCCTTGGCTGGCATGGCTGTCTCAGCTGTGAGCAAGGCCATCGGGGTTGATCCGGACAAGGTAGGCGACTTAATCAGCAACAACAAACTCAGCGCTGAGCAGATCGCGCAGCTCAAGCTCGCGGAGA
>Ga0315905_10002332_pt1 | contig 19992 bp, 13 predicted proteins | sample LakEriMetagenome_5_FD_203522 | JGI IMG/M metagenome (GOLD analysis project Ga0315905, IMG submission 203522) | Freshwater fungal communities from buoy surface, Lake Erie, Ohio, United States - Buoy 4 MA121 | ecosystem: Environmental > Aquatic > Freshwater > Lake | place: USA: Lake Erie, Ohio... | reverse complement strand
CACTGAAAGGTATATTTTTAATGAATTCGCAAATTGTTTCGAAATTTTACCTGAAATTCTAATTGAAAACTCTAAATCGAAAGGATCTAAATTGATTTCTCTTTTACACGAAAAACATAAAAAAGGTGTCGAATCTGAAGGAATAGACTTTGTGAATTTTAGTACAAGTTGCTCAAAAAAAAGTGGAACCTGGGATATTTTTTCTTCAAAATTTTGGGCGATAAAGAATTCATTAGATTCGGTGTTAACCATACTTAGTATAGATCAAATCATAATTGCTAAAGAAAATCTTCGAAATTGATTAAAATTTAAAAAAAAAATATTATAGGAATAAATTTTGAGTTTTTTTCTTTTTTTTTCATTCGATCGAGGGTCTTATATTGAATTTAAATTTTCATACTCAATTTTCTTTTCCTTTACTTTAAGGACGATTTTTTCTTAGTTTGAAGTAAAATTTAAAAAAAAAGATGTATTATGTTTTTTATTTATTTTCTAGATATTGCTAAAATAAATTTATTTTATTTTAATAATTCAAATTATAATTAAGACTCTTAGATATTAATACTTTTGAATATGAATTTTTAAACCCTGGAAATTGTGGATGCGATAATTTTTTTTTCTATTAAGTTAATGTTGAATAAAATCGAAAAAAAAACTTTGTATTACGAAAGGTTTAATTATCTTTTTTCCGAATATTCTCGGATAGTCTTAGTTGATACAAAGAACATAAGTTCTAATCAATTCAAAAAGTGTAGAAAAGCTTTAGGTAAAGATTCAATTTTAATCTTGGGAAAAAATAAAATAATTAAGAAAATTTTAAAGGAACATATAAAGCATAATCCTGGTTTAAATAACCTTTTTTCTCATTTATCAGGAAATATTGGGTTTATTTTTACAAAAACCGAACTTTTGAGAATTAAACAAATTCTAGATGATAATCAGGTTCCAGCTCCAGCTAGATCTGGACAAATTGCACCAAATGATGTTACAATTCCTTCTGGAATAACAAATATCACGCCAGATGGAACCCTTTTTTTTCAAGCCTTAAATATTTCAACTAAAATATCCAAAGGTTTAGTCGAAATTCAAACTCCCGTAAAAATAATAACTAAGGGTCAAATGATCGGTAATTCTGAGGTAATTTTACTTCAAAAATTGAACATAATTCCTTTTTCACATCGTTTTGAAATCAAATTAATCTTTGATAATAATCTTTGTATTGATCCTAAAATTTTAGAAATTTCAATGAGTGAAATCGAAGCGAAATTCGAACGAACAAAAGATGAATTGAAATTTTTAGAATCTTTACTTTCTTATCCTAACACGATTAAAATTGAAAATTATCGAAAAATAACTATAACAAATATATCGTTTTTATCAAAAATATTAGGATTCGTTACAGTTTCAGAAAAAAAAGCTGGAATAAAAATAGAATCTATTACAGAAAAAATAAATGTTATTCAAAGTACAGTTGACGAAAAAAACGATACGGAAGATGGAGATTTAGGTTTCAGTCTTTTCGATTAAACTAATCACTAACAAAAAGAAGAAGAAGAAGATTTTTTTAAGTTAAATATTTTTTTAAAACATTCTAATTTTAAAAGATTAAAATTTGTCGAATTATAGAATCGGATTGTAATGTTCTATTAAACCTGATCTGGATCTATGAAACTACATTCTGGAATTTGTGGATTGATAGATTGATTTTTATTTATTATATCAGCGTTTTCTTGATCGTTGTAAATATCCTCTTCGGCTCCGAAAAAACGTTCTAAAATTTTAATTGCACTCTCGTATATTTCATCGTTGGGATGTTGTTGTAATTTTTCTAATTTTTCAAGACCTCGTGCTTTTTCTATCTGTAAAACATATGTATTTTTATTATGTGATTCCTCGGAAATTTCACCATTTTCTAAAATATTTTCTAATCCTTCCAGAATAACCTTGATAATTCTTACATCTGAAGAGTCAAGTAAGTTAATTAACGCAGGAAGAGGGTTAAATTTTAACAAAAAATCGATCTGTTTTTTCCCTCCTCCGGTAGTTGCGTTGGAAATTGCCCACGCTGCTTCTTTTTTAACATCCAATTCAGATGATTCGAGTAAATTAACAAGAACCGGTATTATTCCAGAATCAATTACAGCTTGAATCTGTGAAACATTTCCAGCAGTAATGTTTGATATTGCCCAACATGCCTCTCTTTTTATTGATTTTTTGTTTGAATTTAATAAGGTCAAAAGACAAGGCAATGCGGAGGAATTTATAACTGCTTGAGTTTGAAAATCATCTCCAGTAACAATGTTACCAATCGTTCTTAGTGCTGGAGTTTGAACCTTGGTGTCTTCATGCATCAAAAGCTCAGTGATTCTGGTTAACATTCCAGAATTTATAATTCCTTGTATTATATTCGATGAACCATCGGAAATATAAGATAACGCCCAACAAACATCTGTTAATATATCTATGTCGTCTGAAAGTATTATTTTTCCTAAAACTATTATTAATGAAGGGTGATCATTTTTATTTAAACCCGGTTTTTCTCTACACAGATTCGATAATGTCCAAACTGCGTTCCTCAAGAAAGAAACACTTTTATTTTTACTTATCTGAAATAAAAGGGCCTCTAATAAATTAGTTTTAAGCAAATATTCTCTGCATTTTATAGAATCCCCTGCAATATTTCCTAGAGCCCAAACACATTGACTAGTAAGATTATCGTTGCTTCCCTGAAAAAGTTCAATTAGAATTGGAACAGCTTCACTTTCGATTAATTTATAGGTTTGTTCAGAGGTTCCAGATGCAATATTTGTAAGAATCCATGCGATTTCGAACTTTAATTGTACATCATTATCTTCTTTTAAAAAATGGACTAAATTAGAAAGAATACCGGTGTTAAGGATTTCTTGAATTGGAGGATTTTTTTCTTTTGAAAGAAGTTTACGGATTTTTATGATATTTGCGAGTTTTTTCTCGTAATCAAATGTCATTAATAGATTCTTAAAATTTGGTTTGTTTTCGTTAAAAAAATCTTCCTGAATTTGTTTTAAATCAAAATCGTTTACCGAAGTTAACAATTTCTCTTTTCTCTTTTTCATTGCTGATTCTTCTCTATTCAATTTTCTATTTTCTTTTGAAATTTCATCCCGTTTTTTTTTAATGTAATTATCTAGATTTTCATTTGCAAACATATTTTTTTTTCCATCTGCATTCATTGCAATTATAAATCAATAAAGGCTAATAATTTAATTTATTAATTATTATTAATTTCATTAATTAGAACCATAGAGCTATTATGATTTTTGAAAAAGTGATTAAACATTTTCAATTTTTATGCTTTGATTTTTTGAAAAACTATAAGTCTGAATATTTTTTTCCTAATTTTATTTTCACTTTGATAGATTTTCTTAAAAATACTATAAATTGTATCTTTGTCGATAAAATAATTAAAGAATTTTTTAGAAGTTTTTTGAGAAAAGAGATGATTACCTTAATGAAAAAACTATGCAAAAAACTGGTAGCAATAAAATATGAGAAACTTGATATTGGCTTAAAATTTTTAAAAAACCAAAAAAAAAAAAAACAGTTTTGGAATCTTAATAAAAAATTATCCGTTAAAAATTTAAAAAGAATGTTTAATTTTAAAAATTACTCGATTATACAAATAAAACAAATTAATTTGATTAAACTTTTTTTCATCTTCAAAAAATTTTCTATAATTCATTTTAAAAAAAATATTAAAAAGGAAGTAATTATACATTATAAGGGATTTTGCAATAGAATCATATTATTAAAATTATTCTATCTGAGTTAGTAATTAATAATTAGGTTTTAAATCACAACATTCGCATTTAATAGAATATTTTATGGTGACATCAAAATCGGTTATTTCCTTTTTTATTTCGACTCCAAATTTATTTTTTAAGCAGCAACAATTTTTAAAAAAAAAAACTTTTTTTTCTAATATTGGGTTTCGCAATAGAAAATATGAAATTCATTGTAAAAATTCAATGGAAGAAAAAAATTATCAGAAAGGCTGGTTAGAATCTATTCTTTCTGCAAGAAATCCTCCAGATACAAAATATTTGGAAAAATGGAAAAAAGTAGGAGTGAATTTAATTAAGGCGCAACCTTTTCCCTCGAGAAAAGATGAATCTTGGAAACTTACTTCACTCGATAAAATTTTTGAGATGCGTTTTTCAAAAGAGGAACAAAAACTTGATTCTGAAATAATAAAAAAATCTTTAGAAGATTACAGTGGACCAAAAGTTGTTTTTGTTAATGGGACATATTGTGAAAAACTTTCTGATATATCCAGTTTAAATAAAAACGTGTTTATCGGAGAATTAGAAAAATATGAAAATGAAGAAACTAAAAATGTGCTAGAATTTTTGACTAAAGGTGAGAGTGGAATAAACGGTGGTTTTTTTGCAACATTAAACATTGCATGTCTATCAAATATATATATAGTTTCAATTCCCCCTAATTTAATCCTTGAAACTCCTATTAATATAATTCATATAGGATCCAATGGAACTCAGGCTTCTTCTTTTAATCACAGGTTAATAATTATTTCTGGACAAAAATCGAAAAGTAAAATAGTCGAACATCATATCGGATTAGGGAATTCTGTATATTTTGATAATACTGCTGTGAGTGTTTTAACTAAGGAAGAGTCAGTTTTAGATTTTTTTCTCATTAATGAAAGTTCTAAAAGATCAACTTTTATAAATTCAATTCATGCTGATTTAAAGGAAGGATCTCGTCTAAATTTTTCAACAATATCATTCGGTGGATTGTTCACGAGAGTTAATTTGGGTATTGATATCAATGGAACAAATTGTCAATGTAATGTTAAAGGAGCATCCATCGCAACTGATAAACAGGTTTCAGATTTTCACTCTAGAATTTCTCACAATTTACCTAGTTCTAAATCATCCCAGCTACAAAAAATTTTATTGACAGACAAAGCGCACGGTGTATTTGCAGGTAAAATTCAAGTCCAACATGGTGCAGGAGACACAAATTCCGATCAACTTTGCAAAACTCTTCTCCTTTCCTCAAGTTCAAGAATCGATGCTTTACCAATTCTAGAAATTAATAACGAAAATGTCAAATGTACACATGGGTCCACCGTTTCGGATTTAGACGAAAGTCAAATGTTTTATCTCCAAAGTCGAGGAATTCCAAGAAATGAAGCCAAAAAATTACTAACTGTTGGTTTTGTAAATGAAATGATTCAGGATTATCCTGATAAAATAAAATCAAAAATTATAAAACAGTTATCATTTTTAATCTAAAGTTATCTATTTAAAGTAACTAATTTTATTTTTTACTTGCGCAAAAATTTCAGAAACCTAATGGTTTGATGTTAGAAATTTTTTGGAATCTATAATAGATATGTTTTCTACCAAACAACCTTTTCCAGAACTTGAAATACCATACCATTTATCACCTGAGTGCGACACTCTTTTTTGGTGAGTGATGATAAAAAATTGTATTCCACGACTCGACGTTTTTTTAATCAATTTTGAGCTTAATTTTTGGCTAAAAAAATCCATATTTTTATCTATTTCGTCAAAGAAAAAAACCATTTTATTTGTTATTAAACACAATGTAACGTAAAAAATTAAAATTGATAAGGCAAGTTGACCTTTTGATAAATTTTCAATTAAATTGAAAACATCATTTGTATCAAATTGTATTAGAACTTTTAAACCCGAACAAAAATTTTTATATAAAATTTCATTTTTAAAAACTCTTTGAATTCTTTTTTCTTTCCAAATTAAACAACTTTTAGACTTGGTAAAAATTAAATTTAAATTTTTTTGGAAATTAAACGAAAATTCCTTTGACATTTTTTGAAATTTTTTACCATTTTCGGCCTCTATAATGTCAAATATTTGGAATAAAATTTTAAAATTTGTTTCAATATTTTCGTAAAAATTAACTAAATCAAAAATATAAAGATTAAATTGTTTTTTCAATAAAAAGTTTAATGGGAATAAGAAGTTTTTTATTTTTTTTGGAACTTCACTTATATAAAACAGTTTTTTTTTTAAATAAATGAGTTTTCCTTTATCAAAATGAACAGGGTAAAATAAATTTTTTTTTTTTAAACACAATTTATTAACTATGTTTGTGATTTTTTTAACCAAAAAATGGTAGTAACAATTCTGAATATAAAATAAATTCAAAAAATCGAAATATCCTGTAAAGAAATGATCAAAAAATGGTGTTTTTTTTTTAGATTTAAGGTTAAAATTTATACTTGAAAAAACGCCTATATCAAAATTTTTTATGTAAAAACTTTTAATTTCAAAAAATCCAGAAGCAATTTTTTTTATATTTGTTAAAAAATCTGATCGATTCCTTCTTTTTAAATATTCTTGAGTTTCTATTATTTTTAAGTCTCTAATTTCTATTTTTATTAAATTGAACTTTCTAAAAGGAAATTTAAATGCTTTCGAGTTTAATTCAAGTGAAATTTTTTTCTTAGTATTTAGTTTTTTTAAATATTTAATAAGATTTTTCTGAGAAAACCAAATAAACATTTCTATTCTACTATTTTTTAATGAAAATAAGGTTTCTTTTTTTAAAAAAAAATTTTTTTTTATTTCTGATCCTATTATTTCACAATTCTTCTTCTTTGCAGTGATTTTTTTCAATTTAAAATCCAGGCATTTAAATTCTTTTGTAAAACTTGTTATCCAGTTAAAAAAATTCCTTTCTCTTTTTAATATTACTGTTTTATGAACAATAGAGAAATCGGAATTTAAAAAATGTTTTGAAATGATTCCATTTGAATAAAAAATCCGACCATCCATTGTAATGGTCGTAATTAAAAACTTTTTGGACAATTTAGGAGCCAATTTTGATTTTGTGCAAAGAAATAAATTATCAGTTAAATCTTCTATGATTGGAACAAAGTTCTCATTAGAATAAATAAACGAATTGAAGTTCAACAAGTTAGTATGTATCAAATTGTTGGATTTTTTTTTTTTGAAATTGTTGTTTAAAATAAAATCTAATCTAGTTTTTTTATGGAAAATAAATTCCTTTGTAATTGGTTTAATTATATTTTTATCTGTTATGATTAAATTTGGTAAAAAAGGCCAGAAAAAAGCCTCAAAAGGTTTTTCAAAATATCTATAGACGGCTAAAAGATCTATTAATATTCCCTTTATTTTATTGAAATAACAAATTTTTTCTCTTGAAATCTGTGAAATAAAGCGAATACTCTTTGTAATATTTGGACCAAAAGATTTAGATAACCTTGTTTCGTGGTTATTTATAATTTTCCCTACAAAATTTAACTCGTATGAAAATTTGTCTAAAAAACGTTGAATTTTCTGTTTAACTAGAAAAATATCTCTAGAAAAACCGAAACAGGAATCTAAAAAAAACCCAACTCTTTTTTCAGATGGATAATTTCCAAAGTAAGTGTCAAAAAATAATATTTTCTGTTGGTGATTTTCCAATAATTTTTTTTTAAATGTAATCAAAGTAAGAATTTCTTCTCCCACTTTAATTTTATCATAAATAGATTTAAAATTATGGTATTTTCGATGAGGATATAAAACGTTAAACTTTTTTTTTTTGATATAGTTTAAAATAAATTTGCTCCATTTAAAATTTGAAAGAAGGAATTTTGTAATAGGTAAATGTTTTTCTATGTTAACAAAAAAAATTTTTCCCTTAATATTTAAAATATTAGAATCAAAATTATTTTTAAAAAATAAAATTTTAAAAATGTTCCTGATAAATTCGTCTTTTGAGAAAATAATTGTTTTTAACTGAGAAATGTTTTCCACAAGAATCTTCAATTTAGTTTCAGAGTCCATAATTTTAAGAAGAATGTTTAAGCATTTTAGAGAAAATCGTTTCTGTAATTCTTTAAAATAGCTTTTTTTAAATCTTGAAAAAATTTTTTCCAATAACAAAAGTGTTAGATTCAATTTTTGTTTTTTGTTATCGATTTTTTTTTGTTTATTTTTTTTTTTTTGTTCTTTAACCAGTAACTTTAACAGGTTTGATAGTTTTTTTTTGATAGTTATTACTTTTTTAAAAAGGAAAACGATTTTAATTTGATATTTTGAAAATAAAATAAAATTAGATTTTTTCTTGAAAAATTTTAATTTTTCACATGAATTGGAAATTTTAAAATCGAGTTGAATTTTTGAATTTAGAAATAAAAAAAAAGCTTTTAAATCTATTCCGTTTGAATATAAAAATTCATATACCTTTAATGTATCTGAATCATATTTAGATATCCATAATTTGTCTGTTTTTTCATTTATCAATCTCCTAAATATAATTTTTCGTTTTCTTACGGGAAAAAGTTTTTTAGAATTGTTGAAACATAGTTGAATCAATAGATAATTTTTTAATCTTTTTTGTTCCGAAAAAATTTGTTCATTGGATAACTCATATTTTAAATCAATTAATTTTTTACTTGTTAATAACTTAAAGGCCTCAAAAAAACTACTTTTCCCAGATCCATTAGGACCAACAAATATATTGATACCTGGACAAAAATTTTCTACTATTAGATTGTGTTTAAAATTTCTGAAATTAAACAATTTAATGCTTTCTATGTACATTTAATAGTATAATAAAAAGATATAATAAAAAAAGTATTTATTTAATTGTCTATTATTTTTGCTAAAATTTTTTTCTCAATTTTTCTCTGTCTCAAGGAAATTTTTTGATTTTTTGAAACGTAACTATTATCTATTGACGAATTAATTATTTTATCTTCATTTCTAATAGACGGGTATTTTAAAATATTCTTTTTGCATGTAAAAGACAAGGTTTTTTTTACAGTTTCATTGATTTCAAAGTTATTTAGATTTTCATTTTCAAAAGAATAATCCTCGTAATCTATAACCTTCGTATCGGCTATTAAACAAAATGACATAAATTCATATAATTCTTTTGGATACTGGTAAAAGAAAATAGGAAACGTTATTTCACTAGTTTTTCCACACTCTTCGATAAAAAAATTTTTTTTAAAATATTTTGGATCATTTTTAGAGAGAGAAACTCTTATTTCATAAGCTTCGAAGGGATTTCTTTCTAAAGAAAACCCATAAAGTACTAAAAGTTCAAGATTTGTCTTAGGTCCGTAAGTTGTAAAAATTTGGTCAAATTTATTATAAGATCTGTCAGAATACATAGAAATTTCATAACAACGAGAAAAATGGATAGATTTGGAATCTATATAAGACGTGGAATAAGGGTTATGATTTAATAAATCTGCATAAGGCACCATTGCGATTTTTCTAGAATTTTGTAAATAAATTGCTCTTGAAAATAATAAAGTCATGGCCCATTCCCAAGATTGTAAATTGAATATTTCTTCAGGAAATATCAAAGGATAAGGTTCGAATATTTTTTTACGAAGATTATTGAATTGAAGGTCAATTTTTTTTTTTTGAAATTTTGTTGCGAGTATTATTTTCGAACCTTGCAGAAAAATTAAATCTGAAAACTTCCACCTAAAAACTAGTTTTAAATCGTTTTCAAAAGGTAAAGCGTCTAAATAGGGTTTCCAAGAAGACTTATCACCTTTAGATCGTTCCCTTATCAGAAATATTGCTATTTTATCATATTCATTAAATAAGGAACAATTTGGGGAATCAAAAAAATCGTTTTTTTCGGTTATGATTATATTTTCTGGAATTTCGATGATTTTTTCATTTTGTTGGATATTTTTAAATGCAATTAAACCTCTTCCACTTAATTCACCATCATCAATTGTATTATTTGAAATTGCACCGGGATGCGGGGGTCTACCCCAAGTACTTTGACCAGAAACATAAACATTATTTTCAGATAACCATGAAAGAAATTTTAGATTAGAATTTTCAGATTTATCATTTAAATTACATTTAAATGAAATTTTTTTTTTTCTTATGTTTTCTATTTTAGTATTAAAATTTAATTTTTTTTTATCCCACAAATGGTAACTTTTTTTGTAAGATAAATTAAAATCAAAATTTTCTAAAAATCCAATATTCATGTTCAATCTTTTTATATTTTTTAAAAAATGCATGTTATAACGGGGTTGATCTAAACCGCCTTCATTGAATTTGGATAATTTTTTTTATTTAAATCATATTGTTAATTCATGAATTTAGATGAAAATGAAATTCTTACGATTTTTAGAGTACGGAAAACCATCCTTCAAATGTTAAGAGATCGTGGTTATGTTGTTTTCGATTCTAAAGATGATTTAGAATTATCGAGACAGATGTTTGAAGAAAAATTTGTAAAAATAAATCAAGTAATAAGAGAAACTCTTGAAATCAAACGACCAAAATGGAATCTCCCTTCACAAAGAATTTTAGTTGTTTTTGTAAAAAGTGAAAAAGAGAAATCTACCATTGGAGTAAAAAAGATAAGGGAATATTGCGAAAGAATAAAACAAGATGATTTTCACAAAGCAATTCTAATTTTACACGGAAGACTGACTCCTCATGCAAAACAAGCAATTTCAGCCATAAATTCTTTAATCGAAAGAATCGAATATTTTAATGAATCGGAATTAATTATAAATATAACTGAACACTGTTTGGTCCCTCGTCACGAGGTGTTATTAAAGGAAGATTGTAAAAAATTACTAGAAAAATATTCTATTAAAGAGAGTCAATTACCAAAAATAAATAAAAATGACCCTGTTGCCAGATATTTGGGAATTGAAAAAAATCAAATTGTAAAAATAATAAGAATTAGTGAAACATCAGGGAGATATGTCACCTATAGAAGATGTTGTTCATAATTTTTTTATATAATAAAATAAATATTTTTCTTGAATTAAACTTGGAAATAAAAAACATTTTTTAAATATGTCAGAAAAAGAAAAAGATTTCTTTTACATGGCAGAAAGTACTGAGGATATTCCTATTTCAGAAGAAAACCAAAATAATATAAATATCCAAAAAGTTTCGTCAAAAAAATTTCAAGAAAAATTCAATTCTTTCGAACAAAATAATTTAAACCAAAATCACATTCATGACAAAAGAATAACATTGCCTTATTTAACAAAATACGAAAAAGCAAGAATTCTCGGTGCAAGAGCCTTGCAATTAAGTATGGGGGCTCCAATGTTGGTTGATCTAGAAGGAGAGACCGATAGTCTAGAAATCGCGTTTAAAGAACTACGAAAAAGGGTCATACCGATTGTTATTAGAAGATATTTACCTTGTGGGAAGTATGAGGATTGGGAATTAAATGAGCTGGTAATAGAATAAAATAATCGTATTTTAATTTTTTTTTTTTTTTATTGTGATTATTTCAGAATCAATAATATTATTTAAAGATGAAAGTTTCGAATCAGATGAACCAGGTAAATTTTTTAATTTTTTAATTTCAATTGTTTCAGGTTCTTCTTTTTTTTCTTTTACATCGATATCAACCGCTTTTTGGAAAGTTAACTTGGCTTCCTCCGTTACGTTTTTGAATTCTGCAGAAATTCTTCCAATATCGCGAGCCAACTGGTATAACCTTTTCGGACCTAAAATAAAGTAAGCCACAACACCTATCACTAAAACTTCGGAGCTTCCAACCCCAAAAAATCCACCTGATGGTCCTAACAAAGCCGTTGTGTTTAGTACTTTAGATTTTGAATATTTTTTTTTACTATTTGAAAATTTTTGATAATTTCTGGAAAAATTATAGTTTTTGTGAATGATAAACAAATTTTTAGAAAAAGGATGGTTTATTAAACCACTTGAATTGAGGAAACATATATTTTCCATTTTATATCTATATTAATTAAAAATCACTTTATCTGTGGATCGAATAGGATAATTTATGCAAATTCAATTCAACTTCATTCTGGGTGTTTTGAATATATTCAATTTTTGGTATGGAAGAATAAATTTTTTTAATAAAAAAGTTGGTTCGGAATTAAATTATTTTGAAAATAACTTCAAAATAAATTTATTTCTTATCAAATGGAAATTTTTTTTTGGTGACACTAAAAATTTGCCCTTTTCTTTTGAAAAAACTTTATTCTTTAATTTAACTAATTCTGTTCAAAGAAAAAAAAAATTTAAGTGTCTAAATTTAATAAATTGCGCAAAAAATTTGACAATATTCAACGAATTTAAAAACATTTCAAACGAAAAAACAGAATTTTATTCAAAACAATCAACTGGTTTTTTTGAAAATTCATTCTTTTTACTTTTTACATTTAAAACTTTTAACGGCCTTTTCAATCTAAGAAGAATTAACAACTTGAATAAAATTCCAAGAATTGTAAATTTTAAAAAAATAACCCCTTATTTAAATCATAGTTGTGAGAATTTTAGAGAAAAAATATTGAAAAAAAGATTTGACTTTAGAAAGTTTGAAACATTTTCAATCGATCCAATAGGAACAATAGAAACTGATGATTTAATACATTATAGGTTTATTAAACCTACAGCATTCCATGAATTTGGTTTACATATTCCGGACATTTATTCCTTATTATACGGAAACGATGATTTTTTTTTTACTTTAAAAGAAAATAACAGTTCAAAATTTTTTTTAAACCGAAAATTTAGTCTTTTCCACTCCTTTTTATCCAAAAATTGTTTTTCACTCTATCAAAACGTTGATAGGATATCCTTTTCAACAATTTTTTTATCTGACTATAATGGGAAAATAAAAAAAATTAAACTAGTAAGAAGTTTGATTAAAAATAAAAGACTTTTTTCAAAAATTAAAATTTCTGATAATTTAAAAAAAATTAAAAATTCAAATGAAAACAAAGATGATAAGTGTTTTTTCTCAAAAAAACTTTTAATCGTAGAAAATTTATGTTTTAGATTAAAATCTATGAGGATAAAATCAAGGGGTAACTGTGATATTTTTTTAAAGTTTGAAACCTTAGACAAATGTAAAAAATTAAATTTTAGGGAAAATTTGAAAGAAGAATTGAATATTTTATCAAATGTAACCATTGCAGAAAAAATTATTGAATTTTTTCCAAATTGTACTGAATTGAGAAGGGTTCGTTTTTTAAAAGTAAAAAATTTTTCAAAATTTTTTCAATTTTCAAAAATTTTTTCGGTAAACTTAAATTATACAAGTTTTAAAAAATTAATAAAAAATGTGCAATTTTTAATAAACATGGAAAGAATGATTTTTATTGAGTTAGGTCGGAAATTTAGACTTTACGGAAAATCAATAAAAAAGATGGCTTTATTTTACTGTCCTATCTATAATTATAAATCTAGATTAGATAAAATAAACTGGGGTCCTTTGTATATACAGATGAGCTCTCCGATTCGAAGATTTAGTGATATTTTAATCCAAAAAAAACTTTTAAATTATTATTAATTTATAAAGGCTTAACTAAAAGTAATTTTTTACTCGGGATTTATTAATCATATATTAAATTTTATTAAATTAAAAAAACTATTCAACTTTTTGATCGATAGACTAAGAATGAATTTTCAAAACGAATTTACTATTTTAAAAGAAATTGCCAACTTTACACCAAAAAATTATTTAGATTTTGAAGTTAAAAAAAATTTAAAAATGAAAAATCGTTTCTTCAGTGAAGGTGGCAATTTTTTGAAATATTGCCATGTTTCCAAAAATATTCTCCAGATACGCAATTTTGAAGATAAAATTAGAAAATTTGCTATTTTGGGAATAATTGTTAAAAATCATTTACTCTCCAAAATTTCTAATTTTAATAACATAATAGAAGTTTGGTTATCTTCGATTAAAAATTTTTTTAAGCGGACAAGTTTAATAATGGTTATAGGAGAAGGTGAAATTTGGGAATTTAATTTTGTTAAAAAAGTTCAAAAAAAAAATACCATAATACAAACAATTGTACTATTTGGAACTTCATTATGGATTTTTGATATTCCTTTATATTTACCTCAATTTTTTAAAATAAAAAAACCATTTTTTAGAATTAATTTAGCCAACTCATTTAATTGGAAAATGTGTCTGGGTAAAAGTTTAATTATATCCGGAGACATCAATGGAAAAATTACAATTTTCGATACAACTAAGAATTTAAAAATAACACAATTTACGCATAATATTGAAAAAAAAAGCCCTATAGGAGATTTAACACTTTTAGAATATGTTAAAGGAGAAAGAAAAATATTGATCGTGGGAGGATATGATGGTTTTTTAAAAATATGGTCTATTTTTAAAAAAATCATTCCTCTCAAAGAAATTCATTTTAATAAGCGGTGGTTGGTTAAAATTAGTTCGCACCAATTTGATGAAAATTATATTTTAATTTCTGTAAATTTTGAAAATGGTTTTTTCGGTTTAATCTGGTTTAATGATAAAATAAAAATTTTAAAAAGTTTTCTTAACCAAGGAGGATCAATTTTGAATTATTACTTACCTAATTATATGATAAGTGCTGGAAACGACGGTTATGTTAACTTTATCGAACTCAATTCACCAAAGTTAAACCAAAGAGATCTCTCGAATTTAATGGATAACTCTTCTTTTGTTTTTAATATAGGTTTTAAACCAAAAATTAATAACACAATAGTTCAGTCTAGTGGAATAAAATTCCAAATAAATAGCTTAAATTTTAAAAAAATTAATTTTGGCGGCACCTATTTTCTGATCTCAGGACTCTGGGGGATTATACTTCATATCAATTTAAATTATTCCTTCTAAATGTTCATAAGGTTTTCATTTTATTATTATTTATTAATTTAAATACATTTTTTTAGATTTATGTTTAAAAACCAATATAATGCAAATCCAATAATTTTTTCCCCTGATGGACAACTTTTACAACTGAGTTTTGCAAAAAAAGCTTCGGATAGAGGTGAAATTTCATTAAGTATAAAATCTAAAAATCACATTGTTTTATTAGGATCTTTGAAATCAGAATCAAATCAATTTAACAAAGAAAATCGTTTTCTTACTTTCGGGAACAATTTTTTAATAATTACTTCCGGAATTTCAAAAGATGGTAGATATCTCAACGAAATATTGAAGAGGAATAAATATCGACAAGAAAATTCATCAAACAGATTTTGCCAAATTCCAGATATTGCAAAATTTTGTTCTAAAGTCATTGGGCGGAATACTTATTATTCCAACACCAGACTTTTTGGGATCAAATTAATTTTGGTAGGATACGATTCATCGGGTCCCTTTTTATTTGAATTTAACCCGGATGGAAGTTTTCAAGAAACAAATTACGCAGGTCAAGGAAAAGGTTCTAATAAAATAATAGGTTTGATGCAAGAATTCTCAAAAAAACTTGAAAATTTCTCCTTAGATGAATTAATTAATCAAATTTTATTATTTTATATTAAATCTATTGAAAATTCAAAAAGAAAAACAATTAATGAAAATTCAATTTGTCTTTCATCTATAGGAAAAAATCTAGAAACAATAGTTTTAAGGGAAATGATAATAAAATTTTATCTAAAAATTTTTCAAAAAAGAAACTGTGAAGTGAACAAAAGTTATTCCGAAAGAAATGAAAACGATGATAGTGATGAATTTGAATCAATTGTTCAATGGTCAACCTATGAATCTGATGTTTGGCCAATGGATTTAATTTATAATTCCTTAGAATTCTAGGTAATCATCAATTTTTGACTTTAAAAATAAATTTTTTATAAAAATTTTACAAAAAATTACGAAGGGTTATAATTCCTGTTCCAACCGGTGAATCTTTTCCAAGAATTATATTTTCAGAAACTCCCAAGAGAAGGTCCCGTGAATAGTAAGAAGCAGCTAAAAATAAATTTTCAACAGTTTTTTCAAAACTAGCCAAAGCAAGAGTGTTAGATTTTATCTTCGGTAAACCATGACGAGTTATTCCTATCAATTCTCCTTGATGAGTAATAACATCAGATAAAATGGTTAGATGCCTTAAATCAGTAAAAATATTATTGGAACAAAAGGTTTTTTCTATTTCTTTTATTATTACTACCCGGGTTGCCTCTATACCTAAAACTTGATTAATTTTATGGATACAGTTACAATATACTGTTGATGAGTCTAAAAATGGCATAGTAATTATTCCTTCAAAATCCTCCCCGCTTATTAAAATTTTGACCTGTTGTTTTCCTGGAAGAAAATTTAAATCTTTTGGTTCGAACTTTCCATTAAAAACAATTTCTTTTAATTCGATTTTATAAAAATTGAACAACTTATATGCTGTCAAAATGAAATCTTTTTTTCTTTCAATTTGAGTGAACCAATTAATCCGTATTTCACCAAATTTTCGATTCAAGAAAAATGTTGAATTTTTCCATAAATTTTTTTGTTTTTTTAATTTGTTGCATATTAGATTATAAGCATCTGAAATTCCTGTCAAAAATAGAATATCTTTCTTGAATTTAATAAAGGTAAATATATGACAGTTTTGAAACGAAACCGAAATTTTTTCAATTATTATTTTCATTTTTAGTTTCTGTAACCAAAGTTTTAATTTCATGAATTTTATTTTATGAGTAAAGGAGGGATGAGTTATTATAATTTTTGAGTTTTGGGAAGTTTTAGATACGCTAAGTATTTCGTTTATTCTGGGCACACCGAGGGTTATATTCACACTTCCCGTTCCGGCTGAATGAAAAGTCTGTAAAGTCATTTGTGTACAAGGTTCCCCAATACTTTGAGCCGCTAAAGCCCCTATACTTGTACCAGGTTGTATAAATACTTGGTTTAAAGTTATTTTCCTTAAACTCAAGAAAATTTCAATTTTATCAAAAGATGTTTTCCTGAAAATATTTAGGTTCCTCCCTAATTTAAGAAATCTAATCCTAAAACTATTGTTAAAGAAACTAGAATTGATGAAGGTTAATGTATGTGCTTTAACAAAAATTTCTATTTCAAAATATGCACTTTCAAAAAATTTTCTGTTATTCATGATTTGGAAATTTTGAGGGTCTAAATTGGTAATCTGAGTAAATTTAGATGCTTTTTCTGGGTCTATCCCATCTTCTCCATAATTAAATTGAATAAGTCTACCACAAGAAGTTCTTACGGTTGAATCGTAAAAAACTACTAAATCTTCCATAGTTTTTGACAATTTTCTTTGAATGTATCCTGTCTCGGATGTTTTAACCGCTGTATCAACCAAACCTTCTCTACCTGCCATTGCGTGAAAAAAAAATTCTAAATTATCAAGACCCTGGTAAAAACTTCTTTTTACAAATCCACAATGAATAATAGAGTTTTCAAAAACCCTTTTTTTTTTATTTGTTATTTTTGAAATAAAACAATTTCCATTAATTCTTTTTCCGTCAAGTGTCTGTTGCCCCAAAAAAAATGTCATTTGAGTAAAATTTAAAAGTGAACCTTTTGATCCTGCCAAAAACATAAGTTGTATAGGATTCATATTATACTGTTCTTTATCTAAGCAATTCCCCGCAATTTTTTCCCTGATTTTTTTTATTATTCCATTTAATTTAATTTCTTCTCTTTCGTTTAAATTCAACAGAACCTGTGATTCAAAGGGTATATAAAATTTTAGGGCACAATTTAAATTTATCAAGGATTTAATAAAAAAAAATTTTCGTTTTTTTTTTTTAAAATTCGGAATCATATCATCTAAACAAATTGTAAAACCGAAGTCAGAGAACCATTCGTAAGTTAATTGACTCATGTTAAGAAGTGATAAAGCAAGAGAAAAATCTGAAAAATAATTCTCAATTACCGAGAGTATTGAGTTTTTATTTCCACTACCAATCGATGTTTTCCCTATTCTTCCCCCCAAAAGCTCATTATTTTGTATAGTTACCCACCCATCAAAAGGACACATAAAGGGGGAACATTGCTTAACATTTAAGGAATAAGTTTTTTCTTCAAAACTGTATGAAGCTGGGATTCTTTCCAAACTTTTAATTTTTTTCGATTCTGAATCTATAACGGATTTAATTGAGAGGAAGATTCGAGAAAATATCTGCTTTCCTGTCCATAAAACTAATGGTTTTATAATAGTAGGAGGAGGTAACGTTTCTTTCCATGTTTCGATTTGAATAATTCCAATTATTTTTAATATATCTGAATAGGAAAAAAAAATATTTTTTGAAGTTAAAATATAAGAAAATGTAAGGAAATCTTGCGTGGAAGCTATCATAGGTTCACCGTTTCGGGGGGTCTTAAAATTTTTAATTGGATTCATAAGAGATATTGCTTCTGCTCTAGCCTTTTGAGATTGAGGGATATGAATATTCATTTCGTCTCCATCAAAATCCGCATTATAGGGTTTACAAACACATTCGTTTAATCTGAATGTTTTTCCTGTCATTACTCTAACTCTGTGGGCCATGATCGAAATTCTATGGAGAGAAGGTTGTCTGTTGAAAAGAATAATATCATGGTCTTTGATATGTCTTTCAAGAACATTCCCTTCTTTTAGATCTGTTGGGATTTTTGAATCAATGTTGTGTAAAATATTTTTTTTCCAATTATCCCCGATTAAACAATTTGCTCCAGGGTAGAAATTCGATCCCCTAATTAAACACCTTTTAAGCCTTTCATGGTTAAACTTTGTTAATTTTTCCGGGAAAGTTAACTTTAAAGCTAAGGTAATGGGTAGTCCGATTAAATTTAATCCAATATTTGGATCAGGAGATATAACAGTTCTACCAGAAAAATCTACCCTCTTACCACCCAGACTTCCTCTGAATCTTCCGTTTTTTCCTTTTAGACGTTGGTAAATTCCAGTCAAATTTTTGTTATCTACCTCACTTGTGAAAATTTCAGAATTCAGATATAGAGCACATTCAATTTGCAAAATACTCCATATTTCCCATAAATTTTCTATTTCATTTGCGGAAAAAAAAAGTTTTTTAATCTTTAGGTTTAAAGTTTGAATTTCTACTAATCTTATTGTAAGATCATCTTCATTTGTTACTCCGATAGAAATGGAAACCGTGGGTCTTACGACCAAAGGTGGAATGGGTAAAATACAGAACATAAGATTTTCTAGTGTGGTTCCAGAGGGATCGAAATCTAGTAATTCGAAATCTTTTCTATCTATCTTTTGAAACATCAAAAAAACTTTAAGGGGGTCTAGAATATTATCTATCCCTTGAGGTTTAAAACTTAAAAAACTCGAGTATTTTTGATGTTTGTGTTCATTTATATTGTTGAATTCTAATTCATGAATGAAATTCCAATTTCCAATTTTTCGGATTTTACCATTTCTCGAATTACAATGAGGACAAAATTTCTGATGCTTACAGAATTCTACAATAAATGAAATTGATTTAATTCTAGAAAGTTTATCTTTTTTTTTTAGTTTTTGAACAAGTATTTGAATATTCTGGTACACCTTCCCTTCTTTCAATAAAATTCTCGAACAGTTTTTGCAAATAATCTGAAGAATTCCATGGATAGCTTTTAAATACCCAATATTAAAAACTGGAAGAAATAGTTTTAAAAATCCAAAGTGTCCTGAACATTCCTTAAAATTTTTTAAACAAGATATACATGAAGAATTATCTAGCGGTCCAAGTTTAAAATCAAGCAAACCACCACCACAAGGTTTATGTGAGAACTGACTATGTAAAGATGGAGTTGAAATATTTGAACGAGAAGAAGAAATAATCTCAGAAAATGATTGGAAAAAAAATTCAACTTTACTTAAATTTATACTTTCACCTTTTATTCCAGTCATATACCCTTTTTCATTGAGGGTTTCTTTTTTTTTCCTGTCTATGAGAGCTTTGACATTCGAAGAAGCAAAATTTTTATTCTTAAAAATTGTAAAATATAAAAAAGGAAATTTATATCTTTTTATAAAAGAAAAAACAAAAAACCTTGAGGTTTTTCGAATTCAAAAATATAGAGTCTATGAAACCCTGATTGGAATAACACGCTATACGGACCATTTCCAAGAACACCAAATTGCCTCTTCAGGGACTTGTATTGCCCGTTATACTCATACAAAAAGGCTATGTTTAACTGTTCCTTTTTTAAAATTAACAACCGAGTTCCCTCCATCCAATTCCTTAGGTTGTACACGACACGGTGAATCCCAGTTTTTAC
>Ga0315905_10002331_pt1 | contig 19996 bp, 2 predicted proteins | sample LakEriMetagenome_5_FD_203522 | JGI IMG/M metagenome (GOLD analysis project Ga0315905, IMG submission 203522) | Freshwater fungal communities from buoy surface, Lake Erie, Ohio, United States - Buoy 4 MA121 | ecosystem: Environmental > Aquatic > Freshwater > Lake | place: USA: Lake Erie, Ohio... | reverse complement strand
CCCGCAGGGTGCGCGACCGACAGCGCTCGATGGGAGGCGCTGCAGGCGGCGAGTTGGGCGAGTCCGTGGAAGCCCTGGAGCGCGAGCGCCAGGCGCTCATGGCCAAGATCCATGCGCTTGAGCAAGAAAATCACCAGCTAAAGGAGCGCAAGGGCCAGTCTGCAAGGACCCCGTCCCCCGCCGCCCCCGCCGGCGCTTCCTCGAGCTTTCTGCCCTCCTTTACTCCACCCACATCCCTCTTCTCCAGCTGGACGACCAGCAAGGAAGGCTCTTCGGGCAAACCCGCATACACACCCAAAAGCGCTCGAAAGCCCGACAACAAGCCAGAGTGGCTGTGAAGTGTCAAAGTGCAAGGATTCTAAGATGAGGGCGCTGCTTTGACTCTCATCCTCCCACTTTGAGAGCGCGCACAGGCGGGCGCGTACCATGCAAGCCAGCTCTCACGGTACACACTCTCGACACATATAGCGCAATGCACATGGTTTACAGAGATGCCCGAAAAGAATATGCACGTATATTTACAGAAGCCCGTACGCAGGTACGGGCGTGAGAGAGAGACAGAGAGAGAGAAGTATATTGACAATCAAGACTGAAGGTCGGTAACCACAACGCCCTGTCGGGTCACACCGCCTCTGGGCGCTCGGGCTGCAGCATATGAAGGCGAGTACTATACCTCCACTCTCCGTGAGCACGTGCTCACAGGGGTAATGCAACCCTCTCACTCGCTCTCTAGCCTTCCCATCACTAATCACCGATATCAACACTGGACGAATGAATGTGCTGGGACTACAGCACTGAACGAAAGCAAGGAAATCTTGTCACCCCTTTTCTGCTTCATATTTCCCTCCTTGTCACTGTCGCACTAAGGTCGATGGCAGACAGGTGGTTTCAAAAACCACTTATACTGGAAACCCGAACTTCCACACTTTTCGGTCAAACGAGCAGAGCACGAAACAGCAGAGTCTGATTGGCAGATCAGCCGCGGCGTGCTAGCCACGCAGTGCACATTTGTGAGCCATTGAAAGTACAAATAAGCACGAGAGGGAGCGGGTGGAGGAGAGGACCGGGGGAAGGAGAGATCTGTATTATATAGCATAAGTACTCATACTCACGCTCGCACACTCGCTAAAGAAGTGGACAGCATTAACATCGCTAGGCCACCAGCGGAAACGCTGCGCAAATGGGGACCCCTTCTGAGTTTATCTTAGTAGAATTTGCACCAGCTACTGTAGCTTCCTCCCCGTGAGCCGCACCTGTCCAGCCGCAAGCCGGGAGATATACGTGTGGCCACATCACACAACCGTGAAACTCGATGTACTTCGTCGCCCTTGCGGCCCGGGTCCTGCCCACAGCCGCGGCTCCTTGTCCGCTCGTCGGTGCTGGGCTTCATGGCCCGGCCGCAGCCACCACCTTTACACCATTTCCCTTGCACGAGATGTGTATTAAAGAACAAATTCTCCTAAAGAACAAATTCTCCAATTTACTACCAATCTGTTACATACCCTCAACTCTCACGAGCTATTCGATCTGTGACCAACAGCATATTCTAAAATATCCAAATAAAGACACCTCTTTCACGAGGGTTTATTCACAACACTTCATTTCAGCGGATCATAGACACCACTTAAACTCTGTCTAGGTCCTAATTACTTCTGGAATTTCTTCAGTTTGGCAAGATTTGCCTGAAAGCGGTCCTTTGCAGCGATTTCACGGTCGCTTCTTTTAGGTGATTGCAATCCTGCTGATGTCGCTTGACTCCTGGCGCTTTGATACAAAGTTGATTGCGGTGATTGCAATCCTGCTGATGCCGCTTGACTCCTGATGCTTTCATACAAAGTTGATTGCAGCACCGCAGGTGACATCTCGCGGGTTTGCGTGGGTGGAGGATCCTGCCCGGGTTCCGCTGACCTCGCTGTGGAAAGCCCAGGAAGTAGCAGCTCGAGCCCCAACCCTGAATCGAGCCCCCACCCTGAACTTGCCGGTGGTTTTACCGAAATATGCTTGGAATCAGTACCTTTCTCCCCGCTCATTGCAGCCACTTCAGCTCGACCAGCATCTCGAATCGCTTCCTTGCAGGAATAATCCTCAGATTGCGGTACAGAGGCGATAGACTGGGTTGGTTTCTGGGTTGGGTTCTCGTCCGGAAACATTAGCCTGTTCAGGAATGGGGGCAGACAGGTACCACGTCAGCGTCGAACATGTCAAAAAGCACGCAATTGAAAAACAGCACACTGTGTATGTGAGTGGGCCTTACCTCTCTTCTACTTCTTCCCTCGTGAGCGATATGAATGACGCAGTATTCGAGTGCAATTCACCCGGCGTGAACAGAGCACCACCAGACAACCCCCCATCGTCTTCTTTCGGTTCCATCGGCGCTGGAGCTGCATATGGAGCTGATACCAAGTCTGAAGACAGTGTTGACAAGGCTTCAGTCAGATCCGACCATTTTAGCTTTCGCGGCTCTTGAGCCTCTGCCGTCGTGGGCGCTGCCGTCGCGGGCGCTTCTTGATCTGCGTCATCATCGTCAGCTTTGGGTTCCACCAAGCTGGGCGGAAATGGCACAGATTCGACAGACACAAGCTTCAACTCCGTCTTGGTAAGAGTTTTGCGCCTGAGGTAAAACAACAAAATGGCGAGCATCAAGCTGATAGCCACAACGCCACCAACCGCCGCAGCGACGATGACAACAACATTTGATTTCTTCTCAGGCTCAGCCGCCGGCGTCGTTGAAGGAGTCTTTGGTGGTTTAGAGGGATCGTTGATTAGCACGCTTATGTCACCTATTTTGGCGCCAGGTGGCAGATCGATACTTTTCAGATCTGCCGATTGTACAGCCTGTTGAATTTTTTCAGCTGAACCTGAAGAATCTGTCAGGATCTCCATCTTGAGATCTACAGCCAGTAATTTCCTTCGAGCATTCCGGACCGAGAGTGTGATCAGTTCAGGCGCGACTTTGATCAGCTTTGCAAAAGACTCCTTGAAAGTATTCTTTGCAGCGTCATTCATGTCTGCTGCAGATATGGAACCTTCCAGTCGTATCGTAACTTCCACCACCGGGCCTGGTGTTATGACATACGCCTCGCTTGAAACCTGTGACGGCACTCCACTCACACAAGAAACGGCCTTGACAGTGGTAGATTGAGTGATAATGAGCACAATTGGTGCTGATGATGGTGGCGAGGAATCACAAGCTGGGTCAGCACCATTCTTAGTCACGCTCAATGACCCTCCGGAGGATGATACCTTCACTTCAGTATACCCAACGAAGGAGCCACCAGAAGGCTGCATATCGGGCCTTTTCACCTCAGGTCTTGGCGTCGAAGTGATGCGGGGCGGGTCTGTTGGCGCTGGGGTAGTAGGGACTGCACTTGTTTTTGGCGCCGCCGTTGCTGGATTGCTGATTAGTACGCACCCGCCTTCGTCTACCGATCCGCTTGGCGCAACAAATCGATCCATACAAGTGCTGTTTGAATCGGGTACGCATCAGGAAAAATCAAAACAGTCTGCACAGTTAGGGGTTTGCTTGAACAAGAACACATTGCATGCAGAGAAAAGTACGAAAACTCACCAAGTGCGGCTGCCCTCGACGCTACCGCTGTTTGGCGGGCACGGATTACATCCTGCACTTCCTTCTGTCGATTTGAAGGTTCCGGCCGCACACTGGATACAATTGCCAGGCTCGCCAGTGTAGCCCTTAGCACATGGAGCCGATTGTTCCCTGCAGTCAGTTTCAGCATCGCTTCCAGCAGCAGCGAGCGGTCTTCCTGCCGGACACTCCTGACAGTCGGCAGAAGTTTGGGAAGCAGAAACTGTTGAATACTTGCCCGCGGCGCAATCTGTGCATGTATTTGGGCTTCCAGCTCCAGATGTGCTTGAATACTTCCCCTTTGAACATTGGATGCAGGTTTCTGCTGATGATGCGCCCGATGACATGGAGTACTTGCCGGCCCTGCAGTCCAAACACGATGCTGCTGACGAGGCCGCCAGCGAAGTGGAGTACTTGCCTTCAACACAAAGCAAGCAAGCTGCCGCTTTCCCCGCACCTGCATTTGTCGAGAATGTCCCAGCCGGACACGATTCACAATTGTTTATCATGGATGCGATTGAAGTGGAGTATTTGCCTGCCTCACAATTTGTACAAGCGGCAGCCCCCGGCTGAACCTTGAATTTTCCCGCCGGACACGCGTTGCAAACGACACCATCTGGTCCTGTGTAGCCAGCATTGCATCTGCAGATAATCCTTGGCGACTCACTGTAAGACTGAGCTGGGCACGCCACACATGCGGCTCGCCCTGCTACAGGTTTGTAGGTTCCGGCGGCGCACGGTGTACAGTCTCCGGGCTCCCCTGTGAACCCAGCTTCGCATTCAGGTACAATTGGTGTCACTACAAAGCTGGTCAAGTGGGTGCACTTGCATTTTACATTCTTCGCGTCAATTCTCTGTGCTTGACAACCATCAGAACTGTATTCTGAGCCTGTCCAATATCTGCATTCTACTCCCGCCAACGTGCTGAGATCCTGGCCACAAACCTCTTGATTTACCAGGGGGATGGTGATTTCGATCGGCTTCGTTAGTCCTGTCACGGAGATCTCTTCTTTGTCATTTGCTAAACTTAGTTTCACAATGGGTGAGATAGGCTGGACACCATTGACTTTAGGTGCATTATGGAAAGTCGTAAATTGTACTGTGACCTCCCCAGTGCGCACAGCTGGGCTTTGTGCCAGCTCTGACGGCAGCTTGTAAGATACCGATCCAGTTACGAACTGACCGGGCATGTCGCCTGATGCAGCGGTCATTGTCACCTCACTTCCAAACAAGGTGGCAATCGTTTTCCTGCTGATTTGTTGAGTCACATGAATTTCTTTTGTTGATGGAGTCAACTCCATAGTCTGCCCAGTCATGAGAGAGCCTAATGATGTGCGCATCAGTGCCTTCATGCTGACCTCCAAATCATTGAGTAACTCGACCAAGATCGCATCTGAGATCTTGCTTGCACCGCACCTCTGTTCGCCACTTGCAGTTAGGGACTGGCTGAAAACGGTCAAAGCGCTTTTTGCGCAATGGGGCGGAATGCTCTTCAAAGAGGGTTCCAAAGTCAACGTCTTTGCAATATTTGATAGAACAGGAATAGCATCACTATTCACTAAATACGGATTTGCTGCCATGACCTTGGACACACCCAAGACCTCGCAGATGTAACCTTCATTCTTGATTGCCATCGACATGGCTGATTCGAGTATGGACAGGATATAACTTTTTTTGCTCGCAGATCCGCCTGCAGTGTCAAGACCGTTTACGTACATCTGATCGATTTCCATTGCTATTGCAGATGAAACCTCATTGATGAGCGCATAGTTCTGTGTGTCAAGGATTTCCTGCAGCAGATTGGCTGTGGAAATCCATATCTCCGACTCTCCTTGCGCGTTCAAAAGCTTCCTGAGAGGACTTTCTGGTTCAACTGGAGGAGTTTGACGGATTTTCCGGTTTCTGCGCACCTGCGGCCTTTCTGGGTGCATCAGCTGAAAAGCGCTGGAAATGGACGTTGCATTTGCTTTTGCTAAGGCTATGCGCAGTGCTAGACTTTCGTTTCTTGGTGTGTACTTTCTAGTTGCACCGATGCTGTGCTTGCCGTTCCCCAAACCAGGTGGAATGCCAAAAGGGCTAGGCCCAAATGGGCTGATCTTTCGGTGCCTGTTGTCAGCGGGATCTTTACGAGTTCTCAGAGAAGGAACAGCTTTCTCCTTGGCCAGGCGGCGGATGGATTCGGTGTTAAGTCCAGCTGGATTCTGTCCGTCCGAAGTCTGCAAATGTTTGCCTTCTTGCATTCGTCTTGCTAATCTTATGTATTCCACACGGTTTACAGTATGTGTCGTTCTCGATAAGCCAGATTGCAATAGAGAGTGAGCCTCTTTATTGATACTCTTGATCCTGGGAGATCTTTGGCCTCCTCTAGATATTCCGGGTCTGACTGCTGCTGAAATATTGTGATAGCCATCCCATGATGACAATACTGAAGGACCAGATAGTGACACAGGCTCGCCGGGTCGCGCGAATGCATTCAAATCATTCGACAGCTTGTTCTGAAGCCCGTGACTAAGAGGTGCAAGCACCGGCAAAGATTTGACTCTTTTCGCAAGAGATCGTCGATTCCCACCCTCTGGCCCGTTATTATCATAGCACTCCGATGCACACTTGATCCACTGTAACCTCTTTCCATTTGGACCAGGAGCAACAAAATTTCCAACCTTCCACCACAAGGCTGTTGCTGGTACGTTGGCCGCAGATTGAGTCACAGATGCTACAAACCCTTGGACGCTCTGTCCTCTTTCATCAACACAATCATGACAGAGTACGCTTACAGTCGCAGGAGATTGCGCCACGAGAGCAGGTGTGAAAAAGACGTCTGGCCCCTCCCGGGTGTACAAGTTGACCCAGACCTCAAAAGTCCCCATCTTTATACCCTCGAATCGAATGGTCTCTGGGCCCACATTTCCATCTTCGTCTGGGTTATCTAGGTCCAAGGCGATAGTCGAACCCTCGTGTTCAAATGTTCGTTTATCATCTTCCCAGTTCACAAATGCAACGCTGCCGGAGGCGAATTTTGCATACACCCCCAAATCCAAGTCCTGGATTTGGTCGTAATCCCACGACAACACAATGCGGTCTTGGTTTGTGTCGAGGATTTCGACCATCATCGTGCTTATGGGCATGTCCGTGGTACCTACATAGGATTTCTCGTAGGATTGATAGTAACCTGCCCGACTTACCACGACAAGATAGGTAGACTTGCTCCTAACCAGAATCGATATGTCACCTTCCGCTACCAACGTCCCGCAGCTTGAAGACATTGCACAACCTTGGTATGGCTCGGGGAAATCTTCATAAACTTTCACCGCCACATTTGAAAGATCATCCCCCGTGACCATGTTCACCGCAGATATACCAATAGAGACAATTTCAAATGGCGCCCACCTAGAATAGCACTCAGACTGACAGCCTTTCCACTTGACTTCAAACATGTTGCCTGCTTGTTCAGAAACGAACTCGCCAACCTTCCACCAAGATGCCCGACTGTCTGACAAATCCTCCGCACCCTGCGCAATTGATGTGACCCAGCCTGACTTGCTTTCACCTTTTTCATCCTTGCAGCTGTGACAAAAGACGTCCACAACAGCAAAGGCCTCTTCAATCAGTGCATCGCTAAATACAGCTGAGTCGTCGTCCGAGTATAAGTTGACCCAGACTTCGAATATTCCCGTGCCCAGATTCTCGAAGATCGTGGTTTCTGGGCCGTCCTTGCCGTCTGTATTGTCCAACTGTAACTCAATGGAGCTGGCGATATTGTCGACGCCAGACTCCCATCGATCCTGTTCCCAATTGACCCATTGTGCTGATAACGTATCAGCGTCTCTGAAACTGATGGTCAGGTCAAGATCTATCTCCGAGTCCCAACTTAGCACCACCCGGGTTTGCTTAGCTCCAAGAGTTTCAAACATATTGGTTGACTGTTGGGCGCCTGCTATCCCTGCCATCGCTGTGGAATAGCCAGTGTAGAATCCAGACTTCGTGACAACAACTAGATAATTTCTATCATACAAAACCATTGCTTGACAGGACGAAGAGAATCCACCACAGTCACTTACATCTTCAACTAACGTTCCACAGCTGGAAACTTCACACCCGAGGTAGTCCTCTGGGAAATCTGTGTAAAACCGGAAGCGGGCACTTTCTAGGGCTAATCCTCCATTCAAGGCATCGTTTGCTTGCAAGGAGAATCTTACCGTTCGCGTGCTCGTTTTCTCAAAACAGTTCGATGTGCACATTTGCCATTTGACTGATCCGTCGGCTGTCACATTAAAATGCCCTACCTTCCACCACGCAGCACCATCTTCGGGCAATCCGCTTGTCCATTGGCTGATTTCCCTCCGACTCGTTCCTCCATCGTGGCACCTATTACAGAAGACGTCAACAAGGGCAGGCGATGACTCCACGAGCTCTTTCGTAAAGACACCTGTATCCTTATCGGTGAAAAAATGGATCCAGATCTCAAATATGCCGCGAGCCAGACCCTTTAACATTGTGGTTTCAGGTCCCTTCCTGCCATCCTTACTGTCCAAGTCCAAGGAAATTGTAGTCTGCAACGTTTTAAACATGTCATCACCCCAGTAGATATATGACGCAGAATCCGAAACAGGCATAGCATTTACCCACAAATCATAGTCATGACTGCTATTCCAGTTGAGCACCACCCGACTTTCATCCAACCTTAACACCTGTACCAGGTTGCTATGGACTCTTGCGCCGGAATCACTCACGTAGTATTCAAAGTACTCAGAGTAATAGCCCTCGCAACTCAGCACTACCAGATACGTCTGGCCCGGAATGGCGTGCGCGGCAACGTTTGAGGATCCCTCCGAGACTAAATCTCCACAAGAAGACGTTTCTTCGCATCTATCGAATGGTAGCGAGTATTCAGAATAAACTTTGTACGAGTACTTAGAGATTGCGTCACCAGAGATAATGTCGTCTGCCTGTACAACGATACGACTAGTGCGAGCGCTCCAATAGCAGTGTGCTGTACAAGCCTGCCACTTAACTGATCCATCATACACCACGAACTCACCAACTAACCACCATTCCTGCTGTAAATCACACGCAGATGGTATCACAGACTCCACAAGCCCGTCCTGACTGTCGAGACACCCATTGCACAAAATATCGACAGATATATCCTGCGAAAGGCCAGAACCAAATCCAGAGCCGTCGCCAAAACCGGAATCGGATCCGGCATAATTGTTAACCCAAACCTCAGAGACACCGTCCTTAATGCTAGATAGGCCGTACCATGACATTGCCTCTGGTATGGACCCATCCCTGCTGTCGATGTCCAAGGATATAGTCACACCGCCATTAACACTTGATGGGCTTGTGTAGTCAACAAGCACATTTTCAGTTGACCCTGTGCCAAAATATCCAATAGTGACAAGATCCAGATCCCATTTCTCGCTATGCCATTTCAACACAGCCCGTTGTTGGTCTTGTTCAAGCCTTTTGACCATGTACACATCCAAGTTTTGGGCTGCCAATACAGTGGTCGACATGGTGTATGTATTGTAGAAGCCGGCAAGGCTCACAACAACAAGATACGCTTGATCAACCGCAACCGGTGCCCATTCATCTGCTGACCATGATGCAACCAGCTCCCCGCAGCTTGAGCTCAGCTCACAATTTGCATAGGTGACTGGTTTTCCACCTCCACACATGCAGCAGCGGCAGGATGCCTCTACAGCACTCTCGCAGTACTCCGGATTCAAATCATATTCAGCACATCCATCGCCTTCATCATCGACCCATTCTTCGTCGCTTTGACATTTGGATTCCGGATCCGGAACATACAAATTAAATGTGCCGCCGCCTAGTGCGGGAGTCTGCCGGACAAGCTCGTAAGTCCACAAAGATAAGCGGACTGTTCGTTGCATGTAGCAACCGCTCGCGCAGGTCGTCCACTGCTTCATTCCACCAGATGACAGAGCGACAAACTCACCGACTTTCCACCACGCAGAGCCCGCTATCGGAACATCATCCGTAGATTGTGTTACTGACGTCACCCAGCCCGCTCGCAAGGCTCCCTGGTCATTGATGCAGCGGTGGCAGAACACGTCCACGGTAGCGGGGCATGACCGCACCAGGTCATCTTGGAACTTGCCAGAGTTATCTACTGTGTACAGGTTGACCCAGACTTCGAAGGTGCCCTGAGAGATCGAGTCAAAACTAATGGTTTCAGGACCATGTACGCCATCTGTGTTGTCAAGGTCGAGAGACACAATTGTGCCCATATGCATCGTGTATTTGGATTCCCAATCGATCCAAGCAGAAGAGCTCATGCTGAAAGTGGCATCAACTCCCAAATCAAGGTCGGCACTGCACCCCCAACTCAAGACAACCCGATCTTGGTCAGTGGCCATCCTTTCCACTAGATTGGTGCATTGTCTTGTGCCAAGCTCATCAGCGATTGTCTTGAAGTACCCGGTGTGATAGCCAGACAGCTGCAAAACACCCAGAACCTCGGTGTTGGGCGTGATGTGCAACTCATCATCAGCCGAGGCCTCGGCGACCAATCGTCCACAACTTGCAGTTTCTTCACAACCAATGTAAGGTTCAGGAAACCCAGAAAACAACTTGTATGTTACTCCAGAGAGAATATTCGAAGTCTGCAAGTCGCGAGGTGTGACGAAAACGCGTACCTGTCTATCGTTCGTGTAGCATCCAGCAAAGCACGTTTGCCATTGCAGGCCAGTCTCCTTCATGATATACTGTCCGACCCTCCACCAGCTTGCTCCATCGACAGGCAGGTCCGACACAGTTTGGGTAATTGAAGCGACCCATCCGCTTGAGCGTTCACCTTCGTCATTCAAACAACTCTGACAGAAAATATCGACTGTTGCAGGAGATGAACTGACCACATCTCGCGTGAATGAGGCCGTGTACATGTTGATCCAGACCTCAACAGAGCCAGTTGTCAAGCGTTTCAGTATCATGGTCTCCGGGCCTTTCGTACCATCACCGGAATACTTGTCCAGGTGTATTTCCGAGTCTCCGTGGGTAAATAAGTTTTGCGATGGAATCCATCTCACAAGTCCATGGCCAGTGGAATCAAAGCAATCACCTGAGCCCAGATATGCACTTGCCTCCATGTCCAAGTCTGATTTGTAGTCCCATCTCAAAACAACACGTGACATATTCGTGCTTAGAACTTTGACCATGTTCACATTTAGTGTTGATCCCATTGACTCCACTTCTGTCACCATGTAGCCAGTGTAGTAACCAACCAAATTAACTACCACGAGATAATTCTTGCAGACCGGTACATATACTGGAACCGATCCTGAACCAGTCGCGAGAGCAGTACCACAGCCCATGCTGTTCTCGCAGTTGACATGCGTGTCTGGTCCCCGACCGCCACAGCTACAGCACCGATATGTCGCATCTACCCCATTCACCGCATAGTCAACAGCAGCTTCGCAAAATTCTGGATTTGCGTCATAAAATTCGCAAGAGTCGAGGTCTGCGTCAACCCAGTTAGGGTCACTTTCACATGTAGACCCGGGATAATCGGTATATACTGTGTAAAGGGCGCTTCGCAGGACATCCTGCCGGGTGAGATCATACGGATTTATGTACAGTCGGACCAACCGAGCTGGGTAGCAATTGGATTTGCATGTACGCCACTGCAGCCTCTGGCCACCAGAAGCTGGTGCCTCAAAATGACCAACCTTCCACCAAGCAGCACCCTGGTCCGGCATACCGTGCATCGATTGGGTCACTGTAGTGACCCAGCCTGCTACATCCTTCCCTTGATCGTCAAGGCAGCGATGGCAATATATGTCCAGAGTGGCTGGCGAGTTATCGACAAGATCCGATGTAAAAACGTCGGAACAATCTTCGCTGTACAAATTGACCCAAACCTCGAAAATTCCATTTGCTGCGTTGTTGAAACGGGCGATTTCAGGCCCATACAATCCGTTTTGATTGTCCATGTCCAGGGTGATCGTGGATGCTCCGTTTGTGCCCACTTTTTGCTGATATCCAATATACCGGGCACCGCCAGAACGCCAGACTGCGTCAACCCACAAATCAAGATCTGCTTCGTGGTCCCATGCAAGCACGACCTGGTCTTGATTTACAGGCAGTGACTTCAAGAGACAGGCGCTGACTTCAACAGGTCGCTTGATAGCCGTAACATCCAAAGCAATCCCGGCATACGTAGCCGCCTGAATAACTACAAGGTATTGACCTGGTTCCATCAAATTCACAAGGCTGCTGGTCTGCAAACTTCCGCTATCCACAAGACTTCCACATTGATTTTCATGCAAGCACCTAGCTGCTGACGGCGCCCCAGTGTATATGCGGTACGTTGCAGTTGTCAATGGAATAGATTCGAGGCAATCATGGATGTCAAAAGATAATGGAATGGGATTGGATACGATAAGAAAGTCCATCATCCAATTTGATTCGGCACCGAGAGCATCACGCACACGAGCCTTCAGCGATATTTCTCCGGACGGGAGTGATAGATCGATGCAAGAAGCGGTATTCCAGTCGAAGAGTACCTCGGTAACTTCACCTTCAAAAGAGCCTGAATATCCAAATTGATATTCTAGAGGAGAGTCAGGGTCCGCCCAATTGTCACAGCAGTATTTAAACTTGTCAAAAACCGGAGCACCACTCTTGAGACAGCCTTCTTCTCCAATCAAGCAAGCAGCGCATGATGGACCTTTCGGCGGCGCATTCAACATGATGGTCATTTCGGTGTAACTTGTTGCTTGGGAGCTATCGGTACATCGCAAAGTTACAGTGTACACGTTTCCACTTTCAAAAACACCCATGCTCGACGGCAACAGTATGGTTTGGCTCCGACTTCCAAAAAATTCAAATGCTTCAAGATTGACTGTCGGACTGAATTCCCACCGTAGATCATATGGCTCATTGCTCGTTGTGCATCGACCTTCAAAAACCATGCGATCGTTGACATTGAGTATGCGATAACCATCAGCATGCATCGCCCCACTATCAGACGAGACAGAGACCAGAGGTATTTCCTCTTCGTCCAGATAGACCGGCATTTTTGCTTTCGCCATTGGCTTGTAGCAAGAGTTTGCGAAAGACTTGGAGACTATAACACTGAACAGGTATGGTGCATCGAACGTCGGAAGAAGGGTTTCGCTATCAATGGTAATGGACGGTGTGTTGTCCAGTTCAAGGATTCCACCGTCGGCCCTTAGGCACTGAGTGGAAATTTCTCCTTCTGTCACCGTGCATGACCACTCAAATTGAAGTCCTTGATCAGATCCCACCTCCAAGTCTGGGTCTCTGGATTGATCAGCGTTCAAAGAAAATTGCCGGAGAGCTGAAGCCCTGAGTATACCTCCACCCCAGATTTGAGCAATCAGAGGTCTTGACAGCACTTTGATAGTATAAAATGCTTCAGAAACTTTGGAGGGATCCGTTTCCATGGAGGCTTGAACAACTATTGAGTATTCTTCACATGCGTCCAGCACTCCAGCAGGTAGTCCAAACTGCGATCCCGCCCTGAAGTACTGCGTACTAATTTCAGGTCCGCTGACCTGACTCCATGAAAATGTGATCCTTTCCCTGGGAACAGGGCAATTAGAGAAGGCAGCCCGAACGGACACCACAAACTGTTCGTCTCTGTAGATCGTCAGCGAGGGTGGACTGAACACGAGCAGAGGTCCAGGCCAACCTTTCTTGAGCACCTTGAAGACCATGATCTCGCTCGTAGTTCCCAGGAAGTCGGTCGCCTGGATAGAGATTTGGTATTGTTTGTCCATCTCGGACATTTCTGGAGTTCCCGGGCCAAGATGAAGTGTTGATCCATTCTGACCGCGTATGGCTCGATCCAGCAAATCATCGTTCAGGCATCCCCATCTGAATGTCAATGGGCGAGGGTTTACGTATAGTGCCGAGATAGTCAGCTCAGCACAGGGATCGATACTTTCACTCCCGCTTAGAGTAAACGATGGACGCTTCAAGATTCGAGGAGGGGCTACTAAGACACGGGAAGACGAAGCTTGACACAGCGAATTCAGATTCCTCAAGGTTCCTGATTTTAACGCAATCGGATCTCCTGGGAGTACCGACGCCCCAGAACCCAAATAGATATCCAGAGAAATGTCCGAGGACCACTTGCATTCTGGATCTTGACCAAGCTTCGGAATGGAGACGGGATCTAAAATCATTGAGCACTTAAGATCCGAGGCTGACATTCGTGCTCGATCTGTCCTCTGGTCAAATTTGACATACAACATTGTTCCAGATGGACACATGAGTGCAGATTGTATCGTGGGGGGTGACCAGTATGTGAAATCAGTGGACAGTCTGGCGGCGGGGTCAGATTTTAGCGTGACAGTTAGAGGAATAACTATTTTGCCGTCAACAAACGCGCATGTTGAACAGGGTGGAGCGACGACTGTCAAAGAAGCATTTCTTCCATCGATGGATTGCAGGGACACAGGTGTGGCGTCAGGTGCCGAACCGAAACGCACTGACATTTGCTCTGCTGCTGATACGTCTGGATCAAACTCAACATTTGAAGTTGAAATGTGATGTGACGTGAGCCCATCAGAACACGCCATACAATCTTTGCACGTTATCTGCAGATCCTCATCAAATCTTGTGAGGCGAAATTCTGCTTTGCAAGGAATCAGTCTAGAATGTGGATGAACAGAGAGGGTACTGTCTAAATATGCCGCAGTCGAAACGGGAGGCACGAAAAATTCTAGGACAGTCAAGTCTCCTTCGACAAACGAAACTCTTTGGAATCCAGCAAAACTTGTTCCCAAATTCAGTGACACTCGTGAGGCATCTTCGTCCGAAACCCTTCCATCGACAGCATCGTAGTGCATGAAACATAAATCTCTTGCAAACACAGTGAGCGCTCCTCCATCTGATTTTAGAGGCACCTTGTTCACTAAGGGCAAAGTGAAATCACCACATCTTCCCATTTGAATGCATCGTCTTCCCTCCCAACATGCTGAGCACCATTTTGTCGTTATAATAGCTGGAAGCGGAACAAAAAACGCGAAGCCGATGTTCGCTTTTTTTTCTGAGACGGTAAATGTTGCATGAGGATTCCCCCGACACAGACCTTGCGGAATAGTAACAGCTCCAACGTGTTTGACAGAGAGCACAATGTCGCCAGGAGTGTCATGACTAGGAACAGAGAGGGTTAGGAATACACCGTCCAGCGACAATTCGATTCTCAGGACCCCACAATTTTGTCCGTCGCAGGTTATTTCGCCAAATTTAATAAGTACATCCCTTGGTGACAGTACTTTTGGAAAGTTTCGTATCAGTACCTGCACGCTTCGGCCGTCCAGCGAATTGGTCTTGCCGTTCAAAGTTGCCTTTTGTGTGCTGATTGACATAATCTCTGGCTGTTTGAAGTACTCGAAATTGAATTGCGAAACCATTGCTCTGTTCACAGTTCTAATCTCACAAGATGCAAGACCGGGAGTTTCTGCAGGTGGCGTCCGGACTAGAACACGTACAATCGAGTTACTTCCGGACGAAACAATGCTCAGCAATGAAACGACTTTTCCTTCTTGATTATCAAACGTCACCGTCAAATCTGCTTCACTTGAGACTGCGGCTGTGGCCTCTTTCCAGCCATACACGGTGACAGTAATGATTGATCCGCCTGTCACAGGCCCATCTATTGGCTCCAGGTGAGGCACTGGCGCTTCGAACAGAATTGTGAACGATGCGGACTTGTCTTGACCGCTCAAGTCGGTGGCTGAAATTGCTCCCGACAAGGCACCTGCAAAGCCGAAGGTTGGCGAGATAGCCTCAATGAGCAGCATTCCACCCGTATCCTGGACCAATGTGATGTTGCTCGAACGACGCCCGATAAACACCTCCAAGTTTCCAGCTTCTGCTTCTGCAGCGCATGAGGAAGTCTCATAACAGGTTGCAGACGGGAAATTACGGAGGAAAAAGCTTATTGGTGCAATGCCTTGCTCACAAAGGGTTTGTTTTCTTGGCATCACAAGTTCTAAGGATGGAGAACCCGCTGAAAAGAAAGTAAAACTGAACGATGCGGATATCATTCCCGTAAAAGCGATCGTAATTAATCCTTTCCCGCCTAATTTTTGATCTTCACTATTCAGCGGAGGACATCCCAGCTCAACCTCGATAAGTGAACAGCACTGTCCCGAACAGGCAGATCGTGTGAGGTTTGTAACACTGAAAACATCTATTCTGTACTGCTTATTTGAGCCCATTGCCAGCGAAGCTGTCACAGTTGAAGTTGCAAGACCTAATGGCGTGTGCGCAACCTTGACCCTCACCACGTTTAGCACTTCTGATTTGCCAGAGGTTGGATATACACTAGTGACGCTTGCAACGGGCGGCGAAAACACTGGAATGCTGATCACCGGGGCACCGCCACTTCCCACTTCAGCTGCAAACAATCGTACTAACAGGTTTCCAAGTTGCCATGGCCCCGATGCCCGAACGACTATTGTCGTTTTCGACCGGTCTGATGCAATGACACTGGCCACTGCCTGGTCTTCTCTACCTTGAACTTGCACCCGAATAAGTGAAGTGTTGAACGGCTGAAAAAGCTGAGGCACATTCTGTAGCTCCACAAATAAATCAAGATTATTGGATTGGCACAGCGTGGTCGGACTGTAACTTGAGACAGCCGCAGGTCCAATGATAACAGGGAGGTATTGAAACGAAAAAGAAACCATGATCTCCTCTGAGCACACCCTCGTCTTAATAACAAAAGTCAACAGATCTGAGTCCACAGGGACTGATGGAGTGCGTAGATGCAGCATTCCCTTACTTTCCTCTAAGCTTGACGATGCTTCTTGCAAAAAGAAAGTGATTTGACTTGACATCATTGAAGCACCTGATCCGACCTCAACAACTAAATCTGCAGCACTAAAAACAGGCATACCCGTCATTTCGACAACCACCGTTGTTCCTCCTGCAGTGAATCCTTTTGTAGGTGCAACAGAAACGATTCTGGGTTCCGAAATCTGGGAAGGATTAATGCAGTACCGTACGTCACAGTCAATGGACGGAAACTGCAGGAGCATTCTAATATTGGGAATCATCAATTTTTCCTCGCAGAAATAATCCAGATCGCATGGTGTGACATATTCAACGTCAAAGGTCAATGGCACATCCGAAGATGTATACAGCGCAACTTGCTGGCGTCCAGGGAAATCCAACACCGGGAGTGTGAAAACAATTTGAGTCCGCCTGCAATCACTCTCATCGCCAGCACAGGTTGCAATATCATGCCTACTCACCACATCAGCCATGGCCGCCAGAGTTCCAACCAGAGCATATACCTCCTCATCCTGCGGGATATTTGCAACCACCACCGATATATTGCTAGCTAGAGGCAACGTCTTGCCACAAGCGGTAGTGGCACTGGGGATCTTTGTTGGTGCGAAGCTGGAAATTCGCGGAATATTACATTCGTATACTTCATATTCTAAGCTCGGAAGTTCCAAAACTGTCTCTTGATTTGTGATTTCAATCACCATCACATATAAGCCTGGCATAATTCCTGATGGTTGAGCGATAATCAACGAGGCATCATCTCCAGACAATGACACTAATTCTTTTGCAATCAGGGATCCAGAGTCAGAATAATCATAAAACGATGCTTGAATAACAGTATTTTCATCCACGTGTAGATTCACAAGGCGGATGCCAGGCAGATAATCCTTGCATGCACCGACGATAATACGCTCGAGAGAAGTGAATCTGGGCATAGAAGAATCAATTTTGTCATATGTGAAGCTTGCATGCATGCCAGATGTCCCAGAGCATCCCGGAGTTATGCGAACAGTATAGCGTCCGGCAGGCACAGGCGCAGGACACTTGAAGCTGATGAAAGATTGTTTTGTAGTGCTAGCCGGCCAAACGGAAACTGCTGAAGACGGTAGTTCTATGTGCCCAAAAGTGACAGTTACACTTGACGGGTAGGGAAAGGCGTCTACTGTCAAGAACACTTCTGTGTCGTCGATATCTAATCCAGATGTGGTTTGAACATTTCCGATCCTAGGCTTCAGAGCTTCGTACAAATATGCAAATGTCAACACTAGGTCTGGTCGATCCAAGTGTTTAACTCTGACATCCACCCTTTCTTGCCCAAAACCATCTTCCAAGTTCCACCGAGGTGGAGTGAGCACCAGTTGAACTTGCTGTCGAGTCCAAGACTGCACCTCCAACTGCCCTAGCACTTCATCGGCTCCCCACAGTACAGCGAGTCGGCTGGAAAGGATCGAAGCATCCAGTTCTCTTGATGGTACAGGAAGGTTTATAATTTTTAATCTGAAAGGTTCTCCTCCAGAACTCGGGCCCCGCAGATTGGAGTCGACCACCAGGAGAGTTTTTGCATCGTCATAGTAGTTAAGAGCGAAACAGGCCGTCTTGAAATTAGAGCAAGATGTAGCACACGAGCCCTCCGCACAGCATGCACTGGAACAATCACCCAATGGAGCCCCGAAGACAACTATTCCATCCATAGTCTGCTCAGAGTTCACGATGTAGCTCTCAAACAAGATCGATGCTGTTTGGGCTTGACTGTCAAATGTTGCGCTCTTAATCTGTACTTCGGATTCTCCAATAATGACGGCATAACCGCTGATTGCAGCGGGGTCTGGTGCTCTCTCAATTTTCAGACTGATGTCCACTGGCGTCGTCATTCCGATGGCGAGATGACTGGTCCCTGAGTTGCCCGATCCAGATATTTCTGATATACGAGGCATACCCGAGTTCGCAAAAACAAATCCATGGCACATTGCGGAATTTGCAAGATATTTTCTGTGGAACAGGCGGATCATAGCGGTACCGTCCATCACTCTTGAGCCAGTAGGTGTCAAAACATCGATTTCGATGTCCTGCACCTTTAGATCTGGGAGGGACTTGTCGACCTTCCTCACTGATTCTATTGTTGCTGTAAGGGTGAAACCACCAGACCACTCAAATTGTGCAGTCAACTCAGATTGATCTCTGATGCCTGGAAAATGCTGAAGGGACAATGTAACACGGGACTGAGTCGAAGTATACACCCATGATGGCCTGACTTTCTCGCAAGAAGGATTTGGAGTGTTTAAGTACGTAAAAGTTTCAGGGAAGTTAAGAACTTGTCCAGCAACGAGGAGTCGTGGCAAGAATGTGACAGACGTGTTGAAAGGCGGAATGACAACCCGGACAATAGACTCCGAAAAAGTACTTCCTGAAATACTTGAAGCGGTAACCTGAACGCCTGAGAAGTCGACCTTGATGCCTTGGGCGATCGTTGCGGCAGGCAAATTGTTTACACGAACCATCATTTCCGTCCTACCATGTAAAGTTTCGGCTACAGGCTCGAATGATGTGATTCTGCGTGCCTCACAATCTACAAACGTGAATTCAAGAGGAATCGTCTGACAACTTGTCGCGCCCTGAACGCAAGGGGTATTGAAGCGAAAAGTCCCAACACTCGAAGAGCTAATCTTCAAAGAAAGATCAGAAGTGCCAACACCAATTTCACAGTTTTCAGGTACCGACCTACGGCGCGCTCCTCGAGAAACGGGATGCAAAGAGGCGGATTTTTTTCTAGCAGGCTTCTGAGCAAAGGCTGCATGCGAAAGGGTGCTGGTAGTTTGCGGGGCATTGTCTGCATAGCAAAGAGACGTACAAGATGTCCATTTTGGCGTTGCTGATGACGTCCAGGTAAATTCGCCTACCTTCCACCACTTTTTGCCTGTGGCCGGGATGTCAGCTGCAATCTGGGTCAACGATTTTACATAGCCTGCCTTCTCTTCTGTTTCGCCATCAGCTAGGCACTCAGAGCAGTATACGTCCACGGATGCAGGATAAATACTCACATCTTCCGACGTAAACCTGTCATCGTAGTGATTCACCCAGACCTCGAAGGTTCCAGAGTTCAGGTTCATGAATTGTGTTGTCTCCACACCTGGACCGTCCGTCATGTCCACATCTAGGGTGATAAATCCATCACCATAGCTTTGAGATTGGCCAAGTGTACTCCAGCCCACGGATTTGCTCGAATTATCCCTTTTATACACCCACAAATCGAGGTCCGGAGAGTGCGGCCACCGCAGAACTACGCGGTCTTGACCGCGCTCCAACGTCTGCACCATGAAAAATGATGTGCTGCTACTTTCATGCAAACCAACATATACTGTATAGTAGCTGGTGTAGTAGCCAGCTAACCTTGCCACAATCAGATAGTGTTCATCACCGGGAACATAATTTACTATGTTCCCAATCCCGGACTCAAGGAGGATCCCGCAGCCAGTGTCTTTGCATCCTGTATGATCATCTGGGTATTGGTAGTAAATTTCATATTGTATCCCATATAGCACGGTGCTTGTCAACATGTCCCGCACGAGCATTGAGAGCGGTACCGTCTGCTCCCATGCCATTTGCACTGTAACTGCACCGTTC
>Ga0315905_10002330_pt1 | contig 19998 bp, 13 predicted proteins | sample LakEriMetagenome_5_FD_203522 | JGI IMG/M metagenome (GOLD analysis project Ga0315905, IMG submission 203522) | Freshwater fungal communities from buoy surface, Lake Erie, Ohio, United States - Buoy 4 MA121 | ecosystem: Environmental > Aquatic > Freshwater > Lake | place: USA: Lake Erie, Ohio... | reverse complement strand
GCCGCCGAAGCCGGTCCATTTGTCGCCGCCGCGGAGGCCTTTGTTGGCGCGGAGGGTGACGAAGTGGTGGACGTAGTCGCAGTCGGGGGCGAAGCGGGTGTAGAAGCGGATGAAGACGGTGGGGGCGGGGGTGAACCACTGGGTGGGGCCGCCGCCGGTATCGCGTCCGAGGTGGGCCTCCACTCGGAGGCAGCGGCTGCCGAGGGCGGGGTGGGCCGGGTCGGGCCAGGTGAAGACGTCTTTCTTTTTCTCATCGCGCTCGTCCCAGGCGCTGAGGTCGCCGGACTCGAAGCCATCGGCGAAGAGGACACCGGGGGCTTTGGCGATGCCGCGGTCTGCGGGGAAGGCGGCGGCGAGGCCCGGGCCCGAGGGGAGGAGCGCGGCGGGGGCGTGGTTTTCCGGCGGGGCGGCAGTTGAGTAGACGAGCGGGAGCAGGGTGCAAACGGCGGCGGCGGCGAGAGTATTCATGGGGAAAGGATGGCGGCGGGAGGCGGTGCGGGCGATGCCAAAATGCGGCCCTGGGTGCGGGGCGGGGGCGGCGGATTAACCCGTTGACGCCGGGGCGGGGGGGCATAGCCTGCGCGCCCTTATTTATGCGTATTCTTACTATTACCGCAGCAGCAGTGCTGGCCTCGGCCGGCGTCACGGTGGCACAGGATGGTGCCTCCAAGCCGGAAGCCAAACCCGCCGCCGAACCTCCCACGGCCAGCGCTCCCGCTCCGACTCCCGAAAACGTCAGCTATGCCATCGGCACGATGATCGCCGGCAATCTGAAGCAGCAGGGGATCAAGGTGGACATCGCCGAGCTGTCCAAGGGCATTACCGACATTCTGGAAGGGAAGACGCCGCGTCTGGACCAGGCGCAAATCCAGCAGGTGATGGGCGCTTTCCAGCAGCAGCAGATGAAGGAGCAGGAAGAGAAGTCCGCGGCGAGCGCCGGGAAGAACAAGGAGGAGGGCGAGGCCTTCCTCGCGAAAAACGGCAAGCGTGAGGGCGTGGTGACCACCGCCAGCGGCCTGCAGTATGAAATCCTCAAGAAGGGCGACGGCAAGAAGCCGGGCGCGACCGACAAGGTGAAGGTGCACTACCACGGCACGCTGCTCGACGGCAAGGTGTTCGACAGCTCGGTGGAACGCGGCGAGCCGATCAGCTTCCCGCTGGACGGTGTGATCAAGGGCTGGACCGAAGGCGTGCAGCTCATGCCGGTGGGTTCCAAGTTCAAGTTCTTCATCCCGTCGAACCTCGCCTACGGCGAGCGCGGCGCGGGTGGTGACATCGGGCCTGGCGCGACGCTGATCTTTGAAGTCGAGCTGCTCGGCATCGAAGCCAAGTAATTCACGGCCTGAACAATCTCAGCGGGCGGCTCCGGAGGCAGACTCCGGAGCCGCTTTTTTGTGCCGTGAAAGCGGAGCGGGAAGAAGCGTTTACAGATGCGGCCGGTTCTGGCTATCGTTGCGGGATGAAGTCCCCGCTGCTCGCTGCCCTGTTCGCTTTTGCCTTTGTCCTGCCCGCCCGTGCCACGGTGGAGATTGCGGAATTCATGGCGGACAATGAGGACGGGCTGTCCGATGCCGACGGGGACAACAGCGACTGGATCGAGCTGCACAATGGCGGGGCGGCAGCGGTGAACCTGGACGGATGGTATCTGACGGATGATGCGCAGTCGCCGCACCTGTGGCCGCTGCCGGCGCAGGAACTGGCGGCAGGGGGGCGGCTGGTGGTGTTTGCCAGCGGCAAGGACCGGCGCACGGCGGGCGGGGAGCTGCACACGAATTTCTCGCTGAATCAAGATGGCGAATACCTGGCGCTGATCCGCCCGGATGACTCGGCAGCGACGGAGTTTGCGCCGGTCTTTCCGCCGCAGCGCGCGAATGTGAGTTATGGCACCGGGGTGTCGGTGGAGACGGATGTCCTGGTGCACGGCGGCTCTGCGGGGAAATACCGGGTGCCGGCGGCCGAGGAGCCGGGCTGGCAGGCGGCCGGATTCAATGACGCCGCCTGGAGCGCGACGACGGCGCGGGCGGGTTACCAAACAGGCGGGGCGCGGCCGGGGCAGCCGATCGCGTGGTGGACGTTTGATAACACAGACGCCGACCTGAGCGGCAACGGCCGCACGGCGGAGCGCCGCAATGGTGTGTCCTACAGCCCGCAGAGCCCGTCACAGACAGAGCCGGGGGACTCGCTGAGCTTCACCGGCGCGCAGCAGCAGTATGTGAGTGTGCCGCTGGATGTGAGCGAGACGGCCTACACGTGCTCGCTGTGGTTTCGCACGTCAGCGGCGAGCTGCGGATTGTTCACGGTAACGGATGCGGACCTGGGGGCGGGCGGGTACGACCGGCTGCTCTATCTCTCCGGGGGCAACATCTTTGCCCGGACGTGGAATAACGAGACGATCAGCTCCACGGGCCGGAATTTCGCGGACAGCAACTGGCACCATGTGGTGCATGTCTTTGGCGGCACCGTGGGCGGCCAGCGTATCTATGTGGACGGCGTGCAGGTGGCGGCGGGGGTGAAGGCGCAGTCGGATTTCAACTGGCAGCGGACGATCAATATCGGCTTCACGAACGACGCCGGGGCGAATGCCTACTTCACCGGTGAGATCGACGATGTGGCGGTGTGGAGCGAAGCGCTGGGGGCGGCGAGCATTGCGCAACTGTATGCCGGAGTGTCGCCGCTCGCGCTGTCGGGCTACGGGACTTACATCACGACGAATCTGGAGACGGCGATGCGCACTGTGAACAGTTCGGTGCGGCTGCGGTTTCCCTTCACGGTGACGCACAGCGGCGATCCCTATAACCGGTTCTCGTTTCAGACGCGCTATGACGATGGGTTTGTGGCGTGGCTCGATGGCGTGGAAATCGCGCGCCGCAATGCGCCCGCCGCCCTGACATGGAATGCGGCGGCGACAGCGGATCGTCTGCCGGAGGAGGGGATCGTGCAGGAGACGGTGGACCTCACGGCGTTTTTGCCGTCGCTGACCAGCGGGGCACATGTGCTGGCCATCCAGGGGCTCAATGACAGTGCGGGCAGCCCGGATTTCCTGCTGAATGCGGAACTCGCCGCCGGAGTGGCCCGCGTGAGCAGCGGCGTGTATTTTGTGACGCCGACACCCGGGCAGGCGAATGCCGCGGGGGCCAGTGGATTCGTGGCCGACACGGTGTTCACGCCGCGGCGCGGGTTTTACGAGACGGCGCAAACGGTGGCCATCACCTGCGCGACGCCGGGCGCTTCCATCGCCTGGACGACGAACGGCACCGAGCCTTCGCCGCTGAATGGCACCATCGTCGCCGCGGCGAATGCGCAGAGCACTCCCGTGGCCACGGTGAATGTGAGCACCACAACGAATCTGCGCGCGATGGCATGGCTGCCGGCGAGCACCATGCAGCCGACGAATGTGGATACGCACAGCTATCTGTTTATCGCTGCGGCGCAGACCCAGCCGGCGGCCCCGGCGGGCTATGCGACAGCCTGGGCGGGCCGTGCGGCGGACTACGCGGTGGACCAGACGGTGGTGAACAGTGCGGCGCCAGGCTTCACCTTCCGCGATGGCATGCTCACGCTGCCGGCCATGGTGATGACGCTGCCGCCGGCGGACATGTTCACCGGGCCGAGCGGCATTTACTATGACACCAACCAGCGCGGAGTGGGCGCGGAGCGCAAGGTGGCCATCGAGATGATCCATCCGGATGGCGTGACGGAGAACTGGTCAACCTTCGCCGGTACGCGGCTGCACGGGAACAGCAGCCGCTCCCACGGCTTTACGCCGAAGCATCCGCTGCGCCTGCATTTCCGCGAGGAATACGGGGTGCCGAAACTGCGCCGCCAGGTGTTCCCGGAGGCGGGCTCGGCGGACCGCTTTGATCAACTGCTGCTCCGCGCCTGCTCCACGGATTCGTTTCCCGTGGTGGATGGCAATATCGAGGACAGCGAGCAGCGCTGGAACAATGACAAGGCGACCTACGTCCGCGACCAGTGGATGCGCGATGCTCTCAACACGCTGGGCCATCCGAATGCTCACGGGCGGTATGTGCATTTGTTCATCAACAACCTTTACTGGGGGCTCTACAATCTGTCCGAACGGCCCACGGCGACGTTCTTCGCCAGCTATTTCGGCGGCGATAAGAGCGAGTGGGATGTGCTGAAGGATTTCGCCGAGGTGAATGACGGCAATGGCACCGCGTGGAATGAGATGCTCACCATCGTGAACAGCACCACGATGGACAACCTGACGAAATGCCAGCGGCTCCTGGGGAATAATCCGGACGGGTCGCGCAATCCGGCCTATCCCATCTACATTCACCTGCCGTCATTCATGGATTACATGATCGTGCACATCTGCAGCGGCGCAGAAGACTGGCCGGACCACAACTACTGGGTGGGCCGCCGCCGCGGGCCGCTGAGTGAGGGGTTCCGTTTTGTGTCGTGGGACCAGGAGATCGCGAACGATTCCCTGACGCGGACGAGCGGCCGGGGCAGCGACAATCCGTTCGAGGCCGTGGATGAGGTCGGGCCGTCGATTGTCTATGACAAGTTCCGCCGCGTGCCGCTGTTCCAAAAGATGTTCCGGGAGCGGATTCATGAACTGATTTTTAACAACGGCCCGCTGTCGCCGTCGGCGAACCGGGCGCGCTGGGCGGTGCGGCAGGCGCAAATCGACAAGGCCATCGTCTGCGAGAGTGCGCGCTGGGGGGATGGTCAGGAACTGCCGGCCAAGCGGCGCGAGACGACGTGGATGAATAACATGAACTGGATGCAGACACCGGTGACGGGCTACTGGGATGCCATTTTCCCCATCCAGGTGCAGCGGTGGCGGAATGTGCAGCTGTATCCGGCCGTCAATCAGCCGGTGATGAGTCAGCAGGGCGGGGTGGTGGCGCCGGGATTTGCGCTGAGCTTTACCTCGGACCAGCCGGCGGTGTATTACACGCTGGATGGCAGTGATCCCATGGGGGCGAATGGTGAGCCGTCGGCCAGTGCGCAGTTTTATAATGGCGGCACGTCGGTGACGAATGTGGTGCCGGCGGGCGCGGCATGGAAGTATCTGGTGACGAATGTGGACCAGGGCACGGCGTGGCGCACGGTGGCGTTTGATGACAGTGCGTGGCCTTCCGGCGCGGCACCGCTGGGCTATGGCGATGGCGATGAGGCGACGGTGATCGGCTTTGGCGGAAACACAGCGGCGCGCTACATCACGACGTATTTCCGCCGCAAGTTCACCATCACGAACAAGGCGGGCGTGCAGAGCGTGAAGCTCCATCTGCTGCGCGACGACGGAGCGGTGGTGCATATCAATGGCACTGCCTATGTCGTGCGTTCCAACATGCACCCGACCAATCCCATCACCTGGGCGACGACGGCTTCCTCGAATGTCGGCGGTGCGGATGAGACGTCGTTCTTTTATCAGTATGACATTCCGCTCGCGCTGCTGGTGGAGGGCGAGAATGTGCTGGCGGTGGAGATTCACAATGTGTCCGCAACGAGTGACGACCTGAGTTTCCATGCGCGGCTGGAGGTAACGCAGTCCTCGACGGCGACGCCGGTGGTATTGAATCAGAGCGGGACGGTGACGGCGCGCGCCCGGAGCAGCGGGGGGGAATGGAGCGGCAGGAACAGCGCCTACTTCACCGTGGGCGCACAGCCGGCATTCGCGGCGAATATCGTCATCAGCGAGTTGCACTATCATCCGGCCGAGCCGCTGCGCGATGAGGAGTTGCTGGTGAGCGCAGATCCGGATGATTTCGAGTTCATCGAGCTGGCAAACATCTCCGGCACACCGGTTGATCTCACGGGGTGTGCCTTCACGGCGGGCATTACCTTTGCCTTTCCGGTGGGCTGCATCCTGCCGGTTGGCGGGCGGTGTGTGGTGGTCAGGAATGCCGCAGCTTTCGCCGCGCGCTATGGTGCCGGGCTGCCGGTGGCGGGGGAATTTGAGAATGGCAGCGGATTGAGCAATGGCGGGGAACCCATCACGCTGAGCGCCGATGGCGGGGCGGTGATTAAGTCGTTCGCCTGGGACGATGCCGCGCCCTGGCCGGCGGCGGCGGATGGCAACGGGCCGTCGCTGCATCTCGTAGCGCCGCAGACGAATCCCGACCATGCATTGTCGGGTAACTGGGTGGCGGCTGCGGATTTCAACGGCACGCCAGGAACGGGGGGGGCGCAGTTCAGCTACGCCGCCTGGCGGCGCAGTTACGCCCGCGGTAATGAGGGACCCGAAACCGATGCCGATGCCGACGGAGTGAACAATGCCATCGAGTATGCGCTGCTGATGCCGCCGGGAACCCCGGCCACCACCGGCCTGCCGGTGGCGGAACCGGTCACCGCCGGCGGCGAAACGTATCTGGGCTGCCGCTTCCGCCGCCGCGCGGGCCCGGCGGATTTGATGCTCGCGGTGGAGACCGGAGACAGTCTCAACGGGTGGTCCGGCGGGGCGGTTCTGGTCAGCGTGGAGGAGCACGGCGATGAGACCCGCACGGAAATCTGGCGTGCGGCCCAGCCGTTGAGTGCGCTGCCGCGTCAGCAAATGCGGGTGCGGGTCGTCCTGACGCCCTGACTGGATTTTTAGCCTTTTCAGCCACCACGGGCTGCAGCAGTCTGGGGCACGATTATGCCAGGCCACTCGCACGAAGACATCGAAGTCCGCTTTTCCCACAATGTGCTGCCTGCCCGTGCGGTGGAGGAGGAGAGTCCGGGGGTGACCATGGGGCCGGTGACGCGGAAAATCCGCCGTGCGGAAAGTGCCCTCCAGCAGCGTGTGGAGTTCGAAGCGCTGGTCTCGCGCATTTCGAGCATGTTTGTCAGGCTGCGGAGCACGGAGCTGGACTGGGGCATCAATGAAGCGCTGCGGGAGATGGGCGAATTCATTCGCGTGGACCACTGCCATGTGTGCCGCATTCACAGCAATGGCGTGCTTATGGACCACACGCACACCTGGGGCCAGCGGCAGGACCGCCAGCGCTGGGCGGGGGAGGTGAATGTGGTGATTGATCAGCAGATTCCATGGGCGGCACAGCGGCTGCGGCGGCTGGACGGCATTGCCGTTTACAGTGTGGACACGCTGGGACCGGAAGCGGCAGTGGACCAGCAGACGTTCCGGCAGCAGGGGATCAAGTCGGTGATCTTTGTGCCCATGGCGGTGAGCGGTCAGTTGGTGGGTTTCATCGGGCTCGATTCCACCCGCATGGAGATGCACTGGACAGAGGATGCGATCGCGCTGCTGAAGATCGTGGCCGCGATCATCGGGGATGCGATGGAGCGGCGGCAGGCGGAGGATGCCCTGCGGAAGGAAAATGCTTTCAACAATGCGCTCTTCAACAGTTCCGGCGCGGTCATCATTGTGCTGGACACCGTGGGGCGGATCATCCGCTTCAATCCGGCGGCCGAGGAGGTCACGGGCTGGCGGGCGGCCGAGGCGGCGGGTCATGCGCCATGGGATTTGTTTGTGCCGCGGGATGAGCGGGCGGGAGAGCGGCGCATCTTCCGCCGGGTTGCGGCGGGGGCGCCACCCAGCGCTCACGAGGGGCGTATTCATACGAAATCCGGCGAGCGGCGGGTCATTTCCTGGAGCACGACCTCCATCGCGGCGAGTGACAGCAATGTGGCTTACGTGATCATGAGCGGCATCGATGTGACCGAAATGAAGCGTCTGGAAGCCGACGTGCTGAATGTGGCGGAGGAGGAGCAGAGCCGGTTTGGCCACGACCTGCATGACGGGCTCGGGCAGCACCTCACGGGCATCGAGTTCATGAGTCACGTGCTCCAGCAGAAACTGGAGATCCGGGGGGCGCCGGAAGCGGTGGAAATGGAGGAGATCACGCGGCTCATTCGCGATGCCATTGGCCACACGCGCGACCTGGCCCGGGGATTGAGTCCGGTGCTGCTGCAGAGCAAGGGCTTGCCCATCGCGCTCCAGGACCTTGCTGCGAGCACCACCCGTCACATGCGCGGCGTGCGCTGCACCTGCCAAACAGCGGTGGACCTGCCTTCCATCGCGGATGGCATTGCCATTCACCTCTACCGCATTGCCCAGGAGGCGGTGGCAAACGCCGTCAAACATGGCCGGGCGACGGAGATCCTCATTTCAGTCCGCGAGATGGAGAACCACCTGGAGCTGTCCATCGAAGACAATGGCGAGGGGTTTGCCGGCAGTCCCCGGGCGGGAACGGGCGGAATGGGGCTGCGGGTCATGCACTACCGGGCGGGGATCATCGGAGGAACGCTCAATATCATCCAGCGCCCGGGCGAAGGGGTGACGGTCATCTGTATTCTGGACCTCGACCGGCTGGCCCCGGCCGGTCAGAGTCCATGAGCGGGCCTGAGAAGCCGGTTCGCCTACAGGGTGTTCCGGGAATCCCTGCTTTTTCCCTCGGGAATTCTCCTGGAGTATTGCATCCTTGACCTGACGACGTTAAATTACCGTCATTAACTCCTATCCGCCATGCTCATGTCCTCCGTCTTCATCCCCAAAAAGAGAGTCTATTTGGTGGATGATCACCCGATCATGAGGCAGGGCCTGGCGCAGCTGATCAATCATGAGCCGGACCTCACGGTGGTGGGTGAGGCGAATGATTCGGCCGATGCGCTGCACTGCATTGTGGAGGTGAAGCCGGACCTTGTGATTGTGGATATCTCGCTGCCGGGGAAGAACGGCCTGGAACTGATCAAGGACATCCGGTCGCATGTGAAAGGCGTGGCGGTGCTGGTGCATTCCATGCATGACGAGAGTCTGTATGTGGAGCGGGTGCTGCGTGCCGGAGGGCAGGGCTACATCATGAAACAGGAGGGCGGCCGCCGGTTGCTGGATGCGGTGCGCAAGGTGCTGACCGGCGATATTTATGTCAGCGAGGCCATGTCGGGCAAGATCCTCGAGATTTTCTCCGGCCGCCGGCCGCCGATTGAGGATCCTGTGGAGGAACTGAGCGACCGGCAGTTTGAGATCTTCCAGCTCATCGGTCAGGGGAAGGGAACCCGGCTGATCGCCGAGGAACTGCGCGTGAGTGTGAAGACGGTGGATGCCCACCGGGCGAACATTAAGGACAAGCTGCACCTGAAGTCCGGCAATGAACTCGTCCGCTACGCCGTGCGCTGGGTGGAAAACAGAGAGTTGAGTTGATCACTTAGCTGTGTGAGTGGCCATGCTTTCCCGGATTCTGTTGTTTGCATTCCTTTTGCTGACTGTTGCCGCTTTTTCCGCGGCGGCTGGCGCGTGGGAGGGATGGACATTCCATAGTGCGCCGAAGCCGCCGGCGGCAGGCGCGGTGATGGAGGAGTGGCCGCGCTTTCTGGGGCCGCAGGATGCCCCGGTTTCCCGTGAAACGGGCATCGTGCAGGAATTCACCGAATCCGGCCCCGCGAAAGTCTGGGAGTGCCGCAAAGGCGAGGGCTATGCCAGCCCGGCCATCTCTGGAGGAAAGCTGGTGCTTTTTCACCGGGTGGACGGCAAAGAGCAGCTCGACTGTCTGGATGCGGAAACCGGAAAGCGCTTTTGGGCGCACGCCTATCCCGTGGAATACCGGGATGATTTTGGCTATAACAGCGGTCCCCGGTGCGGTCCGGTCATCAGCGGGGACAGAGTGATCACCTTTGGCGTCACGAGCTGGCTGAAATGCATCGACCTCGCCAGCGGCAAAGTCATTTGGGAGCACGACTGCGAAACCGACTATCAGGTGCCCAAGTATTTCTTCGGCTCCGGTGCCAGTCCGTTGGTTGTGGGGGATAAGGTCATCGTCAATCTCGGCGGAGCCGGCGGCCGCTGCGTGTGTGCCTTCGCCCTGCAGGATGGAAAGCTGCTGTGGACCGCGAAGCACGAGTGGGGGCAAAGTTATGCCTCGCCGGTCGCCGCGAAGATAAATGGCCGCGAGCGGGTGCTCGTTTTCGCCGGCGGCAAGAGTGAGCCCTCCACGGGCGGGCTGCTCAGCATTGATCCGGCTGCCGGCGCCATTGAGAGTTCGTTCTTCTGGCGCGCCCGGCGCTATCCCAGTGTGAATGCCCAGTCGCCGGTGCTTTGCGGTGACGGCCGTGTCTTTATTTCGCAGGCGTATGTGGACCGTGACAGTCCCTGCAATGGCGGTGTCCTGCTGCAGGCGGACGACAAAGGGCAATTCGCTTCGGTATGGAAAGCGGAGGACTTTGGCTGCCACTGGAATACCCCGGTTTACCACGACGGGCATCTCTACGGCTTCAGCGGTGAAAAGGAACGCGGCTGCCAGCTGGTGTGCTATGACGCTAAAGACGGAAAGCGGAAGTGGAGCGAGAGTTTCACCTGGCCGCTCGCCGCCGGGGGACAGAATATCCCCATGGGGCTCTACCGCGGCAGTTTGCTCCGCGTGGGGGCGCGGTTTCTCTGTATGGGGGAATGGGGCACGATCTGCTGGCTCGATCTTTCGCCCTCCGGTGCCCGCATCCTGAGCAAGTGGCAGCCGTTTGTGGCCCAGCAGAGCTGGACGCTACCCGCGCTGAGCCGCGGATTGCTCTACGTCAGCCAAAATGAGGACGACAAGTTGAACGGAAAGCCTGCGGCGCTGATCTGTTATGATCTGCGCACGCCGCAGCCAAAGTAACCCATGTCACCCCGCACCGCATTCTCATGCCGGATGCTCCGCCGATTCGCCGGAGCGCTCGCTGCGGTGTGCCTGCTGTCGGCCTGCGATCCTGTGGATGATCCCGCGGCTGCCGCGCCACCCAAATTCAAAGCGCCGCCGCCGGAACCGCGCCGCACGGATTCCCCCGGCCGGGACACCGCACAGTGGCTCATGGCATGGCGCGAACTCCGCGAGCAGCTGGCCCCACTGGAGGAGAAGCTGGGCAGCATGCAGAAGCTGCACATGGAGAATCACTTCGACTCATTCCTCGGTCTGGATCCGGAGACGCTGGGCAAGGATCAGCTGTGCAGTATCTTTCACTTTCTGGAGCGCGGTTATTTCACCGTGGAGCGGCAAATCCTGCTGCACCTGCTCCAGCGTCGTGCCGCGCGGGGGGGAGAGGGCACGATCTCCATCCCTGTAGAAGGGGTCGGCCGTCTGCGGGACCGTATTATCGCCGCCATGCAGCGCGATGAATTGCGCATCGTGGATCTGGAGACTGCCATCGAATTCTACAGCCGGAGTGGCGTGGCGGACATTTCCATTCCGCAATCCATGAGTCAGGAGGAACTGGGTGAACTGAGGGCGGCTGTGACCGGAATGATGGACGAAACCCGGGAGAAGATCATTGCCATGGATGCGGAAATCGCCGGGCTGCGCGCCAAACTTTTTGGCGGGCCAGTGGAGATTCCGCCGCCCCCGCCTTCACCGCAGAGGGAAACGCCCGCGGAACCTGCCGAAGAGGTGGCAGTGCCGGAAGAGGGGCTCTTTCCCATGGAGGAAGCACCTGCCGAAGACGCTGCGCCGGTGGATGATTTACCGCTCCCGCAGTGACCGTGGATTCGCTTTCCATCCCTGAGTGACGGAGTAATGTCCGGGCGTCCTCAGCTGTCTCCTCCCATGAAACGCACCGCTTTTATCTTCCTCGCCGCGCTGCTCACCTGCCGGGGCTTTGCCGCGCCGGATGTTCCGGAACTCAAAGCCGGCCTGACGTTTACGGCCATGGACACGCTGAATTGCGGCGTCGAGTCTAACAAGGATGCTGCGGAATGTCTCGACGGCCTGGATTGGACCTGCACGCCCTTCACTGTCGCCTGCCAGCCGCCGGTGAAACCAGGTCAGGGCGACTGGCTGCTGCGCTTTCCCTCGCCGCGGCCCACGGGCGAATCCGTGAATGATCTGGTGGCCATGGAATGGAGCATTGCCCGCGACAAGGATGGCAAGCCGCTAACGGGGCCGGCGATGGTCGTGGTGCATGAGTCCGGGCGCGGGATGGTCGCCGGGCGGATCTTTGCCAATGGCCTGAGGGCCTACGGCATTCACACCTTTCTCGTGCACCTTCCCGGATATGGGGCGCGCACTCCGGCGGAACGGCCCGGGATTCGTGCCATGCTCCCGGCGCTCCAGCAGGCGGTAGGCGATGTGCGCCGGGCAGCGGACGCGGTGGCGGCACTGCCGTATGTGGATCACGCCCGTACGGGCCTGCTCGGTATCAGTCTGGGAGGCTTTGTCACCGCTACCGTCTCCGGTCTCGACCGAGCCTACGATAATGTCTTCATCCTGCTCGCCGGGGGCAATCTCCCGGATGTCATCCTGCAGGGCGAGAAGGACGCGGCCAAAGTGCGCACGGAGCTGGCCAAAGCAGGCGTGACGGTTCAGGAAATCAAAGACCTGTCGCGGCACATTGAGCCCATGCGGCTCGCTCACCGCGTGGATGCCGACCGCACCTGGCTCTTCAGCGGCACCAAAGACGAAGTCGTTCCGCCGGCCTGCTCGGTGGCCTTCGCCTGGGCTGCCGGTCTTGTGAATAAAAAGCACCATATAGAACTCCCCGTAGGCCACTACACAGCGGCGGTGATGCTGCCGGTCATTATGCAGCAGTCGGCTGACATTCTGAAAGGCACTGCTGCGGCGGCAGACAAGGATCCCTAACTGACAGCCGGGGCCTGGCGCTTCGCGACGGCGGCTTCCAGGCCCGTCCGCATGGCCGCGACCGGGGCCGCGCCTCCGAACCACCATTCGAATGAATACACGCCCTGCCAGAGCAGCATGGGAATGCCATTGATGGCCTGAGCCCCGGCGGCACGGGCCGCCCCCACCAGGGGAGTGATCAGCGGCTTGTAAACCATGTCATACACAAGGTGGTGCGGCTTGAGCAGGCTGTGCGGGACGACTTCCGGATCTCCCGCGTTCATGCCAAGGCTGGTGCAGTTCACAATGAGGTCCACGCGCGGCATGACTTCGGCGAGCGCTTCCGGTGTGAACGGAACCAGGGTGGTGACTTTGCCGCCGGGGAGGTCGGCGAGCGACGCGGCAACGGGTTCTATTTTCGACAGCGTCCGGTTGGTTAGGATTAGTTCGCGGCAGCCTTCCATGGCACAAACAGTGGCCACAGCAGCCCCGGCTCCGCCACCGGCACCGGGCACGAGAATGCGCAAGTCGCGGACTTCGCGGCCGAACTCCTCGCGCACCGTGCGGAGAAATCCGGGGGCGTCACTGTTCCGGCCGAAGATGGTGCCGTCGGGACGGAAGATCAGCGTATTCACAGCCCCCACCCGGCGGGCATCGGGGTGGACTTCATCCACGGCGTCCAGCGCCATAAACTTGTGAGGGATGGTGCAATTGCAGCCGATAAAGCCCAGCGCGTTGAGCTTCGGCAGGGCCTCGCGGAATTCCTCCGGCCGCAAATGAAGGCGCACATACCGGGCGTCGATGCCGCGGGCCTGAAGCCCCGGATTATGCATCTCCGGCGACAGCGAATGTGCCACGGGATCGCCAATCACCGCGAGACGGGCCGCAGGGTGGAGGCGGCCGCCGGTTTCTGCCCAGCGGTCGAGATCGGCGGCTGTGAAGAGAAGGGGATCGCGGTCCATAGGGCCTCAGGCAATGATCTGAGCAAGTCGCGTGCGGATGCGGCTAACGGAATCCGCCTTGCCGAGTATCTCCAGGGCCGGCACGAGATCCACACCGTGGCTCTGTCCGGTGACAGCGACGCGCAGCGGAAACATCAAGGCACCAGGCTTCACATTCAATTCCCGCGCGGTGAGCGCCACGGCGTCCTGGATGTGTTCGGCATTCCAGTGGATGAGTGCCTCCAGATGACCGGCGAGGGACGTGAGCTTCGCCGCAGCATCGGCCTGACCGCTGACTTTGGCTCGGGCGTCGTCGGCTACCGGCGAGTTGGCGTCGAAGAGCATTGTGAGGTGTTCGGCGATCTCTGCAGCCGTGCGCACCTTGGGCTTGATGAGACGCAGGGCGGCGGCCAGCGCGGCATCGTCGGCAGGGCGGGGCAGGGGCTTCCCGTCCAGCCACTGGCGGCAGGTGGCGATGAAGGCGTCGTTACTTTGCAGCTTCACATACTCGCCATTCATCCAGCGGCACTTTTCGAGGTCGAACTTGGCATTGTGATGATTGAGGTGGTCCCAGTCGAAAAGACGCACCACATCCTCCAGCGGCAGCACTTCGCGGTCGTCCTTGGACGACCAGCCGAGCAGGCAGAGGTAATTGCGCACCGCGCCCGGGAGGAATCCGTTGGCGATATAATAGTCGAGTGAAGCCCCCTGGTCCCGCTTGCTCATCTTGGAGCCGTCCTGATTCAGGATGAGAGGAATGTGGGCATACACCGGGGGCGTGGCATCGAAGGCGCGGAAGAGTTCGATGTGCTTGCCCGTGTTGTAGATGTGATCTTCGCCGCGAATGACGTGCGTGATCTTCATCTCGATGTCGTCCACGACATTCACAAAGTGAAAGATGTAGCTGCCGTCCGGGCGGCGGATGGTCATGTCCGGCTCGCTGGTGCGGTCGATTTTGATTTCGCCGCAGATTTGATCCGGCAGCAGGATCACCTCGCCGGGCGAGCGGAAGCGCACAGCGCCATTGTCCTCGGTGTAGGTGTAGCCGCCATCGACCAGCTTCTGGAAGTAGGCGTCGTAGATGTGCTGGCGCTGGCTTTGATAGTAGGGACCGCAGTCGCCGCCGGCTTCCGGGCCTTCATCCCAGTCGAGCCCGAGCCAGCGCAGTCCGTCAAGAATCGCGGCCGTGGCTTCCGGGGTGTTCCGCGCCGCATCGGTATCCTCAATGCGCAGGACAAACTTCCCCTGATTCGCCCGTGCGTAGAGCCAGTTGAACAGAGCAGTGCGAGCCCCGCCGACGTGAAGGTAGCCGGTGGGGGAGGGCGCGAAGCGGACGCGGGGAACGGGTGTGAGCGACATGCCGTCAGCAACGGCATGCCGGGCATGAAGTCAAGCCCTCGGCAGAGCGCGGCGCAGGCGTGATGGTGACAAAGCTTGCGAATGCAATCCGTCCAGCACCTCAATGTTGGCGCAGGGTATCCGTATTATCCCGCCAAAACGCAGCGCCGCCTGGAAGGGCCGGTGGCTGAACCGCCACTAAGTAAGGTGGAAAGTCGAGCGACTGGATTCATAAACGGAAGTCTCCCGCCGCCTTACCGTCCGCTACGAGCGCTATATCGAAAACTTCGAAGCATTCCTCCACCTCGCCTCCTTCTTTATTCTTTTTTAAACTGTTATGAGATGCGCTCTAAGAATAAAACTTGTCCAATCCCCGGGGGAGCTTTACACGGCGGTGGTGCAGCGGGCGCTGGCGGCCATGCTGAGCAGGGAAGCCGTGCTCTCTCTGACATATGACCGGTGCCTTGAATGGATGCGGCACGGGGCCATCGCCGCGGCCTTTGGGGCGGAGAGTTACTTCCGCCTGCCCTGTCACAGTTGGCAAAAGGGAGGCGTGGAGAATATGAACGGGCTGCTGCGGCGCTATCTGCCCAAAGGGGTCAGCTTTCCCAGTGAGGAGATGGACCATGAATGGCTCCGTGAAGTGAAGGCAGAACGCAACGTGCGCCCGCGCCGGTTGCTCGGCTGCCGCACGCCGGCGGAGGTGGCACGCGAGAGCCGGGACCGGTCGGCATGCCCCCCCGCGGCGGCCCGATTGCGTTAGGGGACGCTCCGGCCTCAGGGCTTCGCCCTGCCCTCGCTGCGCCCCGGACACTCTCCGCCAGCCCGTTCCACTTGAAACTTGAAACACCCGGGGATTCCGGGAGGAACAGATGGTTGAGTCATGGCGCAATTCGATTGGTATCAAAACCATATTCACCACTTTAGCCTCTGCGCTCCTCAGGGATTGCGCTTTGCCATGCAGGAATTTCGCCAAAAAAAGCGCGCCCGGATTCCCCGGGCGCGCCTGAATGTGAATCTGGTCCGGCCCCTTAGGCACCGAGCGGCTTGGACGGGTCGAACTGCCCTGGTTTGGGCACAACATACACGCCTTGATCATTGGGCTTCACCATAGGCTCCTGATCAAAGCCCAGCTTGGCCGGCATCTCACTATTGTTCCAGGCCAGAGCATCGTCCCACTTGATCATCTTGCCGCTGTAGGTGGCGTAGCGGCCGAGAATGGAGGTAAAGGTGCTCTGAGCGCCATACATAGCATTGTTCAGCGGCTTGTTCTCACGAATGGCCTGATAGAGACGGTCGTGCTCTGTCTGATACGGATCCGCATCATCGCGGCCGCGATACTGCCAAATGACCTTGCCGGTGTGGTCTTTGATCGTGGAGCGACCATCAAGGAAGAGGGTACCCTTGTCGCCAATGAGCAGTTCAGAAACCGAGTTCCAGACATTCTTCTGGTGACGGCACTGGCTGTTCATGATGACCCCGTTGTCGTAGGCAAACTCCACGTAGTGATGGTCGAAGATTTGGCCGTACTTCTTGTCGGTGCGGATCTCGCGCCCGCCCATCCCCTGGGCGGCCACAGGATGCTTGTCATCCATGAACCAGTTGATGACGTCGATGTTGTGGATGTGCTGCTCGGCAATGTGGTCGCCGCTGAGCCATGTATAATAGTACCAGTTCTTCACCTGGTACTCCATTTCGGACATGTTCGCGCTCCGCTCGAAGGGCTCCCAAACGCCACCGCTGTTCCAGTAGCACTGCGCCGCAATGATATTCCCGATCATCCCCTCCTTCTTCACTTTGTCGAAGGCTTCGAGGTAGCTCTTCTGATAGCGGCGCTGAAGACCCACTACGACCTTCAGATTCTTTTCATCCGCCTTTTTGGCGTATTCCATCACCATCCGGCTGCCCGGAGAGTCCACTGCTACCGGCTTCTCCATGAAGACATGCTTTCCGGCTTCGATGGCCGCCTTGAACATCATCGGACGGAATCCCGGGGGAGTTGCCAGCAGCACTACGTTGGCGTGGCCAATGGCGTCATAAAACGCATCCATCCCGATATACCGGCGGCTCTCAGGCACATCCACACGCTCCTTGAATTTGGCCTGCATGGACGAAAGCAGCGGCTCGAGACGGGACTGATAGGCGTCCGCCATGGCGACAAGGCGAGTGCCTCCTGAAGTTAGCGCCTGATTGATCGCACCACCCCCGCGGCCCCCGCAGCCAACAAGGGCCAGCTTGAGTTCATCACTGCCGGCTACCTGCGCACAGGCCTGAATGGGGAGGTTGACCGCCGCGGCGGCGACGGCGGCACTGCCGATGAATTTGCGCCGTCCGGGGGATGCGGCTTCCGTGTTTGTTTGGTTTTTGATTTCCATAAATCTGGGTTGGAGGTTGTCTGGCTGAGCTTCATTTTAGGTCGTCAAATCCGGAGCTGAAAAGGCGAAAATTCCTCCTCATTCCCGGTTTTACCGGCCCCGGGCCGGTCGAGTTCGGTGAACAATTTTCCTAAAAAAACTAGATGCGAACTGCCATGAGTGCTGCTTTTATGTGGACATCCGGGACATTTAACCATCCCGGAATTCCAACATCAAAGCACCATGACAATCAGTAACACCATCAAAAGCCTCGCGCTCGTCGTAGCGTGCAGCGCCCTCAATGCTCAGGCTGGCGTCGCTCCGGCTCCCGCTCCCCTTCCGTCGCCATCCACTTCTCTGTGGTCCGGCAGCGTGACACTGGGATATGACACCGACTACTACTTCCGTGGGGTTCGTGTTTATGGCTCCGGCTCCGGCTATGCCGAAGACCTCGCCACCGCCGCGCTCGACCTCAACTACCAGATCAACGATCGCCTCACTTGGAATCTCAATGCCTGGTATGGCAACTCCGTTGCTGATCATAACTATGATGAGATCGACCTGCACACCAAGCTTCTCTACAAGGTGAGCGACACGTTCTCCTTCGGCCCGAGCTTCACCTACTACACCTACCCCTACACCACTGGTGGCGGCAGCTGGGATCAATATGAGTTCGGCCTCGAAGGCGTCTTGACTCCCTGCGCCAATACCACCGTTGGTATCCGTGCTCTCTACGAAATCGAGTCCGAAGCATTCTACGCTGAAATCAACGCCAGCTACGTCTGGAAGCTCACCGACCGCATCTCCCTCGTTCCCGGCGCTCTCGTGTCCTACGTTGACCGTGACAGCTCCAAGTGGACCCCGGAGTCCAGCGACTTCAATCACGCTTCGCTGTTCCTCAAGGCTCCGATCGGTCTCATGGACAACGTGACGCTGACCCCGTACGTTGCTGCCAACTTCCCGCTCGACGGCGTTGAAGACTACAACTCTTCCCAGGACGACGAAATCTACGGCGGCGTTTCCCTCTCAGTTGGCTTCTAATCAGCCAGCCTAGTCATCAGGTTATTGCAAATACGGCGGCGGCACTTCACAAGAGGTGCCGCCGCTTCATTTTTGCCGGACTGCATGACCCGGCGCTCAGTCCCGGGAGTTCCCGATGGAGCGGTGCCTCAACCGACACAGGCTTCACTGATCTCAATCCCGCGCAGTGCAAAAACCCGCACGATGGTTTCTTCGATCAGGTTATTGGGACAGGAGGCGCCCGCTGTAATGCCAACAGTGACAGGACCGGAACCAGTCAGTTTTTCCGTGTAACTCGTTTTCTCTGCCTTCCCGTGGAGATCAAAATGAATAATTTGTTCCAGGTTCTTCAGGCAGGAGGCATCCCGGACAAAGAAAGTGGGCAGTTCCTGTTCCGCAATTTCCACAAGGTGAGTCGTATTGGAACTGTTGTAGCCTCCGACCACAAGCATGAGATCCATGGGCGATTTCAGCATTTCAAAGAGCGCATCCTGCCGCTCTTGGGTTGCCCCGCAGATGGTATCGAACACCGCGCAGGCATCCGTCGCGGCAGCGCCATCCCGGTCAGCGACTGCACGCTGGAGCCGCTGCTGAATTTCCTCGGTCTCCCCTTTGAGCATAGTGGTCTGATTGGCCACACCGATCCGTTTCAGATGCACGTCCGGGTCAAAGCCGGCGCTGTATCCACCGGCGAACCGTTCCAAAAAGGCGGCCCGGTCACCCTGCCCCCGGATGTAGTCACAAACCACACCGCAGTCAGCCAGCGTTAGAATTATGAGGTAATGCCCGTCGCCTGCATCACCTAAAGCACGCGATGCCGTGGCCCGGGTTTCCTCGTGGGTGGCTTTGCCATGGATGATGGAAGTCCTGCCGCTGCGCGCATACTCACGCACCCGGCGCCACACACTCATTACATCTCCGCAGGTGGTATCCACGGTAGCGCAGCCCCGGGCGGCGATCCGCTCCATGACCGCAGTCTCCGCTCCAAAGGCAGGGACAATCACGACATCATCCGGGGACAGTGCATTCAGTTCCTCATCGGAGGGCCTGCTGGGAAGGGTCCGGATGCCCATGTCGCGGAGCTGGCGGTTTACCTCGGGGTTATGGATGATTTCGCCCAGCAGCAGCAGATTGCGATCCGCAAAAACTTTCCGGGCCGCATAAGCGAGGTCGATGGCACGCTCGACGCCGTAGCAGAACCCAAACTGCCTGGCGAGCTTCACCGTGGTATTACCCACTGTGAGTGTCCCCCCCGCGGTGCGAATCCGCTCCACGATCCCGCTGCGGTAGTGTCCCTCCACCTCCGCCTGGACGAGAGTCATAACTTCAGGGGTGCGGACATTGACGCGCCGGGGCTGAGAGGAGGCAGGCATAAGTGGTATTATACAGTATGGGCTAAGCCAGCCGCATCGCCAGCGGCCGCAGATTATACATCCAGATTACGGACGTTGAGTGCGTTGTCCTCGATGAATTGACGGCGCGGTTCAACGATATCGCCCATGAGAATGGTGAACATACGGTCCGCCTCCACCATGTTCTCCTCATTGAATTTCACCTGGAGCAGCTTGCGCTTCACCGGGTCCATCGTGGTTTCGTAGAGCTGCTTCGCGTTCATTTCACCAAGCCCCTTGAACCGGTAGATCTCCAGACCGCGGCGGCCGATTTCCAGCACACGCTCCAGGATCTCGGGAACGGCAAACAGCGGATGTTGCCTCCCGTCCGTTTCGATCAGTTCGAACAGTGGTTTATCCTGTGCGGCAAAATGATCCAGAGCGAGCCCCTGTTCACCCAGCTGCTGCATGAGCCGGGCAATAGCACGGGCTTCATGGATGTCATAAAGCCGGGCGCGGCGCT
>Ga0315905_10002329_pt1 | contig 20011 bp, 14 predicted proteins | sample LakEriMetagenome_5_FD_203522 | JGI IMG/M metagenome (GOLD analysis project Ga0315905, IMG submission 203522) | Freshwater fungal communities from buoy surface, Lake Erie, Ohio, United States - Buoy 4 MA121 | ecosystem: Environmental > Aquatic > Freshwater > Lake | place: USA: Lake Erie, Ohio... | reverse complement strand
ACGGTGCGCCGATCGATGCGACCACGCACCATCCACAGTCCGAGAACCACCAAAGCGACGGCCCAGACCGGGTGATACAGACTCCGGGTCATGGTGGTGGCGGTCACCAGAACGGCCAACACCGACAATCCACGGCGCGCGTTCGACATCGAACCCAACCGCACGAGGACCAACACGACGGCCATCAGCAACACACCGGTGGCCAACTCGTAGGTGGGTTCGAACGCACCCTTCAACACCTCGGGGTTCAGCGTCGCCACCAACGCCACCACGACCGCCCAACGGCGCGAGAGGCCGAACGACGTGGCCAACTCGGCGGCCAGGAACGCACCCGCCACGCCGATGGCTGCCATGGCCATCTGCAACGTGATCGAGTCACCCAGCGGCGACGCCCACGCGAGGCCACCGAGAAAGAGGTTCCACAATGGTGGCTGCACGTGCAGGTACCAGACACTGCGCACCGGATCGGCCGACAGCACGTCCCACGGGATCAGCTGCCAGCCGTATCCGAGATACCGCGTGTCGAAACGTTGACCGGTGGCGCACACGACGACGTACACGACGCTCCACATAACCGCCGCCCGGGCGCCGGCACGACTCCAAACGCGCGAGAGGGTATCGCTCATCGCGCCGTCACCGCTCGTATCGCATCGTCGATGAAGTCGACGAGTTCCGGCGCGTGCTTCAGATCTATGTGGGCGCCGTCGGGTCGCATCTTCGGCTCGAACTGTCCGCCCGCGTGGGCCTTCACGGCGTCACCGAACTCGACCACGGTCACGCGAGGGTCCCCGGCCGCGTACTCGCGAATCAACTCGTTGTACCGATCGGTGCGCGCCGGATCGGACTCGACGAACGGGGGCTGTCCCGTCTCACCGGCGATGTACTGCGGGTTCACGTCGGGGATGGTGAACCACACGACGGAAGATCCCGAACCCGCAACCGACTCCACGAATTCGGCGAACTCCCCGAGCAACCACTCGTCGTACGACGGCGTGCCGATGTGCGACCAATCGTCGTCACCGGGCAACATCCGGTCGCTCAGGTCCGCGGTTCCCCCCACGATGACCACCACGTTGGGTCGGAACTTGGTGGCGATGGCCGGCAACGCCTCGCGCCACGCCGAGCATCCCGGTCGTTCGGGAACGTCGAGACCGAGATAACGGATGCGCGTGTTCTCACCGATTCCACAACCGACACCGGGAGACGGCACCAGATCGACGCCCGTCGACGCCTCCCACTCGGTCAGGCCGGACGCCAACACCCAGGCCTGCGAGTCGCCGACCATCAACACCCGCGCCGGAAGCGTCGGATCGTTCGTGGCTGTGCTCGGAGCATCGGCGGGCAACTCGGGCAGCGCCTCCAACGCTTCGCGCTGCAACTGGAGAGCCTGTTCGTTCAAGGATGTCAGAACGTTTTCGGACCGCTCCGAACGTCGCCCGTCACCCGCGAAAGCAACGATGGTGCCGACCACGGCCATGGCCACGAGCCACGCGTACAGACGACGCCCCGCCCACAAACGTCGCTGCCGGACGGGATTCTCGAGCCCGTAATAGAGAACGACCACGATGGCGAAAGTGACGCCCGCCTTCAGCAGGAACATCCAGAAGTGATCCACGGTCGCCCAGTCGGTGAACGGAACGACGATCCGCGGAAGATCCGGGTCGAGGTCCATCGATTCGATGAACATGAACACCGGCCAGTGCACCAGGTACACGGTGTACGTGACCTGGCCCATCCAGACGAAGGGCTTCCACGACAGGAACCTCGTCATGCCGCCCTCGGTGTGCGCGTACATCAGGATCATCAGGGTGATGAAGCCGTTGAGGAACACCGCGGTCGGGAAGAAATGCACTCCGTATTCGTTCCAGGTTCCGAACGTGTACCAGACCACGTACGCGCCGATGATGAACGGCAGGCCGAGCGCGCGCATGACGGGACGGCGCAGGTATTCGATGATCGCCGGCACCCGGGCCCAGACGGCCCACAGAATCGCGAACGCCGCCCCCATCAGGAACTCGCCCACGCGAACCTCGGTGGCGTAGTAGGCGCACGACCGCCCCGTGCAGGCGGCATCCAAACCGGGCACACGGGACCACAACGGAGAATTGCCGTCGTAGTACCCGCCGAGCGCGATGGACAGGATGGCGACGGTCGCCAACACACCGAAGGCGATCCACGCCGTGCGCCGCTCTCGCGACCGCCGCAACAGCAACAACATCACCACCGGGAACACCAGGTACACCTGCTCCTCGAGCGACAGACTCCACAGGTGCTGCACCGGGTTCCCCAACCCGAAGAGGCTCGAATAGTCCTTGCCCGCGGCCTGCAGATAGAAGTTCTCGAAGTACGCCTGAGCTCCGAACCATTCCCACGGACTCAGGTAACGACCTTCGCCGGCAAAGACGGTCCACACCACGACGACCGCCAACAGCACCACGAACGAGGCCGGGAACAGACGTCGCACGCGGCGGTCGTAGAACGTGCGCAACGAAATCGTCCCGCTACGGCCCCACTCGGCCATCACGAGTCGCGTGATGAGGAAGCCCGACAGGGTGAAGAACATCGACACGGTCAGTTCACCACCGGTCATCCACGTGACGCTGTGGTGGTACAGCAACACGATGGTGAGCGCGAATCCACGCACGCCGTCGAGGGCGGGCAGATGGCCGGGCCTGGTGTCGACCGGGGATTCAGCGACGACGGTTCCGGACATGCCCGAGGAACACTATTCCACCGCCTCGCGACGAGAGGCGAGGGTCATTCGACCAATCTCAACCCCGTGGGCGCGATGGAGGGTTCGGCCTGCGGAAGATCGACGACGAATTCGGTGCGGTGCGCGGGGAAGACGTGCTCGCTCAGAAGAACCGGGCGTCCGTCCGTGTCGGTGGTGGTGCGCGTGCAACGAAGCACCGGGGAACCCACGGGCACACCCAACAAGCGTGAATCCTCGGCCGACGCCGCGTCGGCACCGATGGTTTGCGTGGCGCCCTTCAGGGGAACGTCGAGCAACTCGTAGAACGGCGAACGCTCCACGTCGGCGCGGCTGAGATGTTGCCCCAGCTCTGCACGACACCACACGGTGACGAGCGCGAACGGTTGACCGTCGGCCAGATTCAGTCGCTTCACCCGCAACACGTTGTCGGCACCCAGAACCGTCTTGACGTTTCGCACCGCCTTCTCGAACGCGAACTCCAGGATGCGGCGCTCGGGCCGGATGCCGCCGTCCACCAATTGCGCTTCGATGGTGGCCAAACGTCCGAGGCTCTGGCGCAACGGTGCCGCCGCCACGAACCATCCGAAACCCTGGCGAGCGTCCACCAAGCCTTCGTCGCGCAACATCTCGAGCGCGCGGCGCACGGTCACGCGACTGGCCGAGAACTCCGTTCCGAGTTCGCTCTCCGACGGCAACAACTGTCCGGCCGCGAAAGCTCCGGCTTCCACGCGTCGGCGCAATTCGTCCGCGATGGCGCGGTACCTGATTTCCCTGCTTCCGGAGCGAGCCACACTTGTATTATACTTGTCTCATGACCACCGTTTCCGCCGGCACCCCCATCGAACTCGTCAACCGCGTCTACGGCACCTTGTCCGAGCGCGTGGCCCTGGGGCGCCAGCGCCTCGGACGACCCCTCACCTTGGCCGAGAAGATTCTCATCAATCATCTCGTCGACCCCGCCACCCAAGAGATGGAGCGTGGCGGCAGCTACGCCGACTTCAACCCCGACCGCGTGGCGATGCAGGACGCCACCGCACAGATGGCGCTCTTGCAATTCATGACCGCCGGTCTGCCCGAAACAGCGGTGCCCTCCACCGTTCACTGCGATCACCTGATCCTGGCCAAGGTCGGCGCCAAGATCGACCTCGGCGTGGCCATCGACGACAACCGCGAGGTGTACGACTTCTTGAAGACGGTGTCCGCCAAGTACGGCATCGGTTTCTGGGGTCCGGGCAGCGGAATCATCCACCAGGTCGTGCTCGAGAACTACGCGTTCCCCGGCGGAATGATGATCGGCACCGACAGCCACACACCCAATGCGGGCGGACTGGGCATGGTCGCCATCGGCGTCGGTGGCGCCGACGCCGTCGACGTCATGACCGGCTTCCCCTTCAACGTGAAGTGGCCCAAGGTGATCGGCGTCAAGCTCACCGGAACCCTCAGTGGCTGGTCCGCGCCCAAGGACATCATCCTCGAGGTCGCCCGGGTGCTCACCGTCGAGGGTGGCACCGGTGCCATCGTCGAATACTTCGGACCCGGCGCCGACAGCATCTCGGCCACCGGCAAGGCCACCGTGTGCAACATGGGAGCCGAGATCGGCGCCACGTGCTCGGTGTTCGCCTACGACGCGAACATGAGCGCCTACCTCGCGGCCACCGGACGCGAAGCCATCGCCGCCGCCGCCGACGCGGTGTCGGCCGATCTGCGACCCGACGACGGAGCGCTCTACGACCAACTCATCGAGATCGACCTCGACCAGTTGAAGCCGCTCATCAATGGACCGCACTCCCCCGACCGCGCCCACAAGGTGGGCAAGGCACTCGGAGACGCCGCCCGCGAGAACGATTGGCCCATCGAGGTGTCGGCCGCGCTCATCGGTTCGTGCACCAACTCCTCGTACGAGGACATCACGCGTGCGGCCTCCATTGCTCGTCAGGCGGTCGCCAAGGGCCTGACGGCCAAGTGTGAACTCCTCATCAGCCCCGGGTCCGAGCAGATCCGCGCCACCATCGAGCGCGACGGACTCCTCGCCGACCTCGAAGCGGTGGGTGCCACCGTTCTCGCCAACGCGTGCGGACCGTGCATCGGGCAGTGGGAGCGCTCGAAAGAGGCCACCGACAAGCCCAACAGCATCGTGAACTCCTTCAACCGCAACTTCCCCAAGCGCGCCGACGGTTCGGCCAACACGCTGTCGTTCGTGACATCACCCGACACCGTGATGGCCATCGCGTTGTCCGGTCGACTCGACTTCGACCCCACCGTCGACACCATCACCGCCCCCGACGGTTCGCAGGTGAAGCTCGACGCACCGGTGGGCGAGGTCCTTCCCGCGCGCGGCTACGACAAGGGTTCCAACACCTTCACCGCTCCGCCGGCCGATGGCGGAGACGTCACGGTCGCCGTCAGCCCCACCAGCGATCGCCTGCAGCTTCTCGAACCTTTCCCCGCGTGGGACGGCAAGGATTACCTCGGTCTCCCCGTCTTGATGAAGGCCCAGGGCAAGTGCACCACCGACCACATTTCGGCGGCCGGCAAATGGCTCACCTACCGCGGCCATCTCGAGAACATCTCGGGCAACCTCTTCATCGGCGCGGTCAACGCCTTCGACGGTGCCGTGGGTGAAGGCAAGGACGTCACCGACGGTGCGCGTCGCTCCTACCCCGACATCGCCAAGAACTACAGCCAGGCGGGCATCCGTTGGTGCGCCATCGGCGACCGCAACTACGGCGAGGGGTCGTCGCGCGAGCACGCCGCGATGGAGCCCCGATTCCGTGGTGGTGTGGTGATCTTCGCGCGCTCGTTCGCCCGCATCCACGAGACGAACCTCAAGAAGCAAGGCTTGGTGCCGCTCACGTTCGCCGACCCGAACACCTACGAACTCATCGGTGAGGACGATCGCATCAACGTCCTGAACCTCCCGCCGGTTCCGGGTCGTAACGTCACCTGTCAGATCGTGAAGCCCGACGGCACCACCATCGACTTCGAGGGCGTGCACACCTTCAGCCCCGAGCAGGTGGAGTGGTTCAAGGCCGGCTCCGCGCTGAACATCGTGCGCGCCAAGGTGGCCGGCGGCCGCTGAGGTGGACCTCGTCGACGGAATTCGCGGCACGGGAGCGGTTCGCTCCTTCACCGACGAGTCCGTCGACGACGACACCGTCACGCGCGTTCTCGACAACGCGCGTTTCGCCCCCAGCGGCGGGAACCGTCAGCCGTGGCGTGTCGCCGTCGTGAAGGATGCAACGATTCGCGAGCATCTTGCCGCGGCGATGCAACCGGTGTGGGACGAGTACGTCGCGTTGTCGGCCACCGGAGTGACACCGTTCTCCGTGGTGCCACCCGCCTCGTACACGATGGCGTCCACCACGCCCGGCAACACCCCCAATCTCCTACTGTCCGAGATCGGCTCCGTCCCGGTGGTCCTCGCCGTGGCCGCCGATTTGTCCTCGATCGCCATGATGGACAAGGACCTCGAGCGCATCGCCATCACGGGCGGTGCGTCGGTGTATCCCTTTTGCTGGAACGTGCTCTTGGCGGCGCGTGCCGAGGGTCTCGGTGGTGTCATCACCACATTCGCGTCCCGGGCCGAGCCGGTCACCGGCCCACTGCTCGGACTACCCGAGAATCATGCGTTGGTCGCGACCATCTTCCTCGGCCATCCGGTGAAGCAACCGACGAAGCTGACCCGCAAACCGGTGAGTTCGTTCACCACGCTCGATCGCTTCGACGGACCAGCCTTCACCGACTGAGTTCCGGTTCAGTCCGAACCGGGTCGACGCGACGATTCGCCCGTCGGATCCCCCGAGTAGCCCGGCGGATACGAACGACGCAGTTCGTCCTCCGTGGGCGTGCGCTTCGTGCGGGCCTCGGCGGGCAGCAACTCGACGATCGCCTTCATGATCCTCTTCGTGTTGGCATCGGCCGTCTTGGCGCGCATCGTCAACGGTGAGCCCACCCGAACCTGCACGGTCGGTGGGTTACCGACATTCAACAAGTTGGGCAGTCGCGACGAGCGTGGCCACACCAACTCGGTTCCCCACAAGCCCACCGGAACCACCGGCACCTTGGCCTGCATCGCCAACGTGGCCGCACCCCAACGCCCCTTCAACACCGGCTCGAAGAAAGCCGGGCCGCGCGGGATGGTCCCCTCGGGCATGATCGCCACCAGTTCGCCGGCGGCCAGAGCATCGGCCGCGGCACGCAACGGCTCGTCGCTTCCCGTGCCACGATCGACGCGGATGCCACCGAGGGCGGTGGCCAACTGACCCACCACGGGGGCATCGAACACCTCCTTCTTGCCGAGGAAGCGCACCGGACGGCCGGTTCGGGCCACGGTGACCGCGATCGCCATCACGTCGAAGTACGAGCGATGGTTGCCGCAGATGATCGCCGGCCCCTCGGCCGGAATCAGATCGGTGCCGTCGATGTCGAAGTTGGCGAACGGAATGAACGCCGGACGGGCCAACTGCAACAACAGTCGTTGCAGTTCCATGTTGATCACGGGGATCTTGGCCACCCCGACCGGTACGTCGAAATGCACGACCGGCCAGCGCCTGGCCGCTGCCACCAACATCATGCGCGGGTCGGGGTTCACCGCTGTCGGATGACCCACGGCCGACAACAGCGGCGTGTCGTACACGCTGTCGCTGTACGCGTACGAGGATCCCAGATCGACGTCGTTGGCGTTTGCCCATTCGCGCACCGACTCCAGCTTGCCGATGCTCCAGACGAATCGCCCGTCGATGGTTCCGTCGTAGGTTCCGTCGCTTCTCACTCCGTAACGCGTGGCCACCACGTCGTCGAAGCCCAAGGCTCGCGCCAACGGCTCGACCAGATCCAACGGCGTCGTCGTCGCCATCACCAACAGTCGACCCTCGGCCCGATGCGAGTCGATGACCCGACGAGCGAAGGGTGGAACCAACGCGAGCAAACGTGGCGCGACGGTTTCAGCCACGCGCCGAACGTCGGCCTGCGAACGCCCCTTGGCCAACGTGGCCGCCTGACGTGCCAACGCCATCGACGGCAACGTCTCGCCGATGCGGTTGAAGAGTTCGTACAAGGCCTTCTCACCCGGCACCGACTGCGTCACCAATCCGGCCTCGCGCATCGCGTCGGAGAAGACCGCACCCGAGGCGCCGACGAGCAACGTGCGGTCGAGATCGAAAAAGGCCGCGGACTTCACGCGGGGAACGGTAACGCCGACAGAGCCGAGCGCCGACGGCTCCCACGGGCCCGACAACGGGAAAGGCCCCGCATGGGGGATGCGGGGCCTCTCAACCTGGATCCCTGCGGTTGGGGGAACCGCTTCTTGGGATCATGTCGCAGGCGGTTGGGGGAACCACCTAACGATCTGTATGTGAAAGTATGCACGTGAATTGGTGACCATTCAAGTCGATATCGGCGATACCTGCTATCTTTTTTCGAGATGGACGTCCGCCAGCTCGCCTCCCTCGTGGCCATCGCGGATCACGGCTCGTTCTCGGCGGCGGCCCGGGCCCTGTACACGGTGCAATCCAACGTGTCGGCCCACGTGGCCAAGTTGGAGCGGGATCTGGGGGTGGCCCTGATCGACCGGACCACGGGCCAACTCACCGAGGAAGGTGCCCTGGTCGTGGAGCGCGGGCGGCGGATCCTGCGCGAGATGGACGAGATCACCGCCGACATCTCGGCCCTCGACGACGTGGTGTCCGGCGAGACCCGGATCGGCGTGATCGGAACCACCGGGCGCTGGCTGATGCCCCAATTCCTCACCGCTCTGCGTGAAGCCCATCCGAACGTGCGGCCGATCATCTCCGAAGGAGGCACGTCCAGCCTGCTCCCCCGACTCGTGTCGGGTCAGATCGACGCGGCCATCGTTCACCTCCCCGTCGACGACAAGGAGCTCAGCGTCACCACGCTCTTCGCCGAGGATCTGGTGCTCCTGGTCCATTCCAAGCATCCGTGGTCCAGTTTTCGCACGCTTCCCATCGTGCGCTTGGGTGAACATCCGCTGCTCTTACCACCACGTTCGGCGGCACTTCGACGCATCATCAACCGCGCCGCCGAGGCCAACGGTGTCACGCTGTCGGTGCAGGCCGAGATCGACGGCGTTCGATTGATGGCCTCGTTGGCCTTCGAGGGATTCGGCGCCACCATCGTGCCCGCCACGGCCATTCCTCGATGGCTGAAAGGCGAGTTCTCGCGCATCGAGGTGCCCGGACTCCCGCGACGCGTCGTCGGCTGGGTGCAGCGCAATCGACCCCGACCCGGCCCCGCCACCCAGGTGGCGCGAGAGCTCGCGCAGTCGTTGGTGACCGATCGCGGTGCTCGTCAGCCGGGCGTGCACGTGGGCGCCGACGCATTCCCCCTGAAGCCGCTCTGAGGCGTACTCTTTGCCGATGACTCCGGTCGACCTGCGCGCCAAGGTTCCCGGTGTCGCACGTGCCGCCGTGCGCGACCTCGGTGATCGACGCGTAGTGTGGCTCGACGTCACCGGCGACACGCACCGCGGGGCCTTGTCGAGTGAGTCCTCGTCGATGATCACGACCGCCGCGCGCACCGCCATCGCCGAACGTCTGCCCCTGGTGGCCGTGATGGCCTCGTCGGGGGCGGATCTGCGCGAGGGGTTCTCGGCGCTGCACGGCTGGGGGTTGGCCGCCAAGGCCCTGACCGACTGCTCCGGCATCGTGCCGACCATCGTGATCGTCGACGGGCCCGCCGTGTCGGGACCTGCTTTGCTGCTGGGTATCGCCGATCACGTGATCATGACCGAACGGGCCTACGCCTTCGTGTCGGGTCCGAACATGGTCACCGAGTTCACCGGCATCGCCATCGACAACGAGGAACTCGGAGGGGCCGGAGCCCACGCCCGCTTCACCGGCGCGGCCACCGTCGTCACCGCCGACCTCGAATCGGCGATCGCCGCCGCCGAACACCTCCTGTCGTACGTGCCCGACAACTGCGATCTCGAACCGCCACGGTGGGCCAGCGACGACGCGGCCGATCGCCCCACGCCCGAAGCCGGTGCCATCATCCCGGAGTCCTCCACCGGCAGTTACGACGTGCGCTCCGTCATCGCGTCGCTGTCCGACGACGGCGACTATTTCGAGTTGCGTGCCCGTTGGGCCGCGAACCTGGTGACCTGTCTGGCCACCATGGGCGGGCGGCCCGTGGGGATCGTCGCCAATCAACCGGTGGCGCTGGCCGGAACCCTCGACATTCCGGCGTCGCAGAAGGGCGCGCGGTTCGTCGCGTTCTGCGACGCGTTCAACATTCCCGTCATCACCCTCGTCGACACGCCCGGTTTCTATCCCGGCAAGGACCTCGAGTGGCGCGGAATGATTCGTCACGGCGCGCAGTTGGTGTTCGCCTACGGTCGCGCCACCGTTCCGCGCATCTGCATCATCCTGCGCAAGAGTTACGGCGGCGCCTACATCGTGATGGATTCCAAGAAGATGGGCAACGACCTCTGCCTCGCGTGGCCGTGGGCCGAACTGGCCGTGATGGGCGCGGGCCAGGCTGCGGCCATCCTGCAGAGACGCGCCACCCCGGAGGAGAAGTCCGCCTTCGAGGCCGATTACACCGAACGCCTGCTCAACCCCTACGTGGCCGCCGAACGCGGGTACGTGGATGCCGTGATCGATCCCGCCGACACCCGAGCCAGCATCAACGCCGCTCTCGATGCACTCGTCGACAAGCGCGAGGTCTTCCGAGGTCGCAAGCACGACAACTCCCCCCTCTGACCACCGTCGAACGCCGGTTGTGGGGTTGGGAGCCGAGCACGATTATCCTGCTCAGGGGAGGAGAAAGCCTCCGAACAACCGGCCCGAACAATCCACACCGGAATCAGGGCCCAGTCAACAAGGGGACGAGCAAGGTGCCCGACACCATCACGATTACCGACGATCGCACGGGCAAGACCGTGACCGTACCGATCACCGACGGGGTTTTCCCGGCGTCCGCCGTGCGCGAACTGGACCCGTCGCTCTACATCTACGACCCGGCCTATATGCAGACGGCCGCCTGCAAGAGCTCCATCACCTACCTCGACGGTGAGGCCGGCATCCTGCGCTATCGCGGCTACCCCATCGAGCAGTTGGCCGAGAAGAGCACCTATCTCGAGGTGGCGTACCTGCTGCTGAACGGCGAGTTGCCCAACACCGAGCAGATGGCCCAGTGGAACCGCGACGTCACGCACCACACGTTCATCCACGAGAACATGCGCAAGCGTTTCGTCGACGGTTTCCACTACGACGCGCACCCGATGGGAATGTTCGTGTCGTCGTTGGCCGCTCTGGGCACGTTCTACAACGACGCCAAGGAGATCGAGGACAAGGACAGTCGCGACAAGCAGATCCTGCGCATGATCGCCAAGACCCCCACGTTGGCCGCCATGGCGTACCGCTTCTCGGCGGGCCTGCCCTTCGTGTACCCGAACAACTCGCTGTCGTTCCCCGCCAACTTCCTCAACATGATGTGGAACGTCGGCGGCTACGAAGTGGACCCCCGACTCGAGCGTGCCATGGACGTGCTGTTCATCCTGCACGCCGATCACGAGCAGAACTGTGGAACCACCGCCATGCGCGTGGTGGGCTCCAGTCACGCCGACCCGTACACGTCGGCCGCGGCGGCCGCCTCGGCTTTGTACGGCCCGTTGCACGGTGGCGCCAACGAAGCGGTCGTGCGCATGTTGGAGGACATCGGCACCATCGAGAACGTTCCCGCGTTCATCGAGGAGGTCAAGGGCGGCAAGGGCGGTCGCCTCATGGGCTTCGGTCACCGCGTGTACAAGAACTACGACCCGCGGGCCACAATCATCAAGAAGACCGCGTACGACGTCTTCGAGGTGACCGGCAAGAACCCGCTCCTCGACGTGGCTCTGAAGTTGGAGGAGACCGCGCTCAGCGATCCGTACTTCGTCGACCGCAAGCTCTACCCGAACGTGGACTTCTACTCCGGACTCATCTACCAGGCCCTCGGATTCCCGGTCGCCATGTTCACGGTGCTGTTCGCCATTCCGCGAACCGTCGGCTGGCTGGCGCACTGGCAGGAACTTCTGAACGACAAGGACCAGAAGATCAGCCGTCCGCGTCAGTGGTACACGGGTTCGGACACCCGCGATTACGTACCGATGAACGCCCGCTGATCGCACGATCGAGCATCGCGGTCTCGGCCGCACCAGAATCCAACCGTGCCTGACGTCGCCTCGGAATCGGAGATCGACCCCCACGCCCCACGTCGCCCCGACCCGGATCTGGCCTCGTTGATCGTGCCCCGCTGGGCGGCGGCGGTGGGCGGTCTGGCCGTCGGAACGGTCGCCGTCACCACCGGGATGCTGGTCGCCTCGTTGGCCGATCGCCCCTCGCCCATCGATTCAGTCGGCAGCTCGTTCATCGACCGCACTCCGCGGTGGCTGAAGGATCTGGCCATCGACTGGTTCGGCACCAACGACAAGACGGCTCTACGGGTGGGCATCGTGTTGGTTCTGGCCGCCGTGTCGATGGCCCTCGGTGTCGCCAGTCGGCGCGGTGTGCGCCCGCTCGTGTCGGGCGTCGTGGTGTTCGCGATCATCGGCGCGTTGTCCACTGCCGAGCGACCGGGATCGAACGCGATCACCGTGATCGCTCCCCTGATCGGAGCCATCGTCGGTGTGATGGCGACCCTCGTTCTCTTCCGAGGCCTCGGCTCTCGTTGGGTCCTGACCCATCGACCACGTGAGTCGCGCGTGCCCCTGGGATGGGATCGTCGTCGATTCATCGGAACCACCGCCGCGGTGGGTGCCACATCGGTGGTTCTCGGCACCGTCGCGCGACGCGGCGAGTCCGACCGACTGCGACGCATCGAGGACCAACGACCGAGTTCGCTCCCCGACGTCGAACCGTCCAACACCGATCTCGTGACGGCCGACCCGAATTTCACGGGGCTCGACAACGGCGAGACGACGTTCATCACACCCAACGACGACTTCTATCGAATCGACACCGCACTCTCGTTCCCCACCGTCGATCTGAACGAATGGCGTCTGCGCATCGGCGGCATGGTCGACAACGAGATCGAGTTGACATACGACGACATCTCGGCCCTCACCCAGATCGAGCGAACCATCACCATCTGTTGCGTCTCGAACGAGATCGGCGGACCGTACATCGGCAACGCGACATGGCAAGGAGTTCCGTTGACCGAACTCCTCGACCTGGTCGGGGTGCGCGACGGTGCCGAGCAACTGTTCAGTCGAAGCGTCGACGGCTGGACCTGCGGCTTTCCCATCGAGCTGGCCCGCGACGGTCGCGACGCGATGCTGGCCATTGGAATGAACGGCGAACCGTTGCCGTTGATGCACGGTTTTCCCGCGCGCCTGATCGTTCCGGGCATCTACGGCTACGTCTCGGCGACGAAATGGATCTCGGAGATCGAGATCAACAAGTGGTCCGATGCCGAGGGCTACTGGGTGCCCAGGGGCTGGGCGCGCGAGGCTCCGATCAAGACGCAATCACGCATCGACGTGCCCCGACGCGGCCAGAAGATCGATGCCGGCCCCACCAAGATCGCCGGAGTCGCGTGGGCCCAACACACCGGCGTCGCCCGGGTGGAAGTTCGAGTCGATGACGGTGCGTGGATCGACGCGACCCTCAGCGAGGACCTCACCGACGACGCGTGGCGCCTGTGGAGTGTCGATTGGACCGCCACCTCGGGCCGACACAACATCCGGGTGCGCGCCACCGACAAGAGCGGCTACACGCAGACCGAAGAGGTGGCGAGCGTCGCCCCCGATGGCGCCACCGGCTGGCACACGCGCACCGTCGACGTGAACTGACGTCGGGGTGTCCTATCCGGACGCCACGTCATTCAAAGCGCTGACCCACGCCAGACGAATCCGCGGTAGCAACGGATCGCGCGCGAGGTCGGCGGCGAACGCGCGATCGAGGTGCACCCCGTCGGGTCGTTCGGCGCGTCCGGCATCACCGTACGGATCGCTCAACAGATCCGCGTACGGAACGACCCGCACCGACGCCCACCGCTGGTCCCAATCCCGCATGACCTCGGACCATTTCGCGATGGCTTCGGGATCGTCGCCGAGCAGATCCGGATTGTCGCGCACCGCGGGGGCCTCGAGCACCAAGGTGGTCACACCGAGCGGGGCCGTCACATCCTGGATTCGCTCCATCAGGACGTCCAACGCGCGACGATGCTCCGACGATCCGGCGTCGACCCAATTGGACTCACCCGGTGGCAGGTAATCCCACTGATTCGCGATGCCCACCACCACCAGGACCACGTCGACGTTCGCGGCGTTGTCGGCCACCAGTCGCACCACATCGGGGCAATAGGTGACGTCCTGCTCACCCACCACGCGGTCCCGAACCCTGGAGGCCGGCAACAACGGACATCCCAGGACTCCACCCGAGACGACCCCGACGTCAGGATCACCCACGTCGGCCAGAGCCCGAGCGATGTTCTCGGCGGTGGAGTCCCCCACCACCAACACGCTCATCGGGCCCGAACCGTCGAAGACGTCGTCGACGGGTTCGACTCCCGTGTTCGGAACCGAGGTGGTGGACCGAGGGACCGTGCTCAGTACCTCCACGCCGGAGTCCGGTGTCGCGTCGACGGATGGAAGGAAGGTGACGGCGAGAGCGACCGTGACGACGATGGAGACGATCAAGGTGGCGCCGGCCGTGGACGGACCCCGCAACAGTCGTCGCTCACGGACCGGCATCTCGATGAAGCGATGGCTGACGACGGCGATCGCCGCCGTCACGGCCATCTGCATCGCGAAGAGGGCGACTCCGCCGAATCCCAGTCGATCCTCGTTCATCCACACGATCACCGGCCAGTGAACGAGGTACAGCCCGTAACTGACCTTGCCCACCTCGGTCAATGGTCGCCAACCCAACACCCGAGCGGTCGGACCGGGCACGATGGATCCGAGCACAGCCACCGCCGACAACAGCGCGAACGCGGCCAACGACCCCGAATACACCCAGACCGAACCGACGTCGCTGACGCGAGCCAACGCCACGATGACGAACACCGACAGTGCGCCGGCGACGGACCACGAACGGGCGAACACCCGGGAGGAACCGTCCCAACGTCGGCCGAGCACGCACGCCAGCAGTGCCCCGATCAACAACTCGGCGGCCCGAGTGTGACTGCCGTAGTACACGACGTCGTGACGGGTCGTGACCACGGATGCGAGCACCGACGCCACCGACGCCAGAGCGAGGATCACAGCGACGACACGACGCCCACCACCGCAGGCGAACACCAGGGCCACCAACACCGGCACGAACAGATACATCTGTTCTTCGATGGCCAACGACCAGAGATGTTGCAACGGACTCGGCGCGGCGAAGAGTTGATCGTACGACTGACCCTCGAGGATGAATCGCCAGTTCGCCACGTACGCCACCGACGACACGGCATCGCCCCGAACGCGGTCGGCCTCCACGCCGGTGCTCAACCACGTCGCGAGACCCACCACGGCGACGATCACCATCAACGAAGCCGGAGCCAGTCGACGCAATCGACGAGACCAGAAGGCTCGGAGATCGATTCGGCCCGTTCGCTCCCCCTCCACCAGCAACAAATCGACGATCAAGTATCCGGACAGGGTGAAGAACAGTGAGACCCCGAGGAATCCGCCGGGCAACCACCCGAGCCCGGAATGAAAGACGAGAACCAGGATGACGGCGACCCCGCGCAGTCCGTCGAGCCCACGATGATGGGTCGACCGGACGCGAACGTCTCGCGACGGGGGGTCAGTCGAAGGTGCCGACATCGATCAGGATCTTGCCCGTGTTCGCGTTGGCGCCCATCGCCACATGGGCTTCGGCGATGCGTTCGAGCGGATACCGGCGATCGATGATGGGCCTCAATCCGCCATCGTCGAACAGAGGAAGCATCTCGGCGGCGAACCTCCGTGTGAGCGCCGCCTTCTCCTCGATCGGTCGCGCGCGCAACGTGGTTCCGATCCAGCGCAACCGCTTCGTCAACAACAAACCGACGTTCACGTTCGTGGAGCCACCGCCCATCAACCCCACCTGCACGATGGTTCCCTTGGTGGCGACCACACGCAGGTTGCGCTCCACTTCGTCACCACCCACCACGTCGAGCACCACGTCCACACCGGATGGCACCGCGGCGGACAACTCGCTCGCCCAATCGTGGGGCGACCGCTCGATCACCAGATCGGCGCCCAATGACCGACAGGCGTCCATCTTGCCGGTGGAACACGTGACCGCGATACGGGCCCCGATGGACTTGGCGATCTGGATGGCGGCGGTTCCCACTCCGGAGGCTCCGGCGTGAACCAACGCCCACCGACCCGAGGTGAGTCCACCTTGCACGACGAGGGCGTCCCACGCGGTGAGGAACACCTCGGGGATGGCGGCCGCATCGGCCAACGACACCGACGCGGGAACGGCCATCAACTGTCGCTCGTGCACGCAGATGAACTCGGCGTAACCACCACCGGCTTCGATGGCCATCACCCGGTCGCCGGGCTTCCACATGGTGACCCGATCTCCGACGGCGCGCACGACCCCGCTGAACTCGAGACCCGGGATCTCGAGCGACAATCCTCGACGCGGGTCGGGGTAACCGCCCATGCGCTGCAGAATGTCGGCCCGATTCAGAGCCGTGGCGCGAACGGCCACCAACACGTCGTCGGGTCCGGGAACCGGTTGTTCGACCTCCTCGATGGCGAGAACCTCGGGCCCGCCATGCGAACGTAGAACGACCGCACGCATCGCGTCAGGACATCTTCTGCTGGAGACGACGATCGAGCGCCGCCAGGTAGTCCTCGGTGGTGAGCCACGGCTGATCCTTGGAGATCAGGATCGAGAGGTCCTTGGTCATCTCTCCACCCTCGACGCTCTCGACGCAGACGCGCTCGAGGTTCTCGGCGAATTCGATGAGCTTGGGATTGTTGTCGAGCTTGCCGCGGTGCTTCAAGCCTCCGGTCCACGCGTACACGGACGCGATCGGGTTGGTGGAGGTCTTGTTGCCCTTCTGATGTTCGCGGTAGTGACGCGTCACGGTGCCGTGCGCGGCTTCGGCCTCGACGGTCTTTCCGTCGGGCGTCATCAACACCGAGGTCATGAGACCGAGAGAGCCGTAGCCCTGGGCCACGGTGTCGGACTGCACGTCACCGTCGTAGTTCTTGCAGGCCCACACGTAGCCGCCCTCCCACTTCATGGCGCAGGCCACCATGTCGTCGATGAGGCGGTGCTCGTAGGTGATGCCGGCCTTGTCGAAGTCGGCCTTGAACTCGGCCTCGAAGACCTCCTGGAAGAGATCCTTGAACTGTCCGTCGTAGGCCTTGAGGATGGTGTTCTTGGTGGAGAGGTACACCGGGTAGTTGCGCGACAAGCCGTAACGGAACGAGGCACGGGCGAAGTCGCGGATGCTGTCGTTGAAGTTGTACATGCCCATGGTGACGCCGCCGTCCTTGCCGAACTTGGCGATCTGCATCTCGACGGGCGCGCTGCCGTCCTCGGGCGTGTAGGTGATAGTCACGGTTCCGGCACCGGGAACCTTGAAGTCGGTGGCCTTGTACTGATCTCCGTGCGCGTGACGTCCGATGACGATGGGCTTGGTCCAGCCGGGAACGAGACGCGGGATGTTGCTGCAGATGATGGGCTCGCGAAAGACCACACCGCCGAGGATGTTGCGGATGGTGCCGTTGGGCGACTTCCACATCTTCTTCAACTTGAACTCCTCGACGCGGGCCTCGTCGGGAGTGATGGTGGCGCACTTCACGCCGACGCCGTGCTTCAAGATGGCGTTGGCGGCGTCGATGGTGACCTGATCATCGGTGGAATCGCGATACTCCATACCGAGGTCGTAGTACTCGAGGTCGATGTCGAGGTACGGAAGGATGAGGCGGTCCTTGATGAACTGCCAGATGATGCGCGTCATCTCGTCGCCGTCGAGTTCGACGACGGGGTTGTCAACCTTGATCTTGGCCATGATTCCTGCTTTCGCCGATGCCCCGACCACCGGTCGAGCACTTGTCTTACACTTGTATCCTAGTCAGCGACCCCGAGCGACGGGCATCACCGACCCAGGGCCACCAGCGCCAGGGCCAAACCAGCCAGGAGCATGCCACCTATCTGGGATCGGGTGGCTCGCTCACGATCGAAGCGCATCGCCAAGACGATGGTGGAGACCGGATACATGGCGGTGATCACCGACACCAACGTCAGTAAACCCTCGCGATTGGCCAAGAGGAACAAAACGTTGGCGCCCATGTCGAAGACCCCGGCGAGCAACGCCAACTTCGGAAACGACCGCCCGATGGACGTGTGCCGACCGAACACCACGAACGCGGCGATCGAGATCGAGGCGATTCGGGCGGCGAGCAACGGCCACATGCCCGAGTCGTCACCGGTGCGATCGAGACACACGAACATCCACCCGAATCCGCATCCACCCAAAGCCGCGATCGCCATGATGCGGCGTGACGTCGGCACGTGCGCGACACCGACCGCACCGGAGACGAGGGCCACGCCGACGATGGCCACCCCGACGCCGACGTACGCGACGAACGACGGTCGCTCGCCGAATCCGATGCCGGCCACCGCGGGCACCACCGCGCTGACGACGGCGGTGATCGGGGCGACCACGGTCATCGAGCCGTTGGCGAGTGCGAAATAGAACATCGACAATCCGACGAAACCTCCCGCCCCTCCGGCCGCACCCCAGATCCAGTCGCGCAACGGTGCCACCGGATCGGCTAACGCCACCAGTGCGATGCCCAGAACGAGAACGCTGAAGATCTGTCCGACGAAGGTGACCGCGAAACTGTCGGCGCGACGCGAGGCTCGACCACCGCAGTAATCACCCAGCCCGTACACGCACGCGGCCGCGGCGGCCAACACGATTTCCATGTCACCTCACTAGCAGAGTCGCACGACACCGACGACGGTCCTCGACGTCATGGGAACGTATGGTTGCGGGATGCAACACGTTCGATTCGGCCGCACCGGCCTGCGCGTCTCCCGCCTGTGTCTGGGCACCATGACCTTCGGCCACCAATGCGACGAGGAGACGTCGTTCGCCATCATGGACACCGCCGCCGAGGCCGGCATCGATTTCTTCGACACCGCCGACATGTATCCCCTCGGTGGACCTCCGGAATCGTTCGGTCGTACCGAGGAGATCGTGGGCAAGTGGTTGAAGGGTCGACGAGACGATTACCTCGTCGCCACCAAGTGCTTCTTCCCCACCGGACGTCGCGCGTGGGAGAGCGGAAGCTCGCGCCACAACATCATGCGTTCGATCGATCTCTCGTTGAAGCGTCTCGGAACCGACCACGTGGATCTGTACCAGGTGCACAGTTGGGACACCGGTACCCGAATCGACGAGACGTTGCTGGCCCTCGAGGATGTCGTGAAGTCGGGCAAGGCCCGTTACGTCGGATGCTCCAACTTCCTCGCGTATCAACTGGCTCGGTCGTTGGGTCGTGCCGAGGCCCTGCGCGTGACCGGCTTCGAGTGCGTTCAACCCCGCTACAACATGCTGTTCCGCGAGAACGAACGCGAGATGTTCCCGTTGTGCGCCGAGGACGGCATCGCCGTGATCCCCTACAACCCGCTGGCCGGAGGTTTCCTCACCGGCAAGCATCGCCCCGAAGCCCCCATCGACGGTGGACGGTTCACCTTGGGTGCCGGCACGGCCGAGCGGTACCGCGATCGCTATTGGCACGACCGTATGTTCGCGACGGTCGACGCCTTACGCCCCATCGCCGCCGAAGCTGGCGTGACGTTGGCGACTCTGGCCGTTCAATGGGTGCTCGCCAATCCGGTGGTCACCGCACCGATCGTGGGCGCCAGTCGTCCGGAGCAGTTGGCCGACGTGATCGCAGCCACCCGCACATCCATCGATCCCGAGGTGAAGTTCCGCGTGGACGAACTGACCCACGAGTACCGGTTCGGAGACGCCGCCCGCTGAACCGGCGCGATCAGGGTCGGTCCGGGCACCAGTTGCCGTGGAAGCCGAACGGCACGCGTTGGGGCAGTTTCACCCGCGCCACGTAGCCGCGGTCGAAGTCACGGGCGTCGAGCACTGCGAACTCGGCCGAGTCGTCGTTGCCGTCATGTACGAAGGTGACCAACCAGCCGTCGTCCTCGTCGGTGCCGCCGGGTCGGGCGACGAAGACCGGCTCGCCGGCCGCACGACCGGGGCCGTGATCGAAGACCCGACGCTCACCGGTGACGAGGTCGTGCTTGACGGTCGGCCAGTGCATGGACGACGGATCGGTCTGTGCGCAGTAGCCGAAGCGGTAGGGCTTGCCGGTGAGCGATCCGCGGTGTCGCGGAA
>Ga0315905_10002328_pt1 | contig 20013 bp, 17 predicted proteins | sample LakEriMetagenome_5_FD_203522 | JGI IMG/M metagenome (GOLD analysis project Ga0315905, IMG submission 203522) | Freshwater fungal communities from buoy surface, Lake Erie, Ohio, United States - Buoy 4 MA121 | ecosystem: Environmental > Aquatic > Freshwater > Lake | place: USA: Lake Erie, Ohio... | reverse complement strand
GATCGCCGCCGCCACCGCCCGCGCCGCCGTCGGTGTTAATTGACTTGAAGAGATTTGTCATGTGAATCCAAGTGAGCAGGCAATACCGGAGGCACATGTGCGTCAAAGGCTGCAGGCGTTTCTGTGTTGCGATGTTTGCGAATGGCCCAACGCCACAAGGCCGTGGTGTCTAGCGGCAGAACCAGCATGAAATGTTCGACAATGGCCAAGGCCAACATGGTGCCCACCAAGACAGCGCCCACCACTTGTGCGGGTGTGGTCATGGGTTGATTTGCGAATTCAATCAATAGCCACAAACAGACACTGGCAGTGACCACTGCAAACGGGAAAAATGCATTCATGCGGCGGCGCTTGAAGAAGCTTTCCAAATACGCCAAATGGGTAGGCAGAAATTCTTCACTCAAATTTCTAACCCCAAAAAATAAGTTCAATTTGGCGCTGGTGCGCATGACCCACAAAACCAAATAGGTACCTGTGCCCACTTGGTTGGGCGCATCCCAAGTGATGGCCACAATGACCAATCCCACGACAAGTATGGACAATTCGTGCCACGCTACTGCATTGAAGGACGCCATGAATCGAGGCCAGCCTGAAGTGCTTTTTAAGATAGCCGTTTTTTGAGGGCCCGTGATCCAACCGGTGAGAAAAGTCAACTCGTTCCAGCCCCAGGCTAACAAGGCACAAGTGAAAGCGCAGTAAGCGCCCATCACGCCTGTTTGTTGCGCTGTGTGAGACAAACCCGCCAAGGCACCCAGACCCAGCGCAGACGAGATGACCAAGCTCATGGTCACCGCAGTGCGCGACATGCGATTTAAAAGAATCACGATACCGGTGCTGAACCACCAGATAAAAATCGCAAATCCCAACGCAACAATGGTGTCGGTCATCCTTGGCTTTCAGTGTCTGTTGGCGGCCAAGTTACCAAGCAGGCACCATGCGCACATCTGCTGGCAAAGTATGGTGCTTGACAGGCAAGAAGTACAAGCGAAGGAAAGTGAAGCCGCCCGAAATAGCCCAACGTGCACGCTTCAGATTGCCCACCAAGCCGCCTTGCGCTTTGGCCGCATTCATTTGAGTTTGCACATGGAACAAGTGCGACAAACCTTCCCTGAAGGCTGGGTTGTCAATGTCCAAGCTGACGGGGAAAACCTGCTTGGTAATTTCGTTGGTAATTCGAAATACTTCATAGTCGTAGCTGTCCGACTCCAAACCCATCTCTTGGTGCAGCATGGGGCGTGTGTGATCGCGAACATACATGGTGGCGTAGACGGCCAACAAGAAGAAACGAATCCAAAACACATTGCCGCCACGCAGCAAGTGCGGATTGGCGCGCATGATCAATGCGAACGATTCGCCGTGGCGAAACTCATCGTTGCACCAGCGCTCAAACCAGCGAAAGATAGGGTGAAAGCGCTTGTCTGGATTTTTTTCTAACTGACGGTAAATGGTGATGTAACGGGCGTAGCCAATTTTCTCGGACAAGTAAGTCGCATAGAAAATGTATTTGGGTTTGAAGTAGGTATAGGCCTTGGTGCGCTTCAAGTTACCCAAGTCAATGCCTAAACCAAAGTCCTTCAAAGCCTGATTGATGAAACTGGCGTGACGCGATTCATCGCGCGCCATATAGCGCATCAATTGCTTGATGTCGGGGTTTTCAACGTTTCTAAAAATTTCGTTGTACAAAATACAGCCCGAAAACTCGGATGTCAGCGAGGAAATTAAAAAGTCCAAAAACTCTTGGCGCATTTCAGGGCTGACTTGGGAGAATCTTTCGGCCACTTCCCTGGTAAATTCTTCGTCGCGCTGGAAGTGATCGTGGTTGTTATCACCTTCGTATTCCGCCATCATTTTGTCCCATTCGGCACGCATCGGAGAGACGTCAAGCTTGTCCATGGCAGCAAAATCTGTGGTGTAAAAGCGTGGGCTGAGCATGGTGCTCTCGACCGCTTTTTGGGATGCTTTTTCGGCGGTGTCAATGTTTGTGTTCGCTTGCATGAAAAAAAGCTCCAGCTTGGTAAAAGGTTGACTGACTCAATCCTGAATCATTCAGGTTGCATGGCTAAAAATCTAGCAAATTCCGCTGTATTCGTGGGTCCAAATGACTCTAAGTCGACACGCTGTCCTGTGCTCGGGTCCATCAAAGTGACCCTGCCATCGACACGGGCAATCAAATTAAAGGGTTGCGCTGATCCAATGCCTCTGGAAAAGCGTTCGCGCGCTAATGCGCGCAGTGCGCCGCGTACAAAACCTTGTTCGCCCGACAACACTGTGAGGGTTTGTCCTGAGACGCCATCGGCCACCCGAACGCCTCCGTCTTTTAGATCTTCAAAAATCAATGATCGCTGGACAGTGGGCGCAGCGGCAAGCTGATCAGGGCCATTGCCAGTGATGCGGATCAAGCCCACTGAGATCAGTGAGAACGCCATGATGCCAGCTGAAAAATACAGGATCCAGCGAGGGAAACTGTCTGGCGTGAGTGGCACGCTGGCTTGAGCAGATTGAACAAGTTGGGCTTGGCTCATGTCGGACTCACTTGCATCAAGGCGCCATCACGGCGATCGTTTTGAAGTGCGCTGGCATCTGCCACGGCATTGGCAGCAAGGCCCGTACTTTGTGTCCATGCATCCCTCAGCTTTTCAGCCACCATTTGGACATCAGCGACTGCACGCAAAGTAGGTTCAGGCTTTGCAATGCGCCATGGCCGCACACTGGGCCACAAATGCACCCAACCTATGCGGTCAGCGCCGCTCAAGGCTAAAGTGATGTCGCCAAATCCGTTTTGATGCGCGCGTACATCGGCAGACGCTATTTGCTTGAAGGGCAGGTTAAAAGACACCGTTAAGACAATGCCCAAGCGCATCACAACACGTTTATTGGTGACGGTATAGACTGTGGTGCGCGCTGTGAAGTAGGCCAGCGTCCATAAAGTTGCCATGCCGATGACCGCCAATGGTGCAATCCATTTGATGGCCGACAGAACAGCCATGTAGCCTGCACCGCTTTCTAAAGCGGGCCAAGCACACACCAAGATCAAGGCTGCAAAATACAGTGCTAGTTTTTTGAAGTGAAAAGCTGAATAGGCCAAGGCGGCCACATCGGGTGAGCCCTGCCAAACAATGAACTCGTCGCTTGGCAAGCGTTCGGGCAAACCAAACTGCGGTTCAAACTCGTGTTCATGACCCAAATTTTCGATCGCCATTTTCTTTTCCTCAACAGACTTTCAATTCGACTTCAATTGACGCTGATCTGCGCTCAGATCAGCGGTTCGCTGCGTTTTGCATCGGCGTAGAACGTACCGCCGCCGTAATAAGCACTGATTTTTTCCTCTTCCAGTTTGGTAATCTGGTCTGGGTGTCGCAGGGCTGGCACAGCTGCAAAATGACGCGCATACACAGAATGCACTTCAACTTGATTTCTGCGAATCACTGAAAACATCATGGGCAGCAAAACAGTTTTGCCACCGGCAATTTCCACCTCCAAGTAGCGAAACATCATCTCAGCGGAATCGATCCAAATGTCTTTGACGGTTCCGCCTTGTTTGCCATCGCCCGCCATCACTGGCAGACCACGCGGGTCCACATCTTGTGAGGCTACTGTGTAGTCGCTGACCACACGAAGTGGTTGAATCAGTGGTTTGCCATGCCAAGTCATTTCTGGCACATCTTCACGGCTGGAATAAGCGCCTGGACCTACAGCGGCAAGCATGCCTTCACCCTTAGGCTCAATGGGCGCGCCAGAAGTGGGGCTGGTAGCCACAGCGTTGTAAGAAGGCTCTTTGCGCATCAAGTCAGGCACGGTGACACTTCTGCCACCTTCTAACAAGAATGTTTTCGGTTCAGGGATTGGAAAGCCCTTGACCACAGCACGGCCGCTGCTACTGGACTCAAGGGGATAGCCTTCGCGGTGTCCTTCTTGAACAAGATAATAAATAAGGCCTGCGAAAAAGATCCAAAACACATACAACAGTATTTGCGCTAGATCGACGTAGCCTGTAATGTTTCCTACGGTTTGCATAACGACTTCTCCTTTTGAACAACTGAATAACTAAATACGAGACTCGGTCAAGCCGAGGGTTTGGGGAACTGCGGGTGAAATACTGCGCTTGACCAATGGGCCAACGGCAATCAGGGTTAAGAACAATAAAAGCATTTCGACGTGGTAGACCATGCTGTAACCCACGGAAGGATCCGTTAAAGCAGGGCCCAAGGCGCCTTGACTGCTGAGCGTGGTCACGACATCGCGCAATGCACCCCCAATGAACATGGAAAGGCCAGCTGCAGCCGATTGCACGGCACCCCAGGCACCCAAGGCCAAGCCAATGTAGGCTGACTCCATGCGCATGGCTGTAAACAATGTGCCCACTGCAAACAAGCCACCGCCATAACCCACACCAAATGCGCCAAAGCGAAATAACCAACCCGCTTCAAGCGGTGCCGCGAAAATGACAGCAGAAAAGGCTGGCAAGCCGGCCAAAGCGCCATAGGCTGCCAAACGCATTGGGTCAATGCCACTCGCCAATTTGCGACCTGCGACATAAAAGCCAAGCAGTCCACCGCCCGCCAACATGGCCGTCAGTGCACTCGTTGCACCCACACTCAGCTTGAGAATTTCTCCGCCATAAGGCTCCAAAATAATGTCTTGCATGTTGAAGGCCATGGTGCCCAAAGCTGTAGCCCATAAAAAGCGGCGGGCTTGAGGAAGGGCAATGAACTCCGCCCAGACTTCTCTGAAGGGTCTGCGAATTTGAGTTTTCATTGCGGCTACATGCGCAGGGTTGCGCGGCTCTTGCTTCCACAATGCAAAGCCATTGAGAATGAGCACCACCAAGGCAGTGCCTTGCACCGTTTGAACCAAATATTCTGGCGTGAAGTCAGACAGCAAGAAGCTGTAGGCCAAGCTGCCAAACACGGCACCCACCAACAGCATGGTGTACATCAGCGCCACCACGCGGGGGCGGGTTTCCTCACTGGCTTGGTCTGTGGCCAGCGCTAAACCAGCTGTTTGGGAAGTTTGCAAGCCTGCACCGACCAGCAAGAAGGCCATGGCGGCTGCGCCCTGACCTACCCAATCAGGCACAGGCACTTGGCCACGACCCGATAGCACCAAAAGCGCAAAGGGCATGACGGCCAAGCCCAAAAATTGAATCAGGGTACCGCCCCACATATAAGGCACGCGGCGCCAGCCAAACGCCGACACATGCACATCAGACTGATAACCTGTGATGGCACGAAACGGTGCAACCAACAGTGGGAGCGCTAACATCATGGCGACCAGCCAAGCCGATACGCCCAGCTCCACAATCATCACTCGGTTCAAGGTGCCGATCATGAGGGCCGTTGTAATGCCCATGGTGAACTTAAACAAAGACAAACGGAGCAAACGCGACATCGGCAAACCTGCGCTGGTCACGTCGGCAAACGGCAACCATGTTGCAGGAAGCTGCTTGACGAACTTGGAGAAAGTCTTGCCGCTCATGAGCGAACCCACTCCATGGCTTTGGATTTGTAAAAACCACTGGAGACTTTGTGTGCGCGCGCGCACTGCCAATCGTTCAATGATTCGTGTGTCTTCATGAGTTGGGCAATTTGGGTTTCCGCCATGGGTTCAAGCCATGGCGCACGATCGCCGCGGGGCAACAAGCGACCCACTGAAATCATGAGGGCCAACATGGGTGTGCGCGGTGCAAACGTAAACACCATCGACTTGCTGGTTCTCTCAGCCAACTGCGCCAAGGCATGGACAGCATCTTTCGTGTCATAGTGAATGATGGAGTCCATGGCCACCACGTGGTCAAAGTGTCCCAAGTTTTTATCAAGCATGTCGCCACTGCGAAACTCAACCAAGTGCGCCACATCGGCTGGAATTCTTTCACGGGCCAAGTCCACCAAAGTGGGGGACAAATCGATGGCCACCACTTGAGCACCCAAGCGTGCAGCTTCTACCGCCAAAGCACCCGTGCCACAACCTGCATCCAGAATGCGTTTGCCCTTGAGGTCTTGGCCAAGCCAAGAAACCAAAGTAGCTCGCATTTGATCGCGGCCAGCACGCACACTGGCGCGAATGCGACCAACAGGCGCGTCGGAAGTGAGTTTCTCCCAAGCCGCGACAGCTGTCCGATCGAAGTAATGTTCGATCTGTCCGCGACGTTGTTCGTAAGTCATTTCGTTCACAGTGTTGGCCTCAATCAAAACCCAACAGATCAAAAATATCGCGGTCTTTCATGGGCACCGCAGAATAGGCTTCTCCGCCCAGCCACATGCTTGCAGCCAGTCGCATGTATTCTTTTTGCACAGCCTCCAACTCAGGCGAGTACTCCATCTCAAAGAGCGTCGATTTTTTCAAACGACTGCGGCGAATCACATCCAGATCAGGGAAGTGCGCTGCAAGCTTCAAACCAATGCGGTCGTTGTACTTGTCAATTTGATCTGTGGCCGCACTGCGATTGGCAATCACACCGCCCAAACGGACGTTGTAATTTTTCGCCTTGGCGCCAATGGCTTGCACAATGCGGTTCATCGCAAAGATGGAATCAAAATCATTGGCTGTGACGATCATGGCGCGATCGGCATGTTGCAAGGGTGCGGCAAAACCACCGCACACCACGTCGCCCAACACATCAAAAATCACCACGTCTGTGTCTTCCAGTAGGTGGTGCTCTTTGAGCAATTTCACCGTCTGACCCACCACATAACCACCGCAGCCCGTGCCTGCAGGCGGGCCGCCCGCTTCTACGCACATCACACCGTTGTAGCCTTCAAAGACAAAGTCTTCGACGCGCAATTCTTCAGCATGAAAGTCCACTGTTTCAAGCACATCAATGACCGTAGGCAGCATCTTCTTAGTCAGTGTGAAGGTGCTGTCGTGCTTGGGGTCACAGCCAATTTGCAAAACACGTTTGCCCATTTTGGAAAATGCAGCAGACAAGTTAGACGATGTGGTGCTTTTGCCAATGCCGCCCTTGCCATAAATGGCAAAGACTTTGGCATTGCCAATTTTCACATTGGGGTCAAGCTGAACTTGCAAGCTGCCCTCGCCATCCAATTTGGGATTGCGTTTCACAGTGGGGAACGGTAGGGTTTCAACATTCATGGGGTAGCTCCTTCATAGACGCCTTCTAAGCGATCTTCCAGTTCTTCACTTACTTGTCGAAGGGCTTGCAAGGTCTCGGCATCGGGCTGCCAATAGTTGCGTTCAGACGCTTCGATCAAACGGTTTGCCACTCGGGCAGAGGCCGTCGGATTCAGTTTGGCCAGACGGTCACGCATGGTGGGATCCAGCATGAATGTCTCAGACAATTGTTTGTAAATCCACGGCTGCACTTGCCCCGTGGTGGCCGACCAACCCATGGTGTTGGTGACATGCGTTTCAATTTGGCGCACGCCTTCGTAGCCATGCTCCAACATGCCTTCGTACCACTTCGGATTGAGCATGCGTGTTCGAATTTCGATGGACACTTGTTCGTTCAAAGAACGAACGGCTGCATTGCCCTTGGTTTGATCGCCAATGTAGACAGGGGGTGTTTTGCCACCCTTGGCCATTTTGACCGCTTGTGTGATACCGCCCAAAGTGTCAAAGTAGTTGTCAACTGTCGTCACGCCCAACTCAACAGAGTCCAAGTTTTGGTAGGTGAGATGGACATCGGCCAATGCGGTTTGCAAGAGGGCCGTTTGCTGAACTGCGCGACCTGTGCGGCCATAGGCAAAACCTTTGCGACGTTTGTAAGTTTCGGCCAGCTCGCCTTCGTCTTCCCAGCGACTGCTCTCCACCAAGTTGTTCACATTGGAGCCGTAGGCACCTTCTGCATTGCCATAGACCCGCAAAGACGCAGTTTCTAAACTGCAGCCGTGTTCTTGCTGATATGCCAACGCATGTTTGCGAATCCAGTTCATCTCCAGCGGCTCATCCGCGGAAGCGGCCAGATAAGCGGCTTCGGCCAAGAGCTTGATTTGCAAGGGCATGAGATCGCGGAAGATACCGGACAAAGTCATGATCACATCAATGCGGGGGCGTCCTAATTCTTCCAAAGGAATGAGGCTGGCACCGGCAATTCGGCCATAACTGTCAAAGCGAGGCATGGCGCCCATCAAGGCCAGCGCTTGTGCAATGGGTGCACCTTCGTTCTTCAGGTTGTCGCTGCCCCACAGCACCATGGCAATGGATTCTGGCAAGGGGTTGCCATCTGCACAGTGGCGGTCAATGAGCAACTGCGCTTGAGCTTTGCCATCTTTAACCGCCAAGGTACTTGGAATTCTGAAGGGGTCAAAACCGTGAATGTTGCGCCCTGTGGGCAACACAGCGGGCGTGCGCAAAATATCGCCGCCAGGCGCAGGCCGAATGTAGCAAGCGTCTAAAGCGCGCAGTATGGCGGACACTTCCGTGTCAACGGCCAGATGGGCCTGCGGCTCCACCAATTCACGCAACACATCTAGGCTGGCGTGGTCGCGATTCAAGCCAGCGGCCTTCAAAGCTGCCTCAGGCGAATGACCTGCTACCAAAGCCTCAACGGAAGCACGCTCCAGCTGGGTGCCGTGATTGGCTTCAGCCATGGCCAGCAACATGTCAACCTGCTGAGCAGGGCTTGGCGCGAGGCCCGCCACATGCAAGCCATGTGGAATCAAGGTGTATTCAAGCTCGAGCATTTCTTCGCCCAGACGCTTCACTTTTTGGTCCAAGGCTGCGCCCATGATGACCGGATCCCAAGCAGGATTTGCAGGCACCAAATCAAGTTCTGCAGCTTGCGCCTGAATGATCGCTGCCAGGTCGATACGCTCGCTGTTACCACCTTCGAGAGAGCGCCAACGCTCAAGCGATGACTTCAACTCATTCAAACCTTTGTACAAACCAGCTTGCGTAATGGGCGGTGTGAGGTAGCTGATCAAAGTTGCACCAGAACGACGCTTGGCAATAGCGCCTTCTGAAGGATTGTTGGAGGCGTACAAATACACATTGGGCAAGTCGTCAATCAAGCGATCGGGCCAGCAAGCGCCGCTCATGCCAGATTGTTTGCCGGGCATGAATTCAAGCGCGCCATGCGTGCCAAAGTGAAGCACCGCATGCGCTTTGAAATCCTCACGCAAGTAACGATAGAAGGCCGAGAAAGCATGCGTAGGTGCCAAGCCTTTCTCAAACAACAAGCGCATCGGGTCGCCTTCATAGCCAAAAGAAGGCTGCACACTGACCAACACATTGCCAAACTTCTTGCCCAATACAAAGATCGAACTGCCGTTGCTCAGCTGACGGCCAGGCGCTGGGCCCCACTGCGCTTCAATTTCTTTGAGCCAGCGCTCACGCTTGACATGATCATCGGCAGAAATCAACGCATGCACATTGGCATCTGCGCCGTGCTGCGCAGCATTGCCGTGCAACAATGCGTCGCGCAAATCGTCCACACTGACTGGCACATCCACTTGGTAACCTTGAGCCTTCATGGCGGTGAGGGTGTGCCACAAAGATTCAAACACAGACAAAAAGGCAGCTGTGCCGATGTTGCCGGCATTGGGCGGAAAGTTAAACAACACAATGGCCACGTTGCGGTCTTTTCGTTCGCTGCGCTTCAAGGCCACCATCTTGCTGACACGCGCCGCCAACATGATGGCGCGCTCTGGACAAGAATGCATGTCTTGGGCATTGTTGCTTTCGCCAAATGTGCACGCATGGTGGCAGCCTGTGCAGGTCACACCGGCTGCGCCAGGTCTGCCGCCAAAAACAATCGGACTGGTCGAGCCATCGAGCTCAGGAATAGACACCATGATGGTGCTTTCAACCGGCAACAATCCGCGCTCGGAACCACCCCACTGGTCAAGTGTCTGAAATTCAACGGGGTGAGCGGCCACATAAGGCACATCGAGTTTGGCCAATACTTCTTCTGCGGCTTTGGCATCGTTGTAAGCAGGGCCTCCAACCAGTGAGAAACCACTCAGCGAGACCACGGCATCGACACAAACTTGGCCGTTCTTGATGAAAAATTCATCGATGGCAGGGCGTGAGTCCAAGCCAGCAGCAAACGCAGGAATCACGCGCAAACCCTTTGACTCCAAAGCGGCGATCACACCGTCGTAGTGGCCTGCGTTGCCAGACAATAAGTAGGAGCGCAACAGCAAAATACCGACCGTCCCTTTGAGGGGTATGCCTGCGGGCAATGGCAATGCATTGGCGTCTTCACTGAACCTTCCCGCCATGCGGGGGTGGTAGACACCCACTTCAGGATAGTCAACAGGGGCTTCAACCTTGACCTTGCCGCGCAATGATTTGCGAGGACCATCGGCACCGCGGTCAACCAAATGGCGAACCATGTTCAACACATTGTCGTCAGAGCCGCCTAGCCAGTATTGCAAAGTGATGAAGTAGGCGCGCACGTCTTGGGCCGTGCCTGGAACAAAGCGCAACAACTGAGGCAAGCGACGCAACATTTTCATTTGTGCGGCACCGCCCGTTGCGGGTTTGTCTTTGCCACCACCGCCACGTAATTTTTTCAGCAAAGCCATGGGGCCGCTGGCAGGTTTGCTCATGTCAAACTGACCAAAGCGCGTGAGTTGCGTCACTTCGGTGGCACTGGCCATGCACACCATGGCATCGCAATTCATGCGGCGTGCGCGCAGATCCTCCAAGATGGGCAAGAAGTGATCTTCAAGGAACAGCATGCCGCACAACACAATGTCTGCAGAGGCAATGTCTGATTTGCATTTGGCGATGAGGGCCTCATTCCCTGCGTACTCCGAGGCGGCGTGGAGGCTCCAAGTCAGGCCTGGAAAATCGCGCTTCAATTGCGCATTGGCGCGGTTGAACGAACTCGCGAAGTGCGTGTCCATGGTGACCACCACCAATTTAATGGGGGTGGTATCACGCGGCGTCGGCTTAAGACTGTGAGTAGTAAGCTTTAGATTCATACAGTGTCTCCGTCGTGATCAAAGTCACGCCGCGTTCGATGGCATATTTCTCGGTATTTCTACGGGCCTTACCGCGAACGAAAAATGGTATTTTTTTGAGTTCTTTTTCTGCGCCGGCATCCCATGCTGCAATCAGGATGCTGGCGTTACTTTGAGAAGCACCCTGATTCAAAACAGGCGCATTCATTTGTTCTGGCACAGCCGATGTTGCAGCCGTTGTCACAGCGGATGCTGCTTGGGCAGTTTGCACATGCACACCACCACCCAAATGCGAGGGTGCTGCATCTTCGTGAAACTCTGAATCGCCGCGGAACATGCCAATGAGGTGCTCCTCCAAGCCCATCATCAAGGGGTGTACCCATGTGTCAAACAATACATTGGCACCTTCAAAACCCATTTGAGGTGAATAGCGTGCTGGGAAATCTTGAACGTGCACTGGTGCCGAAATGACAGCACAAGGAACGCCCAAGCGCTTGGCAATGTGACGCTCCATCTGCGTACCAAGTACCAACTCTGGATTCAATTCTGCAATGCGCGCCTCAATCTCTAAATAATCGTCGCTGATCAAGGCTTCAACGCCATACAGCTTGGCGGCATCTCGCACCTCTCGCGCAAACTCGCGGCTGTAGGTACCAATTCCTACGACCGTAAAGCCCATCTCTTGCGCCGCCACCCTGGCAGCGGCCACAGCATGCGTTGCATCGCCGAATACAAACACGCGTTTGTTGGTGAGGTAAGTGGAGTCGACTGAGCGCGCGTACCAAGCCGCGCGCGACTCTGCTCTGGCCAAGGCGGCTTCAGGATCAAGTCCAGCCAATTGAGCCACTTCGCGAACAAAATCGCGCGTTGCGCCGGTGCCAATCGGAATGGTTTTGGTAAACCCTTGACCAAATTGACGCTGCAACCACTGCGCGCTCAAGTTGGCAATTTCAGGATAGAGCACTACATTAAACTGCGCATCGGCCAAGCGGGCAATGTCTGCGGGTGTTGCAGACAGCGGCGCCACCACATTGATTTCAATGCCCATGTCTGTGAGCAATTTGCGAATTTCAGTCAGGTCATCACGGTGCCTAAAACCCAAAGCGGCAGGTCCTAAGATATTGCAACGCGGCTTGCTACTTTGTGTCTTTTCTATCTGATCCGCTGGCAAAGCCAAGTTGCGAACCAATTGGTAAAAGGTCTCTGAGGCGCCCCAGTTTTCTTTGCGCTGATACGAAGGTAATTCCAAGGCCACTACAGGCACTGGCAAGTTAAGTGCTTTGCACAAACCACCTGGATCGTCTTGAATCAATTCAGCGGTGCACGATGAACCCACCAACATGGCTTTGGGCTGGAAGCGCTCATAGGCTTCGCGTGCTGCAGTTTTAAAAAGTTCTGCGGTATCACCACCCAAATCACGCGCTTGAAACGTGGTGTAGGTCACGGGCGGACGTTTTTGCAAACGCTCAATCATGGTGAACAGCAAATCTGCGTACGTATCACCCTGCGGCGCATGCAAAACGTAATGCACGTCTTCCATGGCCGTGGCAATGCGCATGGCGCCCACATGGGGAGGTCCTTCATAAGTCCAGAGTGTGAGTTGCATGGCTCTGGTTCCTTTAAGCGGCTAGGCGCATGCGGCGCACCAAAGGTCGAGTGAAAAGTTCGGCCAAGTCGCCCGCTTGATCAAAGCCTTGAATGGGCGTGAACACCAACTCAATGGCCCACTTGGTGGTCATGCCTTCCGACTCCAAGGGATTGGCCAAGCCCAAGCCACACACCACCATGTCGGGGTGCAAAGCGCGGCAACGGTCAAGTTGTTTTTCAACGTGTTGGCCTTCCGACAAAAAGGTGCCTTCTGGCAACATGGCCAACTCCATGGCCATGTGCTGGCGGTGCAAATAGGGTGTACCCACTTCTAACAATTTCATGCCCAGTTCACGCGACAAAAACCGCGCTAATGGAATTTCAAGTTGTGAGTCAGGGAAGAAGAAGATGCTTTTGCCTTCCAAGTGCAACTTGGCTCGTGACAACGAGGCAGTGGCTCTGGCCGTTGGCGCTGCCACTGCGGCATCAAAGCGCTCTTGGGAAATTCCAAACGCATTGGCAGCCGATTGCAGCCAGGCCGTGGTGCCTTCAATGCCCAGCGGGAAAGGTGCAGGCAACAAGCTGGCACCGCGCGCTTGCAATGCCTTTGCGGTGTCTGCCAAAAAGGGTTGCGCCAACAACAAACGTGTGCCCGTTCCGATGGGTGCCTGATCGTCTGCACGCCTTGGTGGGAAAAAGCGAACGCGCTCTATGCCCATGTGATTCAGAATCCGCACAAACTGATCTTCCACCACATCGGCCAAGGTGCCCACAATGACCAACTCTTGCGGGGCATCTGCAGCGGCCGTTGGCAAGCCAGGCACCATGGAAGCCAAGCAAGCATCTTCGCCTTGAGTGAATGTGGTTTCAATGCCACTGCCTGAATAATTGAGCACCCGCACCGACGATGCGTGTTGCGCAGAAAGCCTAGAGGCTGCGCGTGATAAATCAAGTTTGATCACCTCTGATGGGCATGAGCCAACCAAGAACAGCAGTTTGATCTCAGGACGACGCGCCAATAATTGGTTGACCACTCGATCAAGCTCCGTGTTGGCATCGGACAAGCCCGCCAAATCGCGCTCGTCAATGATGGCAGTGGCAAAGCGGGGCTCTGCAAAAATCATCACACCCGCGGCCGACTGAATCAGGTGTGCGCAAGTGCGCGACCCCACCACTAAGAAGAAGGCATCTTGAATTTTTCGGTGCAACCAAATGATGCCTGTTAAGCCGCAGAACACTTCGTGTTGGCCGCGCTCGCGCAGCACCGGTGCATCGCTGCAACCGCCCACCGTTTTGACGGGTACAGGAAAGCTGACAACACTCATGCGGCCATCCCCTGAAATCCTTCATGTTTGACTGCTGCGGCTTCTCGCAATTTGGCCTCTTGATCGAGACGTGCCGCACGCAATTTAAGAATGAATTGCCCTGCATTGACCACGTAGGTTGCATAAGCAGCCAAGGCCAAATACATCAACTCAACACCCTGCAATTTTTGGGTGTACATGGCGTACAAATAGGCCGTGTGAAGGGCCAGTACCAACATGCTGAAAACATCTTCCCAATAGAAGGAAGGCGCAAACAAATAGCGCCCAAACACCACCTTCTCCCAAATGCAGCCTGTGATCATGATGGTGTAAAGCGTCAAGGTTTTAACCACCACGCTCTCATTGGCAGTTTCTAAGCCCTCGCCAGTCACCAAATAACGCAAAACAAAATAAAGACTGCCCAAAAATATGAAGAACTGGATAGGCGCCAACAAACCTTGCACAAAAGTCCAGTAAGTGCTGTCCCGGCGAATCCGCTCTTCCGGGGTGTAAAGGGGCCGGCGCGCCTTGACGCCAGTTCCGTTTTCACTTTTAAATGTTGATAATTTTTCAGCCATGCCGTCAATTTATTCGCTCTTTCGGACATTGTCAACTTAGATTGACGTAAACACTTAGTTACATATAATTAATACCCTACTGGCATAGTGGGATAAAAATAAGCTTTGACCAAAGTCAGTTCAGCGCATAAAAAGGTGTAAACCGAAACGAACACGCTGCTGGGCTAAGTTCTTTCACCAAGCAGGAGACAAGAATGGACAATTCAAATCAGAGCAATGGCCAAAGAGCGGAAGGCTCCCATTTCCCTGAAAACAGCGAGGCAGGCCATTGGCGCGGTTTCGGGGCCCCAGCCAACAGCCGGTTTGATGGCATCCCAGGACATGCACCCATCGCCGCAGCCTCATCTTCCTCAACCGTAGCCGTTTTGGCACGGACTATTCAAAACGAAATCATTCCACGCTTGATGATGGCCCATCGCACACCGACAGAATGTGCCATGCCCAACTTGGTATTGCCCTACAGCATCACCCCCACGGACGTCACTAACTTTGTCAATCTTTTGCTAGAAGGCCGGCAAGCCGAAGGCCTTGGTTGGATAGACGAAGCCCGAGGCAAGGGCGTGAGCATTGAATCCATCTTTTTAAACCTGTTGGCCCCTGCTGCTAGGCAATTGGGCGAGCTTTGGGAGGATGACGAACGCGACTTCACCGAGGTTACACTTGGCTTGGCTGAACTGCACAAGATTTTGCACGTGTTGCCCTCCATGAGTGAGTTGCACAAACAGTACGTGCCCAATGGCTTGACTATTTTGCTCATGCCATCGCCTGGCGACCAACACACCTTGGGCTTGGCCATGGTGGCCGAATTTTTTCAGCGCGATGGTTGGGCCGTCGATGGGGGCACTTTTGCAGCCGCCGACAATCCGGCTCTCTTGGTCAAGGCCAAGCGCTACGATGCTGTAGGTTTTTCATTGGCGACGGGCCTCGGGTTTAACCGCTTGAAAGATTGCATATCAGCCATACGTCAAACGGTTAGCCCAGACAAGCTGTGCATAATAGTTGGTGGTCCTTATTTTGCGGCCAACCATGACATGGTCAACCAAGTCGGTGCAGACCTGTTTGTCCATGATGCTAACTTAGCGCCAGATTTGGTCCAAAAGTACATTCAAACCAACGCCTAATCCATTCAACTTAACTTTTAAAGCACCCCCCCTATGAATACCAGTTTTCAAACAGCGTCGGAGCAATCGCCCGGGCGATTTGGAAATGCACAAAGTCTCTTGGGGCACTTGGATGCGAATGTCATTTCTAATTTAATCACCACCACCGCTGACGTGGTGCTCGTGATGGACGAGAACGGATTCATTGAAGACGCCGCATTTGCCAACCAAGAACTGCTCACCATTGGTCGAGCGCATTGGGTTGGTAAGCCTTGGGGTCAAACAGTTACCGAGGAAAGTAAGAACAAAGTCAACGCCTTGCTCAGAGACATGGGCAGCGACAAGAGCACGAAGTGGCGTCAGCTCAACCAATCGGCTGAAAACGGAACCGACCTTCCTTTGTCCTATTCGGTCATCACTGTACCCTCGGGCAAAACAGATGGTCGCATTCGTGCGCTGGCCTTTGGCCGTGATCTGCGTCCCCAAGCGGCTCTTCAACAAAAAGTGCTCAATGCGCAACGCGCTATGGAGCGCGACTACTGGCACCTTAAAAACGTTGAGACACGTTACCGCTTGTTGTTTCAGGTTTCCTCCGAAGCCATGCTCATTCTGAATGCAGACACTGAAAAGTTAGAAGACAGCAACCCAGCCGCGTTTGAGTTGCTTGGCGGCGACCTGCACAAATCAGGCTGGTCCATTGCTTCCAGTTTAGACAAAGCCAGTTCGACTGCCTTAAACAAAGCTTTTGCAGAATTGCTTGCCAGCGGCCAGTCAAACCCTGTTGCTTTGACCCTGCCGCAAGGCGGCATCAAAGTATTGGCGCATGTTTCACTTTTCCGGCAGGAAAAGTCTGCTCACTTTCTCATCCGCCTTCTGCCAATCCAGACGCGTCCAGCATTGTCTGCCAACAACCAAACTCGACAGTTATTGTCAGAGGTCATGGAAAGTGCGCCCGACGCCTTGGTTGTCACCGACCTGAATGGCGTCGTCCTTTCAGCCAATCGCTCCTTTTTGCAATTGGCCCAAGTCAGCAACGAAGCCCTGGTTCAAGGCGAACCCCTTGAAAGATGGCTGGGTCGGGCTGGCGTGGACATGAAAGTTCTGATGTCCAATTTGAAGCAGCGCGATGTTGTCAGGTTGTTTGCAACCCGCATGCGGGGCGATCTTGGCTCTGCCACTGACGTTGAAATTTCAGCGGTGTCAGTTTCCGGTGGTGAGCAACCTTGTTTGGGATTCACCATCCGAGACATCAGCTTGCGCTTGGGCGTAGAGGCCAAATCCAGCAATGACGTGTTTCGCTCAAAAGGCCAAATGACCGAGTTGGTGGGCCGCGTACCACTCAAAGACATTGTGAGCGAAACAACCGACCTGATTGAGCAAATGTGCATCGAAGCCGCACTGGAACTCACCGGAGACAACCGGTCTTCTGCCGCCGAAATGCTGGGTCTTTCACGTCAAAGCTTGTACGTCAAATTGCGCCGATTTGGCATCAACGTTCCGGAAAACGACACAGAAGCTTAATTGCTTCCATTTCCCTGATGCGCTTTGCCCACAGCGCCCTCAGTGGAAACCATAGGATGTGTAAATTTAACTTGACACTTGCATGTGTCATGCGTAAAAACACATTTTATGGTCCTCCCGCAACTCTCCGCAGTCACTGAGTTATTCAAACCCATCACTTGGTTCCCGCCAATGTGGGCGTTTGCTTGCGGTATTGTGGCCTCCGGCGTTGCCATGGATGGCAAATGGTTGTTGGCCATCATTGGCGTTGCATTAGCAGGCCCCTTTGTTTGCGCCACCAGTCAGGCCGTGAATGATTGGTTTGACCGCCATGTCGATGCCATCAACGAACCCCAACGTCCTATTCCCTCCGGTCGCATGCCAGGCCGATGGGGCCTGTACATCGCCGTTTTGTGGACCTTGGTTTCTTTGGGTGTGGCCACCCTTTTAGGACCTTGGGGCTTTGCCGCCGCGGCGGTGGGATTGATCTTGGCCTGGGCCTACAGCGCACCCCCTTTTCGGTTGAAAGAAAACGGCTGGTGGGGCAATGCCGCTTGCGGCATCAGCTACGAAGGCATTGCATGGACCACCGGCGCCGCCGTGATGGCGGGTGGCCAAATGCCCGACAAACGCTCCTTGTTGCTGGCACTTTTGTACAGCGTTGGCACCCACGGCATCATGACTTTGAATGACTTCAAAGCGGTGCAAGGCGATCGCCAAATGGGCGTGCGATCGCTGCCTGTGCAACTCGGCGTTCAATCGGCAGCAGGCGTGGCCTGTTGGTTCATGGCCTTGCCGCAAGTGATCGTGATCATTTTGCTGTTTGCATGGGGTTGCCCTGCGCAAGCCTTGGCGGTCACTGTCTTGCTGGGTGTGCAGCTTTTGATGATGGATTATTTTTTGACGCGTGTGGTTCAACGCGCCCTTTGGTACAGCGGTTTTGGTGTGCCGTTTTTTGTCGCAGGCATGATGGTCAGTGCCTTTGCCCTGCGCGGTTTAATTTCTTAAGGTGATGTCATGAGCTCTATAGAAACATTCGATGTGGTGGTGGTAGGCGGTGGTCCTGCAGGTGCTACTGCAGCGCACACCTTGGCCAAACGAGGACATTCGGTCTTGTTGCTGGACAGGGCTGGGCGCATCAAACCTTGTGGTGGTGCCATCCCGCCGCGACTGATTAAAGACTATGACATTCCAGACCATTTGTTGGTGGCCAAAGCAAGGTCTGCGCGAATGATTGCACCCAGCAATCATGGTGTCGATATTCCAATTGACAACGGTTTTGTGGGCATGGTTGATCGGTCTGAATTTGACGAGTGGCTTCGTGTACGGGCCGCAAGTGCAGGCGCTATAAGGCGCATTGGCACCTTTGAAAAATTAACGCGCGACGTGGACGGCGTCAGCATTTTGCATTTTGAAGCCCGCGAGCACCAACAACGCGGTGTCGGCAAACCCGCCATGGTGAAAGCGCGCACCATCATTGGTGCAGATGGTGCGAAGTCACAAGTGGCAAGACATGCTGGCGTGACCGGTGCTGCAGAAACGCAATATGTGTTTGCGTACCACGAGATAGTGAAAGCCCCAGCCATCAAGCCTGCTGGGTATGACGACACACGCTGCGATGTGTATTACCAAGGCAAGTTGTCACCTGACTTTTACGGCTGGGTGTTTCCCCACGGCGATACCTTGAGCATTGGCACAGGCAGTGCCGACAAAGGTTTTTCTTTGCGCAATGCGGTTGGCGAATTGCGCAATGCATCGGGTCTGGGCGACAGCGAAGTGCTCAGGCGCGAGGGCGCACCCTTGCCCATGAAGCCATTGAAGAAATGGGACAACAACCGCGATGTGGTGTTGGCCGGTGATGCAGCAGGTGTGGTGGCACCTGCATCTGGTGAGGGCATTTACTACGCCATGTACAGCGGTGAATTGGCAGCCTATGCGGTTGAAAAAGTATTGCACACAGGCGATGCCAAGAATTTGCAAATGGCACGCAAGCAATTTATGAAAGAGCATGGCACGGTGTTTACAGTGCTGGGCATCATGCAATGGTTTTGGTACAGCAGCGAAAAGCGGCGCGAACGCTTTGTCAAAATTTGCGAAGACCGCGATGTGCAGCAACTCACGTTTGAGTCGTACATGAATAAAAAATTGGTGCGCAAAAAGCCCATGGCACACGTGAAGATTTTCTTCAAAGACATGGCGCACTTGTTGGGCTTGGCGAAAGTGTGAATCTCGAAGACATTTACCAATCGACCTTGGTGGTTGACATTGCGATTGGCTTTATCGTCATCGAAACTTTTGTCTTGTGGGCCTTTCACCATGTCACAGGGCGCGGTTTGGTGGTTCAAGATGTTTTGTTGACCATCCTTTCGGGCTTGTCACTCATGCTGGCGTTGCGCTGTGCACTCACACCTGGGTTCTGGCCCGGCATGGCTTTGTTTTTAATCACGGCGGGCTTAGCCCACGGGGCTGATTTGCGCGCACGCGCCAAAGCCAATAGCGATGAGCACTGACGCGCCATTGAATGCGCCTGCAAGACAACGTGTCTTGGTGTTGGGCGCCACGGGCACCATTGGTCAAGCCGCCGTCAAATCTTTGCTGCGCGATGGCCACGAGGTGGTGTGCTTCATTCGCGCTAAGGCAGGCGTGAATGGCAAACTCAGCTTGCAAGATTGGGAGGCCAAACTGCCCGGCGCCATTTTTCGCACAGGCGATGTCACCGATTTAAATTCTCTAACCCAAGATGGTTTTGCAGGCGAGCACTTTGACACGCTCATGTCTTGTTTGGCCTCTCGCACCGGCAACCCCAAAGATGCTTGGGCCATTGACCATGCAGCACACATGGTGGCCTTGAAGGTGGCGCAGGCCTCAGGTGTGAAACACTTTGTATTGCTGTCGGCCATTTGCGTGCAAAAACCTTTGCTCACGTTTCAGCATGCCAAGCTGGCTTTTGAAGACGCTTTGGTGAAATCGGGCATGGGCTATGCCATCGTCAGGCCCACCGCATTTTTCAAATCGCTTTGCGGCCAAATTGAACGGGTTCGAAAAGGCAAAGCTTTTTTGTTGTTTGGCGATGGCCAAT